>Ga0209742_10000881_pt1 | contig 14886 bp, 13 predicted proteins | sample DeeMarSeWOR38_10_FD_187462 | JGI IMG/M metagenome (GOLD analysis project Ga0209742, IMG submission 187462) | Marine sediment microbial communities from White Oak River estuary, North Carolina - WOR-3-8_10 (SPAdes) (version 2) | ecosystem: Environmental > Aquatic > Marine > Intertidal zone >... | reverse complement strand
ACTTTAAATATTTTGTTCACTTGGCCAATATAAATCTGCAGTTTCAAATTATGCTTATTAGAAATCAGATCTACAAAAATGTTGTAGAATTTGTAGTAAATTGATCATGAGATGAAACGTTTCGAGTCTTAGTTGGTGCTTTTGCCTTTTGTCAAGTTAGCTGCTAGCCCAGATGGTAAATCTGGAAAGTTGGAACTGATTTTTTGCTCTGCAACTGTAGCTGCTTCGTTCAGGATTTTTGTTGCATCTTCATTTACGGAGTTGAAATTGAGATTTAGACCTGAGCTTTGGCCCACGTCGAACATCAATCCGCTCAACATGTTTCCAATGTCTCCAAGCTCGTTCTCAGCTTCAGGCAGAACACCGACGAGTCCTGCACTAACCGTGCGCAAAACACTTATGGCAGGTCCTAGTGTGGTTACTATGTCTCCGAATTCGGTTACAGTCTGCAGCCTAAGCAGAACTTGGTCGAGCGCAAGCCGCGCGTTCATTACTAGTTTTTCCATTTTTCGCACTTCAGCTAGCTCATTTGCGTAAATGTTAGCTCGCGAACTGTCATGGGCTTCGTAGGCTGCAACTATCTTAGAAAAAAGAGCCTTATCTTTTTGTTTGAACCTTTCAGTGGCTTTATCCAAATTTTGGATTTGTAGGCTCAAACGCTTTATGGCGTAATTCATGCGTGGTTTCAACGGTGGTGGTGGACTAACTACTCCTCGTATGGAGTCTATGAATGACGTATCATCTCTTCTGCTTTCCCATTTCTTAGCAAAACGTTCCGACATGTGAACATCCTCACAGGCTTAAATGTCTAAAATGTACTTATGCATTATTAACATGGGTAAAACATGCACATATATACATTTAACAACTTTGCAACTGTAGCTTGCGCTTTAATAGTAAAGATTAACCAATCGAGCTCTAGTTAATTAAATTAAATAAGCTGGTTTTTCGTCCTTAGTTGAATCTTTTTTGGTTATTTTGTTATCTTCTCCAAAATCCTCTGAGGAGGCGTTTCTTGAAGAGATAGAAAGTGTCATAACAGTTAGATAAGACAGTGACATAAGGTTAAAGCACCTAAACCACTTCAATAACAATCAAAGTGAAATTCGCAAAAATGAAAAGGCAAGTGATATTGGGGAGACAAAAAATTGAATGTTGAAGTAGAAACCCAGCAAATTTTGAACCGTTTGGGGCTTACTATTTCACAAGCGAAGGTTTACCTTACACTTTTAAAATTAGAGAGGGCAAATGCAAAAACGATTGCTGATGATTCAGAAGTTGCACGGCAGGAAGTCTACCGCTTACTAGTTGAACTTGAAAAGAAGGGTTTAGTTGAGAGAATCATAGCTGTACCAACAAAGTTTGCAGCAGTTCCAATAGAAAACGGATTATCCTTTTTAATTGAAGAAAAGAAGAAAGATCTTGCTGAATTACAAAATGAAGTAGACAAAATATTACCCATAATTAGAAGTTATTTGATAATAAAAGAGGACAAACGAAGGACTCCTCAACCAGAATCGACTGAATTCATTCTGATCCCTGAAAGAAAAGCACTTATTCTCAGAATGGAAAGAACATTAGAAAGCATTGGAAGGAGTATAGAGGTTATTTATCCTAAGGAGGCGTTTCTACAAGTTTTATTTAGCATATCCGATGCGTTAAATCAAACTCTAAAGCGGGGCGTGAAACTTCGATGTCTACTAAATGAGCCTTTGGAGACAAATTCTTTGCCGACATCAGTGCAAAATATTGCGGAAAATCCTCTATTCAAGATTAGGACTTTAGAACTAATTCCCGAGGAGAATTTCTGGATATTCGACGAGAAGGAAGCCCTTCTGGCAACTTCTATGCGAAATCAGAAACAGTTTCCAATTTTATGGACAAAAGCTAAACCTTTGATATCCTTATCAGAAAACTATTTCAATACACTTTGGAAAAAAGCCTCTTTCAAATAAAAAACTCATGAAATTCATAGCAAGCACTTCAAGTTTATCTAAAAACGCCAACCAGGTATGCAAGCAAACCTACAAGAAATAACAACAGAACACGGTTCTTGATTTTTCTAGCGTTTTCACGTGAAGGATTTCGAAGCAAGAGAACTGAATACCACACAAATCCAATGTCTGCTATTAGAACTATAGGAATAAACCATATAGAAACCAAATTCAGAACTAATGTGAGGGGGGTTAGCGCTACCGCGGAAATATAAAATGAAATTGCGACAATACCAGCAGGTTTCTCGCCATAACGCACCGCTAGTGTCCCAATGCCTTCAGCCTTGTCGCCCTTAACATCAACTATTCCTTTGGTTATTTCTCTTCCGGTGTTAGAAAGAAAAGCCATTAGCGTAAAAAGAAGAACGCTTTGAGGAATTTGGTTGAGCATTATTAGACTACCATACACGAAGGGGATAGCCACACAAGTGCTAACAAGTAAGTTGCCTGGTAGACCACTGCGTTTTCCAATTGTAACGTAGGTTACCACAACGAACCAAGAGATCACTGCAACCACCAAGCATAGAAAACTAGTCCAGTAGGCGAAGAAGAAACCCACCACTGAAAGAACAAAAACTAAAGACAAAGCTTCCCTCGAGGTTACATTTCCGCTAGGAAGGGGCCGATCTGGCTCATTTATCGCATCAATCTCTCGATCGTAGTAATCATTAATTGCCATTGCCGCAGCGGTCAGTGAAAAACCAGTGAGGAAACCGTATAAAATATCCAGCCAAGAAAAATTCGAGAATTCGGGATGAGCAAGAACCGCTCCTACAAACACTGCGAAACCCATTATTGCACAATTGATTGGCCTCATTAGCCTAATGAAACTGGTCACTTTCCCCATTCGATTCAAACTCTTTAAAGAAGCATAGTTTCACTCAAGTAATAAAATATAACGTTAAGTTTTAAAGATTGAAGACTTTGTTTTTTCTACGCACAGTTTTTAAGAAAGCCTCAAATCAGTATAAAAATGACGAAGACATGAAAGAAAAGAAAAAATTTGTAGCTGCCTGCAAAGACCAAGGACGGAATATAATAAGAATATTATGGTTTATTGCAGGTACAATTTGTGTAGTACTAGGAACCATTGGCATAGTGCTACCAATTTTGCCAACGACACCATTTCTTCTAGCTGCTGCAGCTTGTTACTTCAAAAGCTCCGAGAGAATGCATAGATGGTTGCTCAACAACAAATTGTTCGGAAAGTATATACGAAACTATACGGAAGGAAAAGGACTGCCAATTAAAACCAAGATAACTGCGTTAAGTGTGTTATGGATAACGATAATTCTTTCAACGGTTTTCGCACTAGAACATATCTTGTCAGCGCAACTATTACTGCCAATGCAAATTATTATGGTATCAGTTGCAGTTGCAGTGAGCATTCATATCTTGAGACTACCAACATTCAAAGAAACCTGACTTTCACAGAAAACGCTTTTCACTTTTTAGGCTAGATTGAAAAAGTTTAATACGCTCCCAAAACGCATATTTAGAAGTCTTTATGGTGAGATCTTTTGAGCTTCGAGTATGCTCCCTTAGTTGGTGACAATTACGACCCGGAAAGGGTAAGGGTAATAATTCCAGTAGGCGGAAAAGCCAGACGTCTTATGCCGCTTACAGCTGAAACTAGCAAAGCTGCTCTCAGATTACTAAATAGACCTTTGGTTGAATTTTCACTTCTATCTCTAGCTCGCCAAGGCATCCGCAACTTCATCTTCGGAGTAAAAGGCTACACCAATTATAGAGACCTCTTCGACTATTTTGAATCCGGCTATGGTTTTTCCGTTCGATATGACATCAAACCAAGGATTCATGTAAAATATCAACCTAATGTCGATGACTTAGGGAGCGCAGATTCTGCGAGAATAAATATTGAATACTACTCTGTCAATAATCCAGTCTTCGCGGTTCAAGGTGACAACGTTTTCGAAATCTCCGTTAAAGATTTAATGAATTTTCATCGAAAAAAAGGTGCGTTGATGACTATAGTACTAAGGGAAGTAGATGATGTTGAAGGGTTAGGCATCGCGGATATTGACAAGAATAAAAGAATCCAACGTTTCGTTGAGAAACCACATCCAAAGGATGCGCCCAGTAACCTTGCCAATACCGGCTTATACGTACTATCTCCTGAAATAAGGAAAGTCTTTAAGGAAAAGGGAGTTAAAAAACTGGTTGACAATAAGAAAAGGTTAGACTATGGTTACGACTTCATACCATACTTAACCCAGTCAGGTTACCCTGTTTACGGTTATTCTTTAAAAGGAAACTGGTTTGACGTTGGCACTCCAAGAAATTATCTGGAAGCCATGAAGAAACTTCTTTACGGGGGTTTCAGCATGCTAAAGGATTTTGGTGGAAGAATTAGCACAAGACAACAAATCTGGGTTCAGGGAGAGAGTAGCGATTCAAAACAAAGAAGACAAGCTATCATTAGTAAAATTAAACGTGGGCGAATAGAAATCGAAGGTGCTGTGCTGATCGGTAGACACTGTCAAATAGATGATGGCGTTAGAATAGTGAACTCGTGTATAGATAACTTTACCCGAATTGGCAAAGGCGCAAATATAGAAAACTCTGCGATTTTAGACAGAGTCATAATCGGAGAAAAAGCTGATGTGCAAGACAGTATAATTGGCAGACATACAACAATATTATCGAGTGGCAGGAAGCAAACTAAAATTGACACAATTTCCGTAATAGCCGATGATGTCATCATTGATGAAGGATGCAGGTTAACTGAAACAAGAATTTATCCACATCAGCGTGTTAGAGGAGAATTCAGACACCAAATTCTAATGTCCAACTAGGCTTTGAACCACTTGAAAATAAGGTACTTGGGTTTTTGCTTTTTCAAATTAGCCACGGCAATTATAAATCGTTTCCTAACGGTTGTCGCCAACCGACCAGCCTTCACGATTTCAGTTGCTGAAATGTTAGATCCTGCCTTTTTCACAGAAACCATATAGGGTGCATGTTCAACGCCTGGACCATACTTGTAGACAGCAAAGTCACAACCAAATTTTATCCCTGGGGTTACAATTAAGCCGCTATCCCTAAGATCTCTATAAATCGAGTATTTCTCATCAAACTCATCATAAATCTGTCTAGCTTTTTGCTGGAGCTTCTTTAGTCCAACTCTACGTTTTTCTGCACCTTCATAGACTGATATTTTGCTCTGTTTAGCCAAGTATAAACCTTCCATCAAATCAAGCAAAAGCGGAACTTTGAACTCGGGGATTTTCGGTTTGGGGATTCCTAGAGGTTTACCGTAAAAGCCGGTTTTATAGAGCTTTGACCCTTCTTTATGATCCCATACTACTAGAAAGTTTTCGATTAGTTCTACTTTGGTTTTGGTCATTGGAGGAGCCGCGCTCAGGATTACATTATGAACGAGAGTACACGAACAGTATCAGCAGCGTCCTCAGCTTTGTCAGCTGAATTCTCTAGAAGTTGAAGGATGTCCCTCATAAGCAGCATTACTGGAAGGTCAAGCTTGCTGCTGAGCACATTTATTGACAGCTCTCGATAAATATCGTCGACTATTCTTTCGGCAATTTCAACGTCTTTGGCCTTCTCCAAGGTTTTTGCTGATCCATAGTTTAGAACCATCATTGTTTCCCTTAACTTGAGTACTGCATCGAATACTGCTTCAGAAAGCTTCAGCAATTCCTTTCTTATTTCATCAGGAACCTTCCAGTTATGTTCCATTATTTCAATAATGTAGTAAGCAATACCTTCGGAAAAATCAGCAATTTCACTTGACAAGTTTGTGAACCTCAAGAAGTCTTCTCGGCTGATTAGGATAGCCCCTATTTCAGCTAGTTCCTTCGAAACCATTCGTCTAGCTTTCAAGACTTCTTCTTCTCCTTTTCTGATTTCATTGAAAAGTGACCTTGCTTGGTCTTTATTACCTGTTGAGAACTGCTCTACTAGCTGGGGGACTTTTCTAGTAACGTCTACGACCTTTCGCAGGTTATCATTACATGCGTTCAAGGCTCTGCGTTTTAAGCGCTGTTCTGTTTCCGCTGGAAGTACCATATTTCTCTCCTCTCTCAATAAATCTACAATCTTTCCAACATAAAGTATTGCAAGTATACTTTAAAAGCTAACGATTCAAAGCGAAAATTAAGACCCTAAATCTTCAAAATTTATTTTTCCACGGAAATATTTGTGCAAGAGTTCGAGCAAACTCTTAATTGGGGTTCTAACTTGACGCCAAGAGTCACGGTCGCGTATAGTAACCGTTTTGTCTTTTAAAGTGTCGTAGTCTACTGTTATTCCCAAAGGAACGCCAGCTTCGTCAGCGCGAGCATATCTTCTGCCTATGGAACCTGTTTCATCAAGTTCAGCTAGAAAACCCTCATTCAAAAGCTGCTTATTGACTTCTCGCGCTTTCTCAGTGATGCCGTTCTTGGATACAAGTGGGTAAACACCTACCTGGTTAGGTGCGATATCTCTCGGGAAGCTCATTAGCACGCGATCATCTTTGATTTGATAAGCGTATTCCAAGGCAACGTAGAATAGGCGGTCAATTCCGAAGCTGGGTTCAACAACGTGCGGAATGAAACGTGTGCCACGTACAATGGCTTTTTCACATTTTACGTCCACATAATCTGGCAAAACCTTGTAGTTTTTTACCATGTAGCAACCGTCCCTATCGAGTGAAGCTGCAACTTCTTCTGCAGGAGCTTTAGCAAGTAGCTCTGCAACCTTTTTGGCTTCACCCTTGAAGACTGGACCAAGCTTGGCTTTTATGGGTTTCACGACCAGTTGTTCCTGCTCCATAGGTTCGGGTAATTCTTTGTAGACACGAAGATCAGCTCCGCTGGCTTTCATGTGACACTTTAAATCGTAATCTGTTCGGTATGCATGTCCAGAGACTTCAATCCAGCCCCAACGATCAACATAGACTTCTTGGTCAAAGCATTGCGTTGCATAGTGAGCTTTTTCCCACGGGAGTTTTTCTATAAAACGCTGCTTTTCCGGTGGGATCCCGATTTCGATTAGCAATCTCTTCGCTATTGCCATGAAGAAAGCCTGCCACTCAGAGCGGATTATCTTCCTAGCTAAGGCTTCCTTAACGCTGACTTCGACAATTTTTTCGCTGCGCGATTCTCTTTCAGGTGCGAGATAAATCCTAAGCGTTTCGTTTTCCACGTCTTTAAGTCTATTGCAGTCTGGCTCTTCAGGGTCGAAGAAAAATTCTAAATCAGCAATGGTAAATTCCCTGAGGCGAATTAAGCCTTGTCTTGGTGAGATTTCATTTCTCAAGGCATGACCTACTTGGATGACACCGAAAGGAAGTTTTTCACGTGCCGTGGTATAGAGCCTGTTAAACTCGACGAATATCCCTTGCGCAGCTTCGGGTCTACTATAACCTGTAGCGTTTGAATATGGTCCGATGGTAGTTTGGAACATAGTCAGAAACTGTTGTGGCGGTTTAAAGCTGCAACCACATTCAGGACACATAATATTATATGCATCCAAGGCTTTCTTGATTTCAGACAAAGTCATTTTTTCGGTTTCTACACAGCTTTTCTTAGCATATTCTTCAAGTAGGTGATCCGCGCGAAACTTCTTTTTGCATTCGATGCATTCCACCATTGGTTCTTTGAAGTGGTTAACATGACCTGACGCTTCAAAGACCTTCCCCGGCGTGACTACTGACGATTCTATTTCGAGAATCCCAAGTTTGGTGACAAAAAAATCACGGAGTTTGGCTTCAATGTTCTGTTTCAGCTTGGCGCCCAAGGGACCGTAGGTTACGAAACCACCCGCGCCACCGTATATCTCGTAGGACTGCCAAAAGAAACCTCTTCGTCGAGCCAACTCATTAACCGCTGTGAACTTGGCGCATCCATGTTCGTTATTCAATTTTTACCAACCTTTAGGTAAGTGCCGAGTGGAGATTAAAAGGTTACCTTGGAAGCATGTCTTTTTTTATTCTGCAATTAGATTTATTGCATTTTATGTAGGTATTTGATGCTAGTTTTTTTCAGAAATTAATAAGTTGAAGAAAAAAGCCCGATCCAAGTCAATACAGTACCTCAGCAAAAACAATGTTTTCTGCAATGGATATAGATTGAATCATGTTTAAAACCTTAATTAGGTTCGCAGAGGTAGTTTTCTACGACGAACCTAAGATGCGTTTTAAGTATTGGAAGTTAGCAGTCCTGCTCATCAATATTTTGATGCTGGTCTCAGTTGCACCCAACTCTTTCGCAGGCAACTATGACTTCACTTATAAATCTGAAATTCAGTTTGGACTTGTCAGTCATGAACTATATATGTCCATCCCAGCTTCACTCTACGAGTACTACCAAGGAAAAAATCCCACTCTAACCGACGACAACCAATACGCAACACTCGTAACACCAAACGCAGTAAAACCCATAGCAGACACCATCCGAAACCTAACGAGCCCCAGCTCTCAAAACGATGAAGCGTTCGCAAACGCAATTCTAACACTTGTTCACCAAATACCATACGCCGATTGCGATATCATGTATCCAGTTGAAACACTCGTAAACAACTACGGGAAATGTGACACATTATCGCTTCTTGCAGCTTCAATCATGAAAGCCGGAGGTCTAGACGTCGCCCTATTATACTACAAAGAAGCACACCACATCAACGTCGGAGTCCACCTATCATACGAACCACACACCACATGGTGGTGGCTACCACCAACAGGATACGAGTTCAACGGCAAAAAATACTGGATAGCCGAATGCACCCCCGCAATGAACTGGAAAGTAGGAGACACACCACCACTCCTAGAAAACGAACAACCGACCATCATCACACTAGAAAACAGCGAAAAAACCTCACCAGCACACATCTCCTCAAAACTTGAAAAGCCCCTCAATTCATCTTCAATATCGATAAATTTGTCTTCGGAATCCTCAGATATCAACGCTAGGGAACGAACACTCATTGTGTCAGGTTCGCTATCGCCTGCTTACGCAAACGAAACAATCGTCGTTTACTTTAGTGAAGACGGAATATCCTACAATGTAGGCAGAACGTTAACACATGCCTTGGGAGAGTATTCTTTCAGCTGGAAACTTAATTCAACAGGTACAAGTTACGTACGTACAAGCTGGAGCGGCAACACAAACCACACGGGGGCAGATAGTGAAATATTGACAGTCTTCATCGGATTCCCCAATTCTATCATTCAATTTAAGGGCCCAAACTTTTTCTACACGTTTGGCCGTGGTTACATTGCTAGGCATGAGCTACAGGTCAGGCAAGGCGTTGAAGACTTTCTTGATGTTCAAATGTCAGGAAGAGGAATTAACGTCACTGGAGAATTCATTATAGTGAAAAGTGGAGAGATAACAATAATACCTCGGGAAGGAGAAACAAAGGAGACTTTGGAAGAAATTGTGATACCAAAGGGTTTCCAACCGTTAAGACTGCCAGATGACATAGAGCATAAGACCAACAACCATTTCGGTTTCATATTGGAAAACAATGGCGATAACAATTACAGTTTGAGCGTTAAAGGTTTGGACACTTATGAAGTGACTAAGATAAGCTCACCTATTGGAGAAGGAACGACTTTCGTCAATACCTCCGCGTTAATCAAAGAAAATATGTGGTATAAGATAACAGCAAAAATCTCTGAAAAAGAAGTGACAGCTGAAGTTAAAGATACTAACGGCACACTTATTGAAAGGATATCAAAAAGCAAATATGAGAACGATAGTAAACTAGTATTATTGCTTACAAATAACACAGACCGCGCGATTGCTTTTAAAAACCTAAATATAGATAGTATCAATCAGCCAACCAAAAAAGCTGAAAACAAAGAAAGCATAACAAATTATATAGAGTTACTGGAGCAATACTCTCCATTCATACTTCTCATAGCTACAATAGTCATGGCTTCAGTCTACGTGAATAAAAGAAGATAGAAAAACCTTTCCAACAACCCAACATAATTGTGGAAGGTTGAATTCTTTTATGAAACCTTCATTGCTTCAATTTCCGAGGTTTGCTAATTATTGTTTTACAACTTAATACTCGCAATTGAAGTCAGGACTATAATAATCAATAATCTCTAATGAGATTCCAAAACAAGGGGAAAGAACAAAAAACCACCAACTCGTATACAACTACTAACTATACATGAACACCAAGTGAAACATGTGAAAACAAAAAAACGGTATAAACGAGGCTATCCAGTCGCAATCCTCGTAGGCTTGGAAGAAGACACCGCAGTTATATGGAAAATCTTCAGTCATGTGGCTAAACAAGGAAAAAAACTCCACATAAACGGAATACGAAACAATCCAAAAGACCTATACAACTTCCACGAATCCATAATCAACGCTCTCAGACCAACCATCCAAGAAGGTGGTCGCAGCATAATACTAGCGTCTCCATTGAGAGAAAACAATCATCAAGAACTCATTAACCACATACGCGAGCATCATAAATGGTTAACCAAAGGACCATGCAAAACCGTGTTCTCCAAGATCACGGGGCCTGCAAGTACCCCATCTCAAGTAGCGGCGCTGACTAGAACACATATTTTCAAGCAGATAATCAACGAAACAACAGAAGAAGAAACAAAAAACCTATTGGAAATCTTGGAAAAAAGTATTGTTAACAAAGACAACAACAGTCTCATATTGTTTTCTCCTCAAGAAGCTGAAAACCTGATTATTAAAAAGCAGAAACCAAACGACCCAAAACCTGAATATTTATTCCTCACAAACCAGTATCTCTCGGAATACCGCCAAAAAAACAGACTAAACAGACTAATGCAAATTGCAATAAACAAAAAAGTTAAAACACGAATTGTTAGGGCTGAATCACCTGCAGGTAAGCGCCTCACCCAATTAGGTGGTTTCACATGCCTGGCAAAACTGAATTGGAAACCTTCTAGCAAGTAATTTAATTTACCTTAGCTAACATACTTTTAGAAACGATAGCAATAATGAAATAGCAAAAAAGGGGACGTACTAGGAAGTGACGAAGAAAGAGAAAAAGTTGGAGGCTCCAATAGTTAGGTTGCCTTGTGGTTGCAAGTATCAAGATAAAGACTGGCTATTAACCCGAATTAACGAATGTGAATATCATAAGAAAAAGCGAACAACGAAGCGTCCCTACAGACCCAAAGCAGAATGCGTCCGCCCCTAAAGACCTAATGAAGTTTGTTGTTCATTGCTTAGAAGATTTTTTTGGTCGGGAGAGCAGGATTCGAACCTGCGACAGCTCGGTATCTGTGGCCTGTGCAGGCTAGAATGAAGCCCACCTTGGGTAGACCTCTACAGCATCCCCACCAGCTAAGCGAGCTAGCCAGCTCGAGAGCTCTGCCAGGCTGAGCTACCTCCCGACAAAAACCATTAGGATAAGACTAAAAGATTTATGTGTTTTGGAAGTTTAATTATGTTTTAGTTCTGTAAACGCGTTTAGAGCGTTTCGGGTAGTCATAACAATGGTGTGTTGATTGTTGAAAACCATAGGTTTAGTAACCCCAGGTGGTGACGCACCGGGAATGAATGCGGCAATCCGAGCAGTCACGCGAATAGCGCATTCTCGAAAGCTTCAAGTTTTGGGATTTAGAAGAGGCTGGGACGGTTTGCTTACTAACAGTTTTGAGCTCTTAACTCCACGCGCAGTTGGAGGGATAATTCAGTTAGGCGGTACCATGCTTCACACGCTCAGATGTCCGAAATTTGAAGAAGAAGAAGGTGTGAAAAAAGCCTCAGAAACCTTGGAGGCGAATAAGGTGGATGGAGTGATAGTTATCGGAGGCGACGGTTCATTTAAGGGAGCCCTAGAACTAGGCAATCAAAGCGGGAAGATAATGGTTGGAATCCCAGCAACTATTGATAATGACGTTTTTGGAACAGATGAAACAATAGGCTTTGACACCGCAGTGAATACTGCAGTGAAAGCCATAGACCAAATTAGGGACACCGCAATTTCACACGAGCGTATCTTTATAGTAGAAGTCATGGGTAGAAAACGAGGTTTTCTAGCATTAAGCGTAGGCATTACAGTTGGCGCTGAAGTTATCCTGATTCCTGAAAACGAATGCAAAATCTCTCAGGTTGTCAAGGTTTTAAGGGAAAATGCTTGCAAAGGAAAAAGAACTGGAATTATAGTTGCAGCAGAAGGCGTGGGTGACACTTCTATAATAGCTAAAGAAATTGAGAAGCAAACAGGTTCAGAAGTTAGGCTATCAATTCTAGGATATGCTCAAAGAGGAGGGAGCCCAACGGCACGAAGTCGCCTATTAGCCAGTCTTTTCGCCGAAAAAGCCGTTGATCTATTATGTCAAGAACAGGGAAACAGAGTTGTTGGATTCCGAAACGGCGCCATCTCGAACATAGAGCTAAAGGAATCCTGCGAAAAAGTGAAGAAGATTGACTCCCGTTTGTTGAAATTAGCTGAAATGCTATCAACGTAGCTTAAACAACAAGAACCCTTTGCAATTCAGATTAGAGACTCATATATTTTAGTTGTTACTTCAGCGACTTTTTCCCAAGTGAAGTATTCAAAAACTCTTCTACGGCCATTCTCGCCCCAATTCCGCGCTTTTTCAGGATTCTTTAGCGTCTCCTTTATTCCCCAAGCGATATCTCCTGGGTCTCCGCCGTTAATGTGTACACCGGTTTGATCGGAACCAGAGCTGATTACTTGCTCTTTGAAACCGACTGTGCCCTTTGCACCTACAACAAGTGGTTTTTCCATAGCCATAGCTTCTAGGCTGACGATGCCAAACGGTTCATAGACGGATGGAAAAACACAGACATCGGAGGCGGCGTAATGTAAGATCCGTTCATCCTCAGGGATAAAATCAAAACGATAGACGATGTTGTTTTTTATTCCAAGTCTCTCAGCGGTTTGTACTATGTCTGCCTGTTCTTCGCCTTTACCTAAAATCACGAGTTTAGTGTCAGGATGATCCTTTAGGACGATAGGTATGGCTTGTAACAAGTTTGTGACGCTTTTCACCCATGTAAGTCGACCTACGAAAAGAAGCATGTTCCAGTCTTTAGGCACGTTGTATAGTTCTCGAATTCTTTCAATGTCTTTTTTGTGAATTTTGTGCGGATTATAGCGCTGAGGGTCCACCCCATTCCAAACCACATTGATTTTTGATTGTGGCCAACCATGCCTTATTAAATCCTGTTGCATTGCGTAGCTGACAGTGATTATTTTATCCGCGCGGATAGCCATTGCACTTTCTAGGTGAGAAACCACTTCAGATCCGTAACCGCCGCTTCTGCCCCACTCGGTGCTGTGAGTGTGAAAGACTACGGGTATGTTTGACTCGTTCTTGATGACTAACCCGGCGATGCTGCTTAGCCAATCGTGGACGCAGACGACGTCAAAATGGTAATTTTCTTTTTTTATTAGCTCATTAAGAAGTTTTGTTGCACTTAGAATATTATAGATGAAGATGTCGTTAAATAGGCGAATATTTGTCCCCCACTTCTTCAAGTCATCAACCACGAAGAAGGGGAAAACGTTGCTTGCGTCTGCGATTAATGGTCTGTGAACCTCTACTCCACGTAGAATTTCTCTGGTTTTCAAGTTACCGCTGTTAAGTGTGAAAATGGAAACGTCGTGTCCTATTTCGACAAACTCGTGCGCCAAGTATTCTGAGTAAGTTCCTAAACCACCGACAAGTCTAGGAGGATATTCCCAAACAAAAAAGCTGATTCGCAAAATCTACACCTCAAAGATACGCTTTACTTAGTTTCTCAGAAATTATTTATAGCTTATCTGAAGGTTGAAAGGCAAATGGCTTAGGTATATGATTCTAGAACTTAACGAATAAAATTCTACTTCAACAATTTAAGTTTAGAAAGCTAGAAACAAAAAAAGGGATGTGGGTTTGGTTTTTGACTAGTTGTTTATCGTTTTCGAAGCATCAGGATGATTACCAACCCGATGACTACGACTGCGACAATAATGCCGATGATTCCAGGTAGAATGTACGCGTCCGCCAGTGATCCTGTTGTTGATGTTGGTGGAGGTGTTGCAGCTTCAATTGGTTCGTCTACTACGAAAGCAGTTTCAGCGTGTGAACCATATAAACCGTTGGATCCTTTGAATTCAGCGTACAAGTAATATGTACCTGGAATGTCGGGTGTCCAAGCGTAAGCGAAAGCACCGTTCTCAACGCTCGTTGTTGCAGTTCCGATTTCCCGAGCATTCATGTTAGCGTCGACCACGTAAAGTGTCACTTCAACACCGTTCCATAGGTCGTGAGGTGCATAACTGAATTGCTTGTAGACGTGAAGCATCCATTCACTCATGTTGCCGTCAGATACAGCGGATACTCCGCTTGGGAAGCGAAGAGCCAATTCTGGACTCTTTGTTCCTGGCGAAACATCCATGACTGTGCCCCTGATCATAACTGATTGACCGAAAGGCACACCATTATCTGGTGCAGTAACAGTCGTCATAGTTGGTCCTTTACCTACAGCGTATACGCGCTGGTCGTAAGTGTCCATAGTTGCGTAGATGCCGTCGCCCATGACTGCGTTGCCACCCCATCGGGTTGCACGGTACATACCGTTTACTCGGAAGATTTCTTCTCCTGTTGTAGCGTTAAGGCAAATTAGTGGCGCACCGCGCGGCAAAGGATTCTCGGCAGAGTGCTCCAAAGTGCCTACGTAGACCTTTCCGTCAGCAATCATTGTGATCCAGCCCCACCATCGGAGGCCAGTTACTGGTTCACCGTATAGGTCGTCCATATCGTAGGTCCATTCTGTGTTGCCGTTCTCCATGTTATAAGCGTATACTATGCCGCCAACTCCGGTGGAGTACATCATGCCTTCGTAGCAGTACCATGTGTGTTCTACGTTACCCCAACCGTACCAGTCTAAGTAGTGCTCAGACTCGGTTGTCC
>Ga0209742_10000879_pt1 | contig 14898 bp, 11 predicted proteins | sample DeeMarSeWOR38_10_FD_187462 | JGI IMG/M metagenome (GOLD analysis project Ga0209742, IMG submission 187462) | Marine sediment microbial communities from White Oak River estuary, North Carolina - WOR-3-8_10 (SPAdes) (version 2) | ecosystem: Environmental > Aquatic > Marine > Intertidal zone >... | reverse complement strand
CAGGGCCTCTTTGACACCATGCCGGATTATATCATGGATGTCTACCTTGCCTCTGGTTATCGGCGCAACGGCAATGTTATCTACAATATGCACTGTCATGAGTGCCGGGCATGTGTCCCTATCCGTGTTGACCCGCAGGAATTTGAACCGAACCGCAACCAGAAAAGGGTCTGGAAAAAAAATCATGATATAGCTGTCGAAATTGGGCCCCTTGCCTGCAGTCAGGAAAACCTGGACCTGCTTGGAAAATTTCTCGTTGCCAGATTTCCCGACCGGGACAGTTCTCCACTGGACTACTACACCGGTTTCTTCCTCAATCATATCACCACTTCCGTGGAATTCAGATACAGGGTTGGATCAAAACTGATCGGTGTCGCCATTGTTGATATGAGCCAAACCTGGCTCAATGTTGTGTTTTTCTACTTTGACCCTGAAGAGAAGAAAAGAAGCCCCGGAACCTACAACATTCTGTATCTTATTGACTTTTGTAAGCAGAAAAAAATAAATTTTATTTATCTTGGTTACTGGATTAAGGATGTAAAAGCAATGAGTTACAAGGCTATGTTCAAGCCACATTATATATTTTGTGATAACAGCTGGATCAAAATCAACCGTTGATGCAGTTCAAGAATTATAATATCCCGTAAAGAATCAGTCTTCAGCAACTGAGCTGCCCGGGATATAGGATCGTGCCTTGCTGCGAAAGGCCGCCAGCCTGCCCTTGCCCTCCTCGATAAAAACATAAAGGACAGGTACCACCACCAGGGTCAAAAAGGTGGCTACCAGCAAACCGAATATGACCACAATTGCCATTGATCTCCACCACTGGCTCGATTCACTGACCCAGGAGATTGTCAGGTTGTGGAAGTCGTACGATACGCCGGTCACCATAGGCAGAAGACCGAGGATGGTAGTCACGGCTGTCAGGAGCACAGGCCGCAGCCTGGTTGCGCCACCGGCCACTACCGCTTCACGCAGTTCATAGCCCCTCTGGCGCAGCTTGTTTATATAATCGATCAGTACGATGCCGTTATTGACCACGACACCGGCAAGGGAAATGACACCCACACCCGTCATGATTATACCGAATGGCGAGTTGAGGACGGTCAATCCCAGGAAGGCGCCTCCCAGTGAGAGAATAACAGCTGTCATGATGATAAACGGCTGTGCTACTGAGTTGAACTGGGTGACCAGAACCAGAAATATCAGAAAAAGAGCAATGGCAAAGGCCTTGGAGAGAAATTCTTCTGATTCCTTCTGGAATTCAAATTCACCGGTAAAGGTGACACGATACCCGGGAGGCATGGGAAAGTTCTTCAGCAGTTCTTCTGCCTGGGCCCTGGCAACAGGCCCGGGGATTTTATTTTCATCGACATTGGCCTTGACAGTAACCACCCGTTCATGATCGATTCGGACAATATCTCCCAGTCCTCCTGCAAACTCAATGCGGGCAAGGGTTGTCAGGGGTACCATTTTCCCCGAGGGCGTAGGCAGCATCAGCTCACGCAGGACATCGGTGACCCTCCGTTCTGCATCAGAAAGCTGGACAGTAATATCATAATCCTCATCCCCCTCGCGGTAGGTGGAAACTTCCAGACCGTTGTAGGCGGTCTTCAATGCCGTGCCTATGTCATCCGTATTCAGGCCGAAAATGGCTGCTTTCTGGCGATCAATCTTGATGCGCACCGTTGGCGTACCCTCGACATAGTCATCCCTGATATCAACAACATAAGGAATGTTGGCGATCATCTCCCGGATGGTTTTGGCGATGCGGCCCAGGATCTCAAAATCATCACCGGCAATTTCTATGTTGATCGGAGCCCCTGTCGGCGGTCCTTCTTCCTGTTCTGCAACGGTTATCTTTGCCCCTGGAATATTTTTCACCCGCTCCCGTATGATTTCCATTGATTCCGAACTGGGAGTAGTCCTGTCTTCCAGGTCAATAAACTGGATACCGACGTGATTCGGGGCATTTGGGTCAAACATCATACCGGGCCCTGCTGTTACTACTGCTTTGGCATAGATATATTCAATATTACCAATGTCGCTTGGCCCGAAAAATTTTCCGCCGCCGCTTTTCGTATGCTCCTTTGGTGCGTATGATGCTGCATAGTCATCACTTTCCTGCAGAGAATCCTGTGGTTCTTCATAGCCATTAACGGTAAGTTCAACCTGGCGCACAACAGAATCAATATAATCAAGATCCGCGCCTTCAGGTGCATCCATGTTCACATACATGGCCTTTGGTTCTATATTGGGGAAAAATTCCACCGGCTTTTCCAATCCTACCTGCAGAAGCCATATCTGCACGAGCAGAACTAGAAAACAGACGGCTATGAGCACAACTGCAATTTTATGATCAAGGGCCTGGTGCAGGGATTTTACGTAAAATGACAGGATTGGACCATCAGCAGCAACCGGGCTTTCCCCGGCCTGGGCGATTTCTTCTGCGCTTCTTGCCCGGCTGTTCTCTGCTTGCTGCCCTTTGCCGGTTCTCGGTTTTATCTTCATAAAAATTGAGGCCAGGGCCGGATTAATCACCATGGCGACAAAGAGGCTGGATGACAGGGTGACTATTAGGGTCAGGGGCAGATAGCTCATGAATTCGCCCATAATTCCCGGCCAGAACAGCATGGGAAAAAAGGCTGCCAGGGTTGTCAGGGTGGAGCCTATGACCGCGTAGGCAACTTCGGATGTAGCCCGCTTAGCCGCCTCAAGACGCGGCACCCCCTGCTCAAGATAACGGTAAATATTCTCGACAATGACAATGGCATTGTCCACCAGCATGCCCAGAGCCAGGGTCAGGCTGAAAAGAACGACCATGTTCAGTGTAATATCGAGTGCATAAAGAACAGTAAAAGAAAGGAGCATGGAAAAAGGGATGGCAAGACTTACAAGGACTGCATTTCTTATCCCCATGGCAAAAAGGATAACAAACACCACGAGAACCAGACCAGAGAGAATATTGTTCTCAAGATCAGCCACCATGTGCCGGATATCCTTGGCCTTGTCCATGAGCTTGGTAATTTCCGTGCCCCTGGGCCAGGTTGGCTGCACCCTTGCCAGCAGTTCATCTATGGCATCAGTGATGGCAATGATATTTTCACCGGCACGCTTCTTGACCATGATATTTACTGCTTCCCTGCCGTTGAGCCTGGAACGGCTCGTTTCATCCTTGAAACTATCTACAACCCGGGCCACGTCCTTCAAATATATCGGTTGGCCTTCATGGGTGCCGACCACGAGACCATAAATCTCATCCGGCCGTTCGAACTCACCGGGGACCCGGAGCTGGAAGCGTCCGTCTCCGAGCCTGATGACCCCACCGGATGTATTTCTGTTCTCCTTTGTTACCGCATTCTGCAGAACAAAGATCGGTATATTGTAATAGGCCAGTTTGTCCGGAAAGGCTTCAACCCGGATCTCCCGTTCTATGCCGCCTGTGATTTCAGCTTCCAGAACTCCCTGGATCGCTTCGATATCATCCTTGAGATCATCGGCAATTTCTTTCAGGCAGACGATGCCGCAGGTCCCTGAAAGGGAAAAGACAACTATTGGGAGTTCGGAGAAATTGACCTCAAAAATACTCGGGTCCTCTTCCAGATCAGCGGGCAATTCATTTTTGGCCTCATCCACCCGATCCCGTACCTTCTGCAGGGCATCATCAATATCCGTACCGGTGACAAACTCGATATTGATTGAGGAAAGCCCCTCGGAACTGACGGAGTGGATTTTCTTTACTCCTTCAAGCCCCTTGAGTTTTTTTTCAATCTCAATGGTAATGGATGTTTCAATATCCTTTGAGGCCACGCCCTTGTAACTGGTGGAGACAAAAACATTGGGGATTGTGATGTCAGGTTCGCTTTCCCGGGGCAGGACTTTATAGCAGTAAGTACCGAAAACCAGAATAATGACAGCCAGCACCAGGACACTGATCCGCTGGCTTACTGCGGTATCAGATACAATCACCGGGTAATCTCCGACGGATTTGTGACTTTCTTCACCACGTTTAAACCTTGATCAGTATCAACACTCCGCTGGCCTACAACGATTACCCGTTCACCGGGGCTAAGACCTTCAGTGACCTGGATCTTCCAACCATCCAGAATCCCGAGCCTGACTTCCCGAATCTTTGCGACATTATCCTCTTCAAGGTAGACATAGTGCTTATTGTCACGCGATATTACTGCATATAATGGGATAGCAAGAGCTTCTGGAAATTCCTGTTTGATTATTTCCACCCGGGCAAACATGCCTGGCAGAATATCACCTGATTCATTTGTAACTTCCAGCTCGAGTCTGTAAACCTGGGCCTGGGATTCCGGTGCAACTGCCAGAAAATATTTTGCCCCGATAACTTTTTTGTTTTGCAGGGCTTCAATTATCACTTCAAACCTGTCTATCTTCCGCACTGCATCAACATCTGTTTCTGGAATACCGACACTTACCTTGACGCGGTCAATATCAAGCACAGTAGCTACAGGGTCTGCGACGGCAAGATAGAGGCCTTTCTTGGCAGGAAGCACATTCACAAATCCTGAAATAGAGGACCGGATATAACATCGTTTCAGTTGGAGCTCAGCAATTGCCAGGTCTGCCTCAAGGGACTCCACCTCTGTCTTGATGGTATCGTATTGCGATTGGGCAATAATTTCCTGTTCATGCAGGCCGGATAACCTCTTCAGGTTTGTGAGAGCCAGGTTATATGCCGCCTTGATGGAATTTCTTGTATTTTCATAGTCCCTTGTATCGAGTTTAACAATCAGGTCACCCTGGTTAACATGATCGCCTTCCTTCACCAGGACTTCTTCCACTATGCCTCTCACTTCTGCAAGTATGTTCAAATTCTCCCAAGGCTCAATCATGCCAGGCAGGTTCAGCCTGTCACGCAGCATTGCAGGCACCAGTTCCTGCACCACTACATTGACCGGCGGCCTCTCCTGGCTCACGGCATTGCTTTTTTCTTCCAGCAGCCTGTTCTTCTCATTCTTGACCCTGGCCCCAAGACCAACGGCGATAATTAGTAAAACCAGAAGTATGAGCAGCGGCAGAAACCTGGTCAAACTTCTTGGATATTTAGGCTTTAATTTTTTTTCTTGCATTCGTTATCCACCTTAGAGAAATCAATAATTCCCCGCTGATAAAACATTATAAAATACAAAATTTACAAACAAATTCAAATTGTTAGATATTATTTTCAACTGAAGGATACTTTTTGCCGGTTATGAAACTTACAACTACTTCAGCGTAAAAGCAGAACAGCATTCCGGCAACACTCGCTCCTGTGGTAATCCAAAAAAGAAAAAGATGCAGGATTTTTTGCTCGTACAAAAGCAAATCAAGTACCAAGAGGATAAAACCAAGGTGAATCAATGATGAGCCGAGCCGCACCCAATAACCCTTTTTATGGAAATTAAGATTTTTGCTTCCAGCCAGAGCCAGGATAAGGACTATCACCTGTAAAAAAAGCGAGGCGCCCAGAATTAACAACAGGCTGGTTTTAATATCTGCAAGAAATGCTGTCAATACAGTACCAGCGACCAGCAGTACAGTGACTCTGTTCAACCAAGCAGTCGGCAGCAATCGCTTAGGCACGCAAATGCCAAGCAGGAGAATCAAGGTAATGATAAATGGCGTGACAAAGGAATTCATTCTGTTCATATAGGAAAATTTTATTGCCGGAGCCATTTGCTGTATCTGGGTAAATTTAAAATAAAACATGCCATAAATGCTAATCGCAGAAATTGCGAACAGCACAAGGGCTGTTGCCAGAATCAAATAAAAATCATATGAGCTTTTCCTTTTCATGCCCTTATCATCATTCGGATGTTATCATCAGTTATTTTATACTATACATAAATTATTTACCTGTACCGGCCTTCTATTGAAACGTATGTTCACCAGGGAAGTAAAAAGACGCCAAAAAAGTAAAGATCATTGCCAGGAAACATAAAATTCCCAAAAAGGATGTAAAATACCACATAAACCTTTTGTTGGCATATAATCGTGTATGCAGATATGTGGAAAACACAGCCCACATCATCAGTGAACTGCAGATCTTCGGATCCCACCACCAGTTTGGCCCCCAAGCCTTGAGGGCCCACGGATACCCAAGCAGCATACCCAGGGTAAGCATGAAAAAACCGAGCTTTGCATATTCATAACCAACCTTTTCAATCACAAGTTCCCTTTTGACAAGCATAAATACCGATGTGATAAAAATAATTGTTATTGCAGCATATGATACAAAGAGCAGAGGTGGATGGAACCACATGTACTCGGCGTTGTAGTAAAAAATCATCTTGGGATAAAGTCGCATGAAATAACCCGCTTTTGCCATAATTGGCTGTCCGGGTGAAAACCAGGGTGCAATTTCCGTAAAAAACTGCGGCAGAGGAGAGGTGAAGGGATCTGCCCAGATATAAAGAATTGCAACCTGCACAGCCAGAAAAAGGTGGAGAATGGCACGAAATCGGTGACTCTGCAGGCGGAAATGTACCAGGAGAGCCATTACCCCGTAACATGTGAACCAGAAAAAGTATTTCTCATTCTCAATCCAGAACGGGATCTTGTAACGCGGGGGGGTTGCTGCATCAAGAAGGGGTAGACCGTAACTGCTGCTTTTGTTCATCATATCAAGCTGCCGGTTTATCCAGGCGATGAGATTCTCCTCCATTTCAAGTGGCAGTTTCAAATAAATCTGCCAGTGAAACCAGCATATCCAAAGAAATCCCGCCACCAAAAAAAGATTAATCAGTAACAGCAAAACGGTGGAAGGCTTTTGGTATTGAGGAGTTTGACTACAGAGGTTTAAAACGGCTGAGAGCGTTATAATTCCTGTCAGAATAAGTAGAATTACCATCACTACACTTCCGCCCTGCGAAAATATTGTAAAGGGCAGCATACCCTGCAGTCCTGTTTCCATTGTGGTGTTTTCGTGTGAAAGATATTTGCTTTATTGCATCAATTCCGCTACTAATTGATACGCGGTTTACCAGAAGAACTACTTTTTTTATACTGTACATCGCGCATGGGAATACTCATAACCATGCAATTATATTTGTTATTATTGCATTGACAACCTTACTGTTAGTTTTTCAGCCATCAATCCAAAACCTTACAAAAAGAACTCTTTATGAAATGCTACAATCATTCTGAAAGAGAAGCTGTTGCAATATGCAGGGCATGCGGCAAAGCAGTCTGCCAGGAATGCGGGCTTGAAACCGAAAATGGTTTTGCCTGCCAGCAAAGCTGCGCCAAAAGCCTGTCTGGTATACATGAGCATTATGCCGGACAGGCTGCTCATCTTAGAAATATTAAACGTATGAACTTTCTCGGCTCTTTATTTTCTATTGGCATGGGCCTGCTGTTTATATATTTTTCCTTCATGGGGTCCGGGGTTGTTTATGATCTTATACTCCTGCTTGGAGCCGGTTTTACACTTTATGGTGTTGTGGCACAGCTTGTAAACATGATTATCTTTCTGAAATCAAAAAATAATAAACTGAACTGATGAACAAACATATCTGCCATGCGCAAAATTATTATTAGCAAGGGATTAAAATGGAAAAGAACATAGGCAATTCTGACAGAATTTTTCGGCTGGCTGCAGGTCTGGCGATTATCATTATCGGACTGGTTGCCAAAAGCTGGTGGGGACTCCTTGGTCTCCCGTTTATTGTAACAGCCTTTCTGGGAACCTGTCTCGCTTATTTCCCCTTTGGGATAAATACCTGCAAATTTGACAAAAGATAACTGCTGCAGGCTGCCCTGAAAATCTAATTGCCCCGTTCTATGCCATAATCTTATCCCCGCCGGATATTGTTTTGGGCAGTGGCAAGAGTCTGCTTGATATCCGCCTCAATAACCTCAAGCTTGGCAAAGCCGGCAAGCTCGCTACCATATTTCTCTAAATCCACCAGGGCTTTGGCACCCATACTGACTGCAGCCTTCAAATTGTTGTTTTCCGCATGGATTTTCATGCCTGCGCCCCGGATAAGCCCCTGCAGGGCTTTACGCCTTTCACCTCCCGCCATTTTCCAGACCGGCTCCAGGAGTTCATGCATTTCAAAATAGAGCCCATAATCCCAGAAAATTGCCGCCTGCTGTAAAACATCCTCAAGTTTTCCCTGTGCTATGATTGCAAAAACTTCTTCATATTTCTTGAGCCTGTTTTTAATATATCTTTCATAAACAGAGTCAAGCGCCTGTAGCATATAATCCGCCACACATCTTCGGAATATTGCAGCATCTTTGCCATCAATAGCCTGCAGAAATGATTTTGACAGAGTGTTGCGAATATCTCTGGCCAATCTCCTGTTAAAAGGATCAAAGTGAGTTGAAGACATTTTAATTGTCCAGCTTATTCTTGAAAACCTGCTGAATATCCTTAAAAGCTATTACCCCTTCACGTATGAGCTTGAGTTTGTCACCTTCAAAACCGATAATCGTTGACCCGGCAACTCCCGGAGTTCTGCCGCCATCAAAAATCATATCAAGCTTGCTACCGAACTGTGATCTTACCTCATAGGCATCAACGGCTGCAGCACGTCCTGATATATTGGCACTGGTCGCTGTAATGGGCCGCCCAAAAGCTCGCAGCAGCTGCCTGGCAAATGGATGGGAGGACTGTCGCACCCCTATGGTGGATGTTCCTGCAGTCAGCAGAAGCGGTAGGTCAACTCTGGCTGGAAAAATAAGAGTAAGCGGGCCCGGCCAGAATTCATTCATGATGGGTTCATAAAGAGAGGGGATTTCCTGTACAAGGCAAGATAATGATTCTCTGTTGTCAACCAACGTCAGGATCGGTTTGCTGATCCCTCTTTGTTTCAAAATAAATAAATGGTTCAATGCCAGCGGGTTTAATGGATCAACCGCTAAGCCATAATATGTCTCGGTTGGGAAGGCAACAACACCTCCTCGGTTCAAAACATCAACAGCCCTGTTCAAGTCTGCCATTGAACAGGGCTGATAACCAGCACTATCTCCAACATTTCGATTTTGGTTCATTAGAATTTAATGTTGCTGCAGCTTCCTGTTCTTATCTTCCACCTGCCTGGCCATTTCCTTTTTGAAGGTTTCCAGTTTGTCTGCAAGTTTCTTATCCTGAAGCGCCAGAATCCTGGCAGCAAGTACTGCACCATTTTTTGCCCCGGCCTTGCCGATACCCATGGTGGCAACAGGTACGCCTGGCGGCATCTGGACTGTTGAGAGCAGCGCATCAAGACCATTTAATGAAGAGGCGTCCAGAGGCACACCGATTACAGGAAGATTTGTATGCGCTGCCAGAACTCCTGCCAGATGGGCGGCCATGCCTGCCCCGGCAATAATGATTTGCAAACCTTTTGCTGCAGCATTACGGGCATAAGTGCTTGCCGCCTCAGGTGTACGGTGGGCTGAGTTGACTGACATTTCGTATGTGATTCCCATGGAATCCAGAAAGTCTGCTGCTGCCTGCATGACAGGCAAATCTGAATCGCTGCCCATGACAATAGCGACTAGGGCTCCGCCCGGATCAATCTTTGCAGTTTTTTTTGTGTGGTGTGCCGCTTTTGCGCCGATATCCGTGCGGTAAAAACTTCCGGGCCATTTGATCATGGCAACTGTTTCATAGGCTTTTCTGATAGCTTCATCAAGATCACTGCCGATGGCTGTTACACCTAACACCCTGCCACCTGCTGTAACTGTTTTTTTGTTTTTGAGAGCAGTTCCAGCATGAAACACGACTACCGAATCCTGTTTTTCAGTTTTATTGAGTCCGGTAATCACCTTCCCCTTTTTATAGGCCCCCGGATAACCACCGGAAGACATAACTACACATACTGTCGGCCGCGGGTCTATATCCAGCTTGATCTTGGACAGACGCTCGTCCAGGACTGCCTCGACAATATCAACAAGGTCAGTTTTCAAACGCATGAGAAGCGGCTGGGCTTCAGGGTCACCAAAGCGGCAATTGAACTCAACAACCTTGGCTTTGCCGTCTTTTATCATTAAGCCGGCATACAGGACCCCCTTGTATGGTCTGCCCTCTTTTGCCATTCCCTTCACAGTCGGGATCATTACCTTATTCATGATTTGTTTTTCCAGTGCCGGGGTAACAACCGGAGCTGGAGAATATGCTCCCATGCCGCCAGTGTTCGGTCCCTTGTCACCATCAAATATGGGTTTGTGGTCCTGGGATGTCGGGAGCGGCAGAACTTTCTTTCCGTCGGTAAAGGCAAGGAACGAGGCCTCTTCACCAGTCATGAAATCCTCCACAACAACCTTGTTGCCAGCATCGCCGAACACTTTATCCTTCATAATTATATCAATTGCATCTATGGCTTCCTGCACTGTTTGCGCAACAATAACACCCTTGCCGGCTGCAAGGCCGTCAGCCTTGATGACCACGGGTGCCCCGATTCGCCTGACATATTCTATCGCCCTTTCACGTTTACGGAAAACTGAAAAACCGGCTGTCGGTATGTCATAGTCCTGCATAAATTTCTTTGTAAACACCTTGCTGCCTTCGAGGATGGCAGCTTTTTGCGATGGACCGAATATACGCAGCCCCTGCTTTTCAAATGCATCCACAACACCCAACGTTAATGAGGCTTCAGGTCCAACCAGGGTTAGATCTATCTTTTCTTTTTTGGCAAAATCAACAAGACCCTTGATATCTGTAGCGCTAATGGCAACACATTGGGCCATTTTACTTATACCTGCATTTCCCGGGGCGCAGTAAATCTTCGATACACGTTGACTCTGATCAAGCTTCCATACCAAAGAATGTTCCCTCCCACCGGAACCGATAACTAACACTTTCATGGTCTAAATCTCCTTTCAAATCTTTTCATTCAATCATACCTAACAAATAAATTATTCCCGCATATTTTTACATTATTTTGTGTTTGAACTAAATTTAAAAGCACAATGATAAATATAAATATATACTTAATACCACAATGTGGTATGAGCAATTTCAGCAGTGGACATGAATGTGTCACGAGTTTGACACCAAACTTTATTCCCGCAGTCAACCTACCTGTATGCTTGGTTTCTTGTCAAGATATAGTGAACGCTCAATCAGTTATAAATATTGGAAACTTGCAATTTTTGTCTTGACATCCATTAGTTAAGTTTCTATCATACTGCCGCTAAATGAATAATCATTCAGCTTAAAATTGCAAGTATTCCTGCATAATAAACAACCTGTTTCATGTTGTAATTATTAATGAAAAATTCTGACAAACACGAGAAAATAATTCGCGCTGCCGTCAAAGTTTTTGCCAAAAAAGGTTTTTTCAGCGCCAGAATTTCTGATATCGCCAAAGCAGCCAAAGTTGCTGACGGCACAATTTATCTCTATTTCAACAACAAGTTTGACATTCTCATATCAGTATTTGATGAAGAAATCGGCAAGTTTATCGCCCAAACCAAAAAACTTGTTGATCAGGAAGAAAATCCCCAAAAGAAAATAGAGGTTTTCGCTCTCAAGCACCTTTCAATGGCCAAAGAAAACAAAAGCCTTGCCGAAATAATCCAGATGGAACTGCGCCAGAGTCACAAGCTGATCAAGGAATATCGGAAGACTATCTTCAGTGAATATGTTGATATCATCTCAGCCATCATACGCCAGGGCCAGGCAAGGGGTATTTTCCGCAAAGATGTGAAACCCGGTATTGCCAAAAGGGCCTTTTTCGGCGCCCTGGATGAAATGACCAGGCTCTGGGTACTATCGCCCAAACCCCCCTATGATATTGAAGATACAGCTAAACAGATCAGCAACATGTTTCTGCAGGGCATTAATGCCAGATAGATTTTACTGGCAGTCAGCTTAAAACCTCTGGAGTTCCAGCCCGGTATAGTTCTCAACGAAATACCAAGCACCATGAGGTCAGTCATTTTCCGGTGGAGCAATCCTGATTATTTCAAACTCTCTCATACCACCCGGTGTCACGACCTTTACTTCATCACCAACCTCTTTCCCTAAAATGGATCTACCCAGCGGCGATTGCATTGAGATGATGCCTTTCTCGACATCAGATTCCTCTGGGCCAAGAAGTTGATAAGTTACTTCGATGTTCTCATCCAGATCCAGCATGGTAACAACAGTGCCGAATACAGCCCTGGCACAACTCACCTCAGTACAGTCGATCACCTCAGCGCGACTCAATTTATCTTTCAACTCAAGGATCCTTCCTTCCACATGCCCCTGGCGCTCTTTGGCCGCATGATATTCTGCATTCTCACGCAAATCTCCATGTTCACGCGCAACTTCAATGGCTCGAATCACATCATGACGTTCTCTACGCTCCAGGTGTTCCAGCTCTTTCCTGAGCTTCATAAAGCCTATCCTCGAGATGGGCATTCTTTCGATCATTTTGACTTCCTCAGTTAATCCTTTTTTTAAAATTTGTACATTACTGATAAAAATATTTCTTTGTGCTGATATACATCCAGATCAAGATATCCATAGGAGGCACTTATTGTATAATTCTTGGCTATTTCAAAATTGAAGCTTCCTTTTAATTCGTGCAGATCATTATCTTCGGAGTCATACCCCAGAGAATATTCTATGATATAATAACTGGGTACTCCTCTTGCAAGGGCATCATTTGACAACTGGTGTTTAAAGTTAAAGGAAAAGCGGGTAATCCAGTAGTTCAGCGGCGACCAGTATGGATGATCATCCGGAGCAAATCCATCGGCTGATGCTTCACCCGGCTTATTTCCTTCACGGGAATCATAGAGGTCATAATTATAAGTTATTTTCAGTAAAGTCGGTTCCGGTAATAAAATATATGAAGCCCAGAATGTATAATTATTCGTCCAGTTGTTGTCTGAATATTCCATAAAATCAAAATAGCCGCCAAGAAGAAGACTGGGAAAAAGATCAAACAGAAACTCGATCTTATAGTCTCTTTTCCTAATATTTCTCTTAAGACTGGCAATTGTGTCGGCAACGATATCCTGCTTTACAGAAAAAACAGCCCTCATTTCATCGGCGATCTTCCCTGTGACTGCTCCATTCAGGAGAAGCATTTCATCATACCCGCTTCCCAGTTTTTCAAAACCCCCGCCAAGCGTCAGTCCGAGGGTCGGTGACAGTTTCAGGTCATACGCTAACATTGTACGCCAACCCTTGAGATTCTGGGAGTCCCGAGTCGATTCATAATTAATCCTGGCAACATCAAGATTCCATTGCTGGTTGGTGGTTCGGTAATAATTCCAGCCTCCTCTAACCATTTCTTGCCGAACGGCTTTATAGCCCTCCCAGCCATCATCATCCTGAATGTTGAAAGACAGGTCAACCTGCGGCCGCCGTTTTAATTTGTTTCTCTGGACAGCTTCAGACAGTCCCGGGAAATTTGCATTTTGGGCTGCAAGCCTTTTATAGATAATCGCCTCATCTCCCAACCGGTCAAGTTTACTGTACAATCCAGCCAGGTCGTATAGTAAAAAATCATTGCTGCCAAATTCTTCTATTACGTTTTCAAGCTTGTTTGCAGCATGGTAATACTCCCTGCGCATGACCGAACGTCTTACAGATAACTCTTTGTTGAATTGTTCCTGCCAGCGATATAATGCGTAATATCCTGCAGCAATTGAATTGACAGCCTGAGCATCTTCTGAAAAATCGACTGCCTGCTGAGGGGACATAATAATTTCCGAAATATTAAGGGGAGACCCTTCAGAAAAAGTTACTCTATTCCACCAGGTACTCGTTGCCTGGGACTGTTCCACTGACAGTGTCAGTTCCTGAACCTTTCGTTTCAGTATTTCCTCAACCGGAGGCTCGACTATTAACTCATACAGACTGACAGAATCTTTCCAGCGATTCATTTGCCAGAGAATTCGGGACTGAAGAAGGACAATATCCCGCCGATCCTGATTTTCTGAAAGTATCATTTCTGTAACGGCAAATGCTTCCTGAAAATTTCCTACCTTGGCAAGGAGTTCAGCTTGTTTTGAGAGAAACCAGGTGTTCTCAGGATAATTTTTCAAAAACTGTTCCAGTAATCCGAGTGTTGCTACATATTGTCCTTGATTTATACGGGCATCAACAAGCAGATGTTTTGCTGCCAGGGACTCAAGTTCAAAAGTTGCAGCTTTTGCAGCTGTTTCAGCCTGTCGGGTAATATTCTTGTACTTGCCATATAATCTTGCCAAGGTCAGTTGTCTGCCAAAGTCATGGGCCGCATACACCATTGCCTCTCTTGCTACAGCTTCAGCCTTGGCGGTTTTCTCCCAATCGCGGTATATTTGCTCCAATAAAACCAGCAGCTCAATTACCCCTTTATGATCATTTCGCAAACCAAGGACAATCGTTTCTGCTTCCGCATACTCCTTAGCCTGAAGAAGATTCATCACCAATTGCATCCGTATACGGAGTCTGTTTGTGATTTCGTCCGAATCATGCAATGGTGTAATATTGTTATCCTGATTAGGCAACAAGGCTTCAGCCTGTTTATACAAATCTTTTGCCGAATTGTAATCACCGGCAGCTTCATACATCTCAGCCTTAAAAAACTCTTTCATCCAGGCCAGGTTTGCCTGTAAAAATTTATCCTGTTGCGAATCATCGATTGCCCGGATAACTGCTTGCAGCCAAATATCACTTTCTGCTATATGACCGCTTTCAATAAACAGATGAAACAGTGCCTCCAAAAGAGGAATTCTGTGTTCTTCCTTTACCAGGGCTGCGCGTAATGTCTGCTCAGCTTCATATACCAGGCCCAGCTTTTTATATGATTCAACAATACCAAGCCAGGATCTGATACGGAAATGGGTAATATCTGGTTTGTTCTTGCCGGATATCTGGTCTAATATATTCTGGTAGCGTTCAATTGCCCTGCTCAAATAACCGGACTCCCTGTAAGCATCGCCAAGGAGTAGTTTGAGTTCAAGATCTTCATT
>Ga0209742_10000875_pt1 | contig 14933 bp, 10 predicted proteins | sample DeeMarSeWOR38_10_FD_187462 | JGI IMG/M metagenome (GOLD analysis project Ga0209742, IMG submission 187462) | Marine sediment microbial communities from White Oak River estuary, North Carolina - WOR-3-8_10 (SPAdes) (version 2) | ecosystem: Environmental > Aquatic > Marine > Intertidal zone >... | reverse complement strand
CCCTCCCCGCCGTTGGGGACGCTCTATGCTGCCAGCTATGTTCGCCAGCAGGGCTACAAAGTTGCCTTATTCGACGCCATGCTGGCCCAATCTGAAGATGAGTGGGCAATAGCCCTGGACCGCGAGCAGCCGCGCTTCGCCGTCATTTATGAAGACAATTTCAACTATCTATCCAAGATGTGCCTGCTTAATATGCGCGAGGCGGCTTTCAAGATGCTGGCTATGGCTAAAGAGCGGGGCTGTACAACTATTGTCTGTGGTTCCGATGCTACCGATCATGCCGAACAGTACCTGGCCCGCGGCGCCGACTTCGTGCTTATTGGCGAGGGGGAGGAAACCTTGGGCGAATTGCTGGACAGGCTTAGCGGTCGAAGCGAGATACCAATCGTAGATATCCTTGGACTGGCCTGGCCAGACCAAGGGAGTGGAAACGGCCAACCTGCTTTCCGCCGCAACCCCCGCCGTCCAGACATCAAGGACGTGGACGCTTTGCCCTTTCCGGCCTGGGATTTAGTTGACATTGATCGGTACCGGCAAATCTGGTTGGACCGTCATGGCTATTACTCCATGAACATGGTCACAACGCGGGGCTGCCCCTATCACTGCAATTGGTGCGCCAAACCCATTTGGGGGCAACGATATAACTCCCGTAGTCCTGAAAATGTGGCGGAAGAACTCGAATGGCTCAAACAGACGTACCAACCTGATCACATCTGGTTTGCCGACGACATCATGGGTTTGAAGCCGGGATGGTGGCAAAGTTTTGCGGATATGGTTGAAGAAAAAGATGCCGTCGTGCCATTTAAATGCCTGAGCCGGGCTGATTTAATCGTCCGGCAAGCCAGCGACGTCGAAGCGTTGAAGCGGGCCGGCTGCGAAATTGTGTGGATGGGCGCTGAATCGGGTTCCCAGAAGATCTTGAACGCCATGGAAAAGGGCACCCAGGTAGAGCAAATATATGAGGCAACCCGCCGGTTGAAAGCGGCCGGCATTAAAGTGGCCTTCTTCCTGCAATTTGGTTATCCGGGTGAGACGACCGAGGATATTGAGAAGACCTTGCAATTGGTGCGAGACTGTATGCCCGACGATGTTGGCATGTCGGTATCCTACCCCCTGCCGGGCACCAAATTCTACGAAAATGTTAAGGCGCAATTAGGGGACAAGAAAAACTGGACAGACTCGGCCGATATGGCCATGATGTACCAGGGCCCGTACACGACAGAATATTACCGGCAGCTTCACGTCGTTCTCCACAAGGAATTCCGCTCACGCCGTGCCTGGAACGATTTGAAGGGGCTCCTACGGAATCCAACCGGGACACGCCCAAGACATGCGCGAGAAGCCATGGCCACTGTCTACCGTATGGGCACTCTACCGCTGGAACGCAGTAAACTCCAGCGGCTGGCTTATGCATCCGGCGACCGGATTGAGGACCTGCCCCATATGAGTCTCGAGGAAGCAGCGAAACCAACGCCACAAGGCGACTGAAAGCACAAGTTAAGTTAGGGCTGATCGATATTTCTCAGGAGAAAAGCTCCAATCCTGCAAAGGTTCTAGGGATTCCTCGCTCCGCTCGGAATGACGCTATTCAACAATTTAGTTAACAGAGGACGAAGCAAAGATACTGGCATGGACATATTCTTATCCCACGGTTACTTCATTGCCGAGGACGAGCACGAACAGCAGATCATGAAACCATACCCAACGCTGGGTTTGCTGTATATCTCATCCCATTTGAAGGCCAAGGGCTTTGATGTCGAGCTTTACGACACCACCTTTAAAACCATGATTGAATTTGAAGAGCATGTTAGCAAAACACGCCCTGGTTTAGTCGGCCTGTACTGCAATCTGATGACCAAACAGAACGTGCTCCAACAGATACGAATATGCAAACAGGTTGGTGCTTGGGTGGTTTTAGGCGGGCCGGAACCCGTAAATTATGCGGCGGAATACCTGGATTCTGGGGCCGACATCATCGTGGCCGGCGAAGGGGAGTTGACCCTTGAAGAATTAATACCGCACCTGGCTCGTTTTGGCCTGCGCGATCTGGGTAACTTGAGAGGTATTATTTACCGCGACGACGGCCGGTTGGTTCAGACCCCGGCCCGAGAACAAATTACAGATCTGACGAAACAGCCCTGGCCTGACCGCGAAGCCATTGACATGGAACGCTACTTGGAGACCTGGAAGACCCATCACGGCCTAAGCTCGGTGTCTCTGATAACATCCCGGGGCTGCCCCTATACATGCAATTGGTGTAGCCACTCCGTTTTTGGTTTTACACACCGGCGGCGAAAACCGGAAGACGTGGTTGAAGAGGTGGCCTGGATCAGCCAACGGTACAACCCGGACCAGCTTTGGTATGCCGACGATGTGCTTACCATCCATCCACGCTGGTTCCTGGAGTATGCCGGCCTGATGAAAGAACGGGGGCTGCATCTGCCTTTTGAGTGTATCAGCCGCGCCGACCGGCTGAACGAGGCAATTGTCGATGCCTTGGCTGACCTGGGCTGCTACCGGTTGTGGATTGGGGCCGAGAGTGGCTCGCAACGAATTCTGGACGCCATGGAGCGTAAGGCCAACGTGGAGGACATCCAGGAAAAGACGAAAATGCTCCAGGATAAGGGCATTGAGGTCGGCATGTTTATTATGCTGGGTTATGAAGGAGAGCAGATATCAGACATCGAGGAGACGGTTGATCACTTAAAAAGGTCAAGCCCAGACATATTTTTGACGACGGTAGCTTACCCAATCAAGGGTACCAAGTATTACGCCGAGACAGAGAGCCGCATCGCTGCCAATGTCGCCTGGGACACCCGAACCGACCGGGATCTCATCATTCAGGGCCGTCACTCACGGCAATTTTATGAACATGCAACGCGCTGGATGGTAAACGAGGTCAATTTGCATAAGGCGCGCCAGACCAAGTCACGCGATTTCAAGGGCATGGCCAGGATGTGGGCCAATGCCAGGCGCGGCCGCATCGGCATGCGCTTAACCGGCCATGAACGTGAGGACGCCGGGATGCCGGTCGCCAGTGGACGCGGCTGGACAACCCAGGAGCGCGCCAAAGAGGGTTGGTAGTAAACTGATACTTGAAACCACACTCCCAGACCCGGCCGCTTTCGACGCCGTTGCCGCCAGTTACGATGCCGATTTTTCTTATACGGCGCTGGGCCGTATCTTGCGCAAGCGTGTCTGGCGGCGTTTACAAGGATGCTTCAGTCCAGGCCAGCAGGTTCTCGAACTGGCTTGTGGCACTGGCGAAGATGCCGTCTGGTTAGCTGCCCGGGGCATTCACGTTACGGCCACGGATGGTTCCGGGGAAATGGTCCAGATCGTCCTTGATAAGGCCAACCGCCATGGGCTTTCTGATTTCCTTAGTTCACAGATATTATCTTTACAGTCAATTGCCGGCGGGGTGGACTCCTTCGCCGGCCAACAGTTCGACGGTGTTTTCAGCAACTTTGGTGGTATCAACACCTTCGGCGATTGGCATTCGCTGGCTCAGGGCCTGGCTGGTCTTGTACGTCCTGGCGGCCGACTGGTGCTTGTGCCCATGGGTCCATTCTGCCCTTGGGAGATCTTGTGGCATCTCGTTCATGGCCAGCCAAAAGAAGCCTTTCGCCGATTCAGCCCTTCTCCCTCAGCCAGGATAGGCGATAGCACGATCCCGATCTGGTACCCATCGAAGGGTCGCTTGCGTCGCGACTTCGCTCCCTGGTTTAAGCAGGTTTACGCCGAGAGCCTTAGTCTCTGGCTACCCCCCAGCTATCTGGGGCATTTGCTAAGCCGTTGGTCGGGCTTTTGGGTAGGCTTGAGCGGACTTGAAGCGGCCACCGCCCGCTTTTCAAAAGGTGCTGGAGACCACTATATTATGACACTGGAAAGAGTTGATGGATGACGACGACCCTTTTCCGAGGCCTCAATGCAGTTGACAGATAAAACTGCCCATCAGGGCTGGTTGCAGCCGTTCCTTCGAGCCATGGCCCGAACCTGGCTGACATTTCGCTACCAGGTGCTGGATCGACGCCACGGCCGGATGGTGATCGAAACTATCGACGATGTGCCCCTGATTGTCTTGCCTGGCGTCTTTAATCCGGCACTGTTTCGTAGCGGCGAGTTCATGGCCAGGATCATCGCCGGCCTGCAGTTGCCCCCCGGGACACGGGTTCTGGACTTGGGTACCGGCTCCGGGGTGGGCGCGATCTTCGCTGCCCACCAAGGCGCACAGGTAACGGCCGTCGACATTAACCCCGAAGCGGCCCGATGCGCCCAGATAAACGTCCTGCTAAACGACCTGGCCGACCGAATTATCGTCGTCGAGGGTGACTTGTTTGCGCCGGTGAATGGACAACAATTTGACCTTATTCTCTTCAACCCACCTTATTATCGCGGCCGGCCGGCAGATGACCCGGATCACGCCTGGCGCAGCCAGGATATTTTCGAACGTTTCGCATCGGAGTTGGATTCGCATATGTCTCCGGGCGGCCGGTGTTTGATCGTCTTGTCATCTGACGGCGACGGCGACCAGCTCCTGGCCCTGCTTGGGCAGGCTGAGTTTGCCGTACGGCCGCTGGCAAGTAAAAATCTAATTAACGAAGTCCTGACCATCTATGAAGTGAAACAGGGCGCTGGCTGACAGAAACCAGCCCTGATAAGAAATGCTTGAGGCGGATAAAAATCCGCCGGACTGTCGTCGGGCTAGAGCGCTAGGGTAGAAATGACAGATATCATCCTCTACAATCCACAATCTTCCGCCAGTCGCAAGCCAGTGCTGCCCATGTCCTTGATGGCCCTGGGAGCCGTCTTAGAAGGCGATTACGAATACGCCATCGTCGACGGCAATCTGGAGATGGATCCCTTGGCGGCGCTGGAAAAGGCTTTGCAGGCGGCCGGTTCCCGGCCGGTGCTGGGCATCACGGTCATGCCCGGCCCCCAATTGCAGCAATCGGTGGGGCTGTGCCAACAGCTTAAGCAACGCCATCCAGATCTGATCATCGTCTGGGGTGGCTACTTCCCGACCCAACATTGGGACGTTTGCCTGCGCTCAGACACCGTGGACTACGTCGTCCGTGGACACGGCGAAATGGTCTTTCGCCAGCTATTGGATGCCCTCGATTCTGGCAATGGTTCCAAGCCTGACTTATCTATTTTAGGGTCCATACCGGGCCTGGCTTATCGTGATGAAGCGGGCGAGCCGGTTAGCGGTTCAATGGCGCCTATTCCCCATCCGGCCAGACTGCCCGATTGGAACTACGAACGGATTGACGTACCAAGTTATGTGCGCCAGACGTTTCTGGGCTCACGTACGTTGGGTTACCATTCATCATATGGCTGCCCTTTCTTCTGCAACTTCTGCGCGGTGGTGAATATGGTAAACGGCCGCTGGTTTCCCCAAACGGCCGAATACGTGGCCAATATCGCTCGCACCTATCACGATCGCTGGCGTATCAACGCTATCGAGTTCTACGATAACAACTTCTTTACGCACCAGGCCCGCGTGGCCGAATTCAGCGAGCGAATTATGGACCTGGGCCTGGCCTGGTGGGGCGAAGGGCGCATCGACACGATGCAGAAATACAGCCACCGCACCTGGGCACTGATGCGGGATGCGGGGCTCAGGATGGTCTTCATGGGAGCCGAGTCGGGTTCCGATGAAACCCTCAAGCGCATGGATAAGGGCGGCCAAATGAGCACCGAAAAGACGCTGGAAATGGCCAAACTCATGCGTTCCTACGACATCGTCCCCGAATTCTCCTTTGTCATGGGCAATCCACCCGATCCCGAAGCAGACATGCGCCAGACGATGGAGTTCATCCGTAAGGTCAAACGAGTTAATCCGGATAGCGAGATCATCATGTACCTGTATACGCCGGTACCTCTGGCGGGCGACCTGTATGACGAGGCCCAGACAGAAGGTTTTGCCTTTCCAACGACCCTGGAAGAATGGGTTAGTCCTGAATGGCTCGATTTTTCCCAGCGCCGCAGTATGACCATGCCCTGGGTGAAGCGCTCGCTGCAGGAGCAAATTTATGACTTCGAGCGGGTACTTAATGCTTACTACCCCACCTCAACGGATACTAAACTGACCAATGCCTGGAGAAGTGTGCTACGGGCAGCCAGCGCCTGGCGCTACCACCTGCGTTTTTACCATTTCCCCATTGAGTTGAGGGCCCTCCATAGGATCGTGGCCTACCAACGGCCGGAGACTTCCGGTTTTTGAAAGACCGGATTTTCGATCCCAACCAATCTCTAATACCTATAAAGCTATTTTAGCGTTTATTGGCGATTAAACTTGCCTTAGGAGATGTAAAATTGCCCACCCTTTTCTTTACAAATTGATTTTCAACATTCCCGGATTGACCTCTGGTAACTGATGGGCAGTGCGCGATCTTTATACAGTCTTGCTGATGTCTAAATGGTAGCAAGAAAATCTCCGATTTCTTTACTCACACTGACTGATCTCAGATCTGTTTGACAACTTCATGCCTTAGTACCTAATCCTAAATTTCCCCCTTATAATTTGCGTATGCCTGAGACACTGCTACGTACGAAGCTATTTATCCCACCACCCCGGCCGAACCTGATCTCCCGGCCACGTCTAATTGAATGGCTCAACCAGGGTCTACAGCTCGGTCACAAGCTAACTCTTCTCTCCGCCCCGGCCGGCTTTGGCAAAACAACACTGGTCAGCGAATGGGTGAACACTTTACGGTTGGCCACCGAAAAAGAAAGCCTGACAGCAAATGGAGTCGCCTGGCTATCTCTGGATGAAAACGACAACGACCCAAAGCGTTTTCTGACTTACCTGGTCACTGCCCTGAACCAAGTGGAACGGCCTGTCCTGAGCGAAGCCGAAGGAATAGAAACCACCATCGGGAAAAGTGCACTGGGCATGCTTCAATCTCCTCAGCCGCCGCCGGCCGAGGATGTCTTGACCTTTTTGATCAACGATATTTCTGCTAATCCGAACAGAATTATCCTCGTCCTCGACGACTATTACCTAGTCAACTCGTCAGCAGTTGACGGTGCACTCACTTTCTTTCTCGAACACCTTCCACCACAGATGCACCTGGTCGTTGCCACACGTGAGGATCCAGATCTACCCCTTGCCCGTCTTCGCGCCCAGGGCCAGTTGACCGAACTGCGAGGCACGGACTTGCGTTTCACATCCTCTGAAGTCGCAGAATTCCTAAACCAGGTGATGGGCTTGGAGCTTTCCGCGAAGGACATCGCCTCGTTAGAAACACGAACCGAAGGCTGGATTGCTGGCCTGCAACTGGCCGCAATCTCAATGCAAGGTCATCAGGATGCTACAGGCTTCATCAAGTCTTTCACCGGCAGCCACCATTTTGTGCTGGACTATCTGGTTGCGGAAGTGCTGGAAAAGCAGTCCGGCAGTGTCCAAGAGTTCCTAACCCTCACCTCGATTCCCGATCGATTGACTGGCTCTTTATGTGATGCCCTCACCGGCCAGGACCACGGACAGCAGATCTTGGAATATCTCGAACAAGCCAACTTATTCATCATCCCCTTGGATGACGAACGGCGATGGTACCGCTATCACCATCTCTTTGCTGACTTATTGCGTCAGCGCCAACACCAAATCCAATCAGCGCGGGTGCCAATTTTGCATCGCCGGGCCAGCGAGTGGTATGAGCTGAACGGTTTCCCTGAGGAGGCGATAGAGCATGCGCTGCGTGCCGAGGATTTCGATCGAGCGGCCTACCTGATTGAGGTACAGGCTGATGCTGTCTGGGAGAGCGGTGAGCATACCAAAATGTGGCGCTGGCTGGAGAGATTGCCAGCCGAATTAATCTTTTCCAGACCTGAACTATGCATTTATCACGCCTTGAAGATGTTCAGAAGTGGTTCGCAAGATGCGGCTGAACGGAGTCTCCAGGTTGCCGAAAAGGTGCTTAATTCCAGGATCGACGGCACAAACGTATCCTCCATTAAGAGGCTAAACCTGACTTCTGACGCTGCCAGGATACGTCTATTGGGCATTGTGGCTGCCATGAGGTCCTTAATGGCCTCTTACCGGGGAGATTCGGCGGAGATCATTCCGCATGCCCACCGGGCGCTTGACTACTTACCCAAGGATGAGCTGGCCTGGCGCAGTGTTGCTGCTATCCCCCTAGTGGATGCGCACACTTACCTGGGTGATATGGAGGCGGCGTATCGAGCTCAAATAGAGGCGCTGGATATCTGTATGGCAACAGAAAACCTCTTCCTAATCCTGTATGCCAACCTGAACTTGGCGATTATCTTGAGGCAGTCAGGTCGTTTAAAACAGGCTCAAGAGATCTGCCAGCAACAGCTGCAGCGGGCAATCGATAACGGGATGGGGCATACAGCAGTGGCCGGCTGGATTTCGGCAATATGGGGGGAGGTGCAGGCTGAATTAAATGATCTCGACGGGGCGATTCATCGAGCGAAAAGGGGCTTAGAGCTGACCGAGCATGCTGGAGATGTGATGATGCTCGGCTGGACTTACTTGTGCCTGATGAGGGTCCTGTTTTCCAGGGGGGATATGTCCGGTACGGAAGAAGTCATTCAAAGGGTGAAAAACTCCGCTCGAGAACTTGAATTGCCCAATTGGGTCCAATTCCAATTAGCAGCCTGGCAAGCGCGCGTCTGGCTAGTTCAAGGTAGGTTAGATGCGGTCTCCCATTGGGCGCAAGAACGTGGACTGGACACGGAGGGCGATCTGACCTACCCGCACGAGATGGAATATCTTGTCCTCGCTCGAATTCTCATCAGCCAAGGGGATCTGGAAGAAGCGATCAGGCTGCTCAAACGCCTTCTTGAGGCGGCAGAAGCGGGAGGGCGTATATCGAGAGCAATTGAGATCTTGATCCTCCAGGCAATAGCCTTTCAAGCCAGAGGTGATCCAGATGAGGCTTTGATCAAACTGGAGCAAGCCCTCATCCTCGCTGAACCGGGCGGCTTCGTCCGAATTTTTTTGGATGAAGGCCCGCCGATGGCCCGTCTGCTCTACGCAGCCCTCTCACACGGGATTGCACCAGACTATGTTCGCCGGCTGTTGGCAGCATTCCCGGCCGAGGAACGAGGTCAAACAGAACCGCCGATATCTCAAGCCCCGGAATCTGACCTGATCGAGCCTCTAAGCGAACGCGAGCTCGAAGTCCTCCAGCTCATCGCCGAGGGGTTGACCAATCGAGAAATTGGCGATAGGCTTTTCCTCTCCCTGAACACGGTCAAGGCCCACACCCGCAACATCTACGGCAAGCTTGGCGTCCACAGCCGTATGCAGGCGGTTTCTCGGGCAAGAGAATTGGACCTTCTAACTTCTCCTTGATCGTATTATCTCCTCCGACCATCAGCTAGAAATCCTCAATCGGCCGCAGGGTAGCCAGCAAAGCTTCGCTTTTGGCAATTCCCCCTCTTTGTTGAGAGCAGCGACAACGCCGTCATTAACCCCTTGAATCACACTTTCGGGGTATGACACTAATACCCCTAGACATTATGCTGATGGTGTCAGATTTGAGCAATCTCGGAACCTGTTACAAGGGAGAAGGAATGATGATTACCAGTGAAAGATTACAGTCAACGAAGCAATCTACCAATATCAGCCAACAAAAAAACCAATATGGAGATGTCAACATGAAGCGGACTATGCTGGTTTTATCCACGGTTATTTTTGTCTTAGGGCTCAACGTAGCGTGTTCACTACAAAAAGTTTTAGAGCCTTCAACCCAAAACACAGAACCCTTCCCGATAATTGATATGCACATGCATACGTATCAGTGGAATAAATATGGCGATCCACCACAACCCAATCTGATCACCGGTAATGTTCCCGAGGCCAGAACCAACACCGAAGCGATCGAGGCCTATCTTTCTGAAATGGACCGGTTCAATATCGTTCTGGCGGTCGGATCGGGCGAGTTGGAAATGGTCGCGGCAATGAAATCCCAGGCTCAAGATCGTTTTTTCGGAGGTATGGAGTTTCCGCGCTACACAACCCCAGTAAATAACCGTCTTGAAGAATGGCCTGAAACTGACGAGTTGCGCCAGTTATTTGAATCTGACCAACTGCAGATTATGGGAGAAGTCACCGCCCAATATTCAGGCGTAGCCCCTGACGATCCAAAACTAGAACCTTATTATACCCTTGCCGAAGAATTGGATGTTCCGTTTTGTCTACACACAGGTTTTGGCCCGCCGATGTCTCCTTATCTAGGTGATCCGGATTTTCGAATGCGGTATGGTAATCCACTCCTGCTGGAAGATGTCTTGGTGAAGCACCCGAATTTACAGGTCTATATCGCTCATGGTGGATATCCGTTTATCGAAGAAACCATTGCTTTGATGCTTATGTATCAACAAGTGTACGTTGATATTTCAGCCATAAACTGGCTGCTAAACCCAGAAGAGTTTCACGGTTATCTGCAACAATTGATGGAAGCACGTCTCGGGAAGCGTATCATGTTTGGTACTGATCAAATGATCTGGCCGGAAGCGGTCGCCATGTCGATTGATGCCATCGAGTCTGCCACCTTTCTAACTGAAGAGCAGAAACAAGATATCTATTTCAACAATGCGGCGGATTTTCTCAGATTGGATAAAAGTAAATATCTGCCCGGATCAACTGAATATTATGATGAATCAGGTGCTAAGGTTATAGAAGTGGTCACTTCCGAAATTAGGATGAGACCGGCTGAACCTGGTGATCAAGAAACGGTTTCCGTGAACCTGCAATTGGGCGGGGTGACATCAACGGCTATTCAGGTTACCGGTTGGGATATCGATGACGTATCCGAAACAGATTTGTTGATCAATGGGCGGGATGTGCCGCTACCAGCCGAGATTGTGGCAGATGTGGCCCCCAGGACCGTTACCATCGAGCTTGAAGATGGCTTGTTGAGAGAAGGTGAAAATACCATCACCTTTGTCTTCGCCGAAGCGTTTGAAGGGACCACTGGTTTTTCCATTGTTGATGTCAGGATCCTGCTACGGGAGTAACTCCATCAAAACAATAGAACCATGAGCATTTCGGTTGCAACCCGGTTGAAAAATGCTTAAAGGAAGACCTGAAGTTCGGATTTGACCGTACACAAAGAGAATAAAACTTGGCGGACTTGCAAATGGCAGCACGCTTTTTTGTTACTCATGGCGTATCCCCTAAAGTTTCAAGCTCACAACTAACCCCTCGAATCACACCTTTGGGTGATGACAATAATACCACCTGGCTGATAAGTTTTATTCATGGGATTTGTTCAATCTAGAAACAAAGATGGAGTACAAAATGAATAAGAAAAACTACTTACCCATCGTATGGTTCGTCCTTGGATTTGGGATTTTCGTGTTCACCAGAATGAGCAAGCTCGTTCCAACTATTCCGGTAGCCATTCTCATCGCACCGGTTTTTATCCTAAGATTTAGCAGAACTCAACCGGTCAGGCGGGGGAATCTCCTCACGCTGCTTGGGTTTTACTTGAGCATCAACATTGGCCTGTGGTGGCTGTATGAATCTTACATGCTTCCCAATGTTGTAAAGATTCTCCTCTTGGCCCTACTTTATTCCTTGCCGTTTATGATCGATAGACCGATACATGAGAGATTTAAGAAAAATGGGATATCCTCAGGGCTAACCACGCTAACCTTTCCGGTTGTTGCAACGGCGATACATTTCTTGTCCTCACAGGAAGGCCCATTCGAAGGGACTCTCCAGACTGGAAAGTTTGTGTACGGACCGGTGATACTCCAGCAATGGCTGTCCCTGTTTGGAATCAGTGGGTTCATTTTTGTCTCTTCCTGGTTTGCGTCAACAATCAATTATATATGGGAGAACAATTTTGATTGGGGCAAAAGCAAGAAAGCAGCAATAACCTTTGGCGTTGTAGCCCTGGCAATCTTTGTGTTCGGGGCAGTTAAAACCTCTTCAAGCGAACCTGAGCAAGACACGGTAAAAATTGCTGCAATCCTCCTTCTGCCGGAGGAGGGAGAATATGCGCCAATGGAAGTAATGTGGTCAGACAGGCTGGTTTCCCCTTTTGAAAGGACCATTTCAAAAATTGATGATCTAACAAAGACAGCAGTTTCTAATGGTGCAAAAATTGTAACATTTCAAGAATATGCGATGATGATCAATGAAGAAGATGAAGAAAGGCTAAGAGAGGAATATCAAAGAATAGCAAGAGAGAATGATGTCTATCTGAGCATGACATATGGAACATATGCCAAAGAGGGTATGGGAAAAAATAAACATATATTCATCGATAACAACGGCGAGATTCAACTAGACTATATAAAAAGATATGTAAATGGAATAGCAGAACTAAACATTGGAGAGGCTGTATATTTCCTTAAAGGACCTGAAATCATTCAATGGGTAGATACGCCCTATGGAAGAATTGCCGTCTCAATTTGCAGGGATCTGGAAATGCCGGACTTCATGAGTCAGGCAGGCAAAGCCAATGTGGATATCATGCTTTCCTCAGCTTGGGAAACAGAACAAGGCTTGGTTATTCACTCCTCATACATGAGAACATTGGAACAAGGATTTTCATTAGTACGTCCGAGTCAACACGGGATTACCGTTGCAGTAGACTACAATGGAAATGTTCTAAACCAAATGGATTTTGCTGATCCAGGTGATGGCATCATGTATGCTGAACTTCCAACGCAGGGTGTCAATACACTCTATACACAGATTGGAGATGTGCTGGGCTGGGTTTGTGTCGCTGGGTTATTAGGATTAATTTCACTGACAGTGATTCTTTCCATTCGACAGAAGAGAATGCAGAAAGTCCAGGACGCGGCAAATGAAGAGATGGTAGTACCATCGCCTAACTAAAATCAACTGTGTAGTTGAATCTGGACGAACGGGGTGACTTGTACATTAACGAAGCTAATGCAAATAGGCTGGACCATCAATAGAGCAGCCGACGGCGTGAGAGCGATGAAGTTGGCCGGTGAAAGAGTAAAAGAAACCGCGTGGCAGAAAACTCCCGCTCTCAATACCGGACAAGAGAATAAAGGGCATCTTAAGTCCTTCTGCTAAGAAAGAGAACTTGTGTAAGCAAGTCGGTCCAAAGCAAATATAAAAAAACACACATTATAGCGGGCCGCTGGTCCGATTTTGGCAGTAACCGTAAGCGCCTGCGGCATCGTGTCGAATCGGGATTCAGGGACGATCGTGTCTGAAGAGCGCTCCGTTTAGTTTATTTCAATTTTAAAGTAAACATGAAGGAGGACAAAAATGAAGCAACAAAAATTCCCACTAACCCTGTTCTGGATTGGCTTAATAATCGCAGTAGCATTCGCCAGTATTGGCACATGGAGTCTTGTGGGCAACCTCAGGACCCTCACTATGGAAGAACTTGCTTCTACCATTTGGGCGGAGGGCGGCCCCTTGTTTATCCTTTGGGCGCTATCTGTGACCTTGGGTTCTATATTGGCAGGTATTGGCGCGTTTGTGTATGTGAAAACCAAGCCAGTCTTCGCATGGCTCACCGGCATTGGGGTCCTCGGTGCAGTCTTTCTTATGGTCATGGTATGGAGTCGCGTCTATAACCCAATACTGTTCGGTATTGGGGGAATAATCAACCTGGTTGCCTTTTTCGCTATCGTTTGGATATGGATGAAAAGGTATGCCGGGCTTGGTATGCCAGAAAGAATCGCCGGAAGCTACAAACTACTCGGGTACATTTTCTGGATAAATGCTACCTGGTTCCTGTGTGGAGAAACTGCAAAGATGCATCTCAAGGCATTTGAAGGTACTTCTGCACCCAGCCCAATAGAGATCATGGTTTTTCTCGTTTTGGGTTGGCTCTTCGTGCTGGTTGGCGAATACAAAGCAATGCAATTGAAGCAAAGCCAGGTTGATCCTGACCTGGCTGTTAGAGGAAAAACCATGAAGGATAGTGTTCCACAACTTGGCAGGTGAGTTCATCAACTCCATCCAGATGAGAGAGGCAAAGAAGAACAACTAGAGGCAAGTAACTGTAAATATGCTTGCCTCTTATTAACTCCCAGGGCCTAAAATCCCCAGTTCTGAAATAAACCCACCAAATATTACGTTTGGGATATGACACTAATACCATCTGGCGATTATGTTGAAGGTGTAAGATTTCATCAATCTCGGGAATAGTCAAAAGGGGAACAATAAGATGGGTACACAGGGCAGAAGGACCGCAAGAATTGTGGGAGTATTATTCATAACTGCGATGGTTGCTGGCATGATAAGGTACGTTTTATTAGACCCTATTCTAGATGCTCCGGATTATCTAATTAATGTTTCTACAAATGAAAACCAAGTGATAATTGGAGCGCTCTCTTTTTTTATTCTGGCTCTTGCACTTGCTGGTATTGCAATTGTGATGTATCCAATCTTTAAAAAGCAAAATGAAGCTTTAGCTCTTGGGTACGTTGGTGCCAGGATTGTTGAAGGCGTACTCTTTATTGTTGCTATACTCGCCATACTAACACTATGGACATTAAGTCAGGAATTTGTAAAGGCAGGAGCTCCGGATGCTTCTTATTTTCAAACTTTAGGCGAATTATTACTAGCAGTACGTTATTGGGCGTACAATGTGTTATGGCCAATCACACTTAGCCTGGGTGGTCTGATATTTTATTATCTTTTTTATCAATCAAAACTCATTCCTCGATGGCTATCAGTCTGGGGACTTATTGGAGCCTTGTTGTTCCCGGTAGCTTGGTTATCTCTGTTCGGCTCGACGATCTCGGGTCCTTTCCTTCTTCCATTAGTCGTGAATGAAATGGTTCTAGCGGTGTGGTTGATAGTAAAAGGATTCAATTCATCTGCAATCAATTCCCTGTCTACCTAAGTAGATATGAACTAAGTATAAATTGGCACATCCAAAATTAGGGAGGACGCCCGAATGAAAGCAATTGTATATGAAGAATACGGGTCACCGGAGGTTCTTCAGCTTAAAGAG
>Ga0209742_10000874_pt1 | contig 14937 bp, 9 predicted proteins | sample DeeMarSeWOR38_10_FD_187462 | JGI IMG/M metagenome (GOLD analysis project Ga0209742, IMG submission 187462) | Marine sediment microbial communities from White Oak River estuary, North Carolina - WOR-3-8_10 (SPAdes) (version 2) | ecosystem: Environmental > Aquatic > Marine > Intertidal zone >... | reverse complement strand
CGGCGACGACATACCAGAATCTTGTGGGACGAATGTCTGCCGGCGCCAGTGCGGGTTTAGCCGCTGCAGCCGGCGGCTGAGCCGCTGGGTTCGGTTGTGTCTGGGAAGGCAGGGGCGGCGGTGCAGCAGGAGCGCTGCCCGGTATCGGTGTCATGATGCAATCGGCGCCGACATCTTTTAAGGCATTATTGATTTTAATGGCGGTCGGGTGATCGACATTCTTTTTAATAAAAAAGCGGCGGCCTGAAAAAAGCTGGGTTATTTTTTCCTCATTGGCTTTCATCAGATTGGCCAGGTTGGCCTTGACCTCGTCGAGCTCCCAGCCCGGGATAATCTTTCCTTCAAATTCAAGATTGTATAATTCTTCTGACATATCGGCACCTTATAATCGGAGTTGGCTTGCTTCCACAAACCGGGCCTGACTTCACCTTCAGCCCCTGAGTCTATATTCGGTTGATCAAGTGGATTGGTTTAGGTTTTTTTGTTCTTTACTGCAGAGATGGAAAAGGGAATTGTGAGGTAGGGTGAGATCGTTTCGGCTCTGGCGGGAAGCCGAATTATCCTAAGATTGAATGTCATCGACCGTATAGGTTCCCCATTGGCCGATTTTGACAATACCGTCTTCTTCCAGACCTTCCTGTATGGATTGAAAAACCGCATCAACGGCCCTGGCGGCAATTTTTTTGGGGATATCATCCAGTTTTTCCGCCACTCTTTTCACCAGTTCTGTTTTATTCATGTTTATCCTTTGCTTGTTGAAGTAAAAATGGTTTTTAAACAGTCTATTATGGTTGAGGGCAAGACGCCATCCGGTTTACAAGCGGAGCGTACACGATAGTACGCGAGCATTTTAAAGCGGATGGCAACGCAGCCATCGGCCATTAGAGGCTGTTTAAAAGCCATTTTTATTTCCAGCCAACGACCTGGTACCCCTTATCCCGCAGGCACTGCTCCACAAAACGGCGCTCGATTTCATCGGGGGTACCCGATTTCATGGTCCCGCGCGCCAGACCGCCCGCACCGCCACCCGCTGCTCCGGCAGCCAGGCCGCGACCGGGAGCTCCGGTGACCAGACCCACAGCCCCTCCTACGGCCGCGCCCACGGCAGCACCTGAGACGGCTGACCCGGCCACGTTTTTACCGCGATCGGTCGCATGCCCATAATCGGCAGCCATCTGGATGCAGTCATCAACATCCCTCTGGGCCGCCGGCGCCCCCGCTGCCTGATAGGTTGCATTCGGATAGAGAACCGGGCGTTTTTTAGCACATGCCGTCATGAAGATGGCGGTGGCAACCAAAAAAAAGACGATTGCATCATTTTTTTTCATAACAGCCTCAATTCGTTTATCATACCCGAAAAGAGAAGTTAACGATAGTTATATTTTTTTTCAGATATTCATACAGACGCGTCGCAATGCTAGATTTGTCTACAGGTTTTTACAAAAAAATAATGCGGTTATCTGGGAAACTCCAGTTTGATATATTTGATATGGGTCTCACCACGAAGAACACGAAGATCACAAAGGGAAAATACATCATTTTTTTTATCCTTTCGTGTCCTTCGAGCCCTTCGTGGTTATGTATGCTTCACTTGAGCTTTCTGCATAACCACATAAAATAAAAAATCAGGAATTGGGCTTGGACTTAACCTCATCACCTGCCTCAAGCCCGATCGTATTGGGATCGGGTTTACTTGCGGGTTCATCTCTGGGGGAAGGGTCAGCAAACATATTCCCCAGTGGCAGGTGGCGGGGCCCCTTGCGGATTCTTTCATGCATGCAGTAAATCAGATAAGCGAAAAGGATACCGAGAAAAGCAAAAAAGGAGACAATCAAAAGGGATTCGAACAGGGTTGCCATTGCGGTGCTGAAGCTTTCGCTTTTGACCATTCGGTAGACCACCGTAAAAATAAACACCAGCAACGCCAGGACAAATAAAACTGCATGCAAGGGTTTGATGATGCGCCCTTGCGGGTTTTGGACCTGCCGCGTCATTTTGCTTTTCCTTGGACTAAATTATTTTTCGCTTCCTTCCAGACGACCAAACGATTTCAGGGCGGGATTTGGTCGTTTTCAGCCAAATTTATTCTTGCTTTTCAAACCGGGTGCTCTGCACCCGGCTGCAAGTTCAACTTAAAAAGCAATGCGTGCTTTTGTCTTTTCGGCCGATTGCCGAAAATCCATGGCACCCGCTATGCGGGTGGTAGTTGACTCAGGCTGATTATGATTAAATTATATCTGAAATTGGATCAAATCGCAATTTTTTCTGTTTAAGCCTCATTAGAAATCGATATAACCAATTTTTATTATTATAAAAAATAAAATCAAACCCAACACATTGTAAATGCCGCCAATACCTGATAGTGGTCATCAGTAAAAATCGGTATTATTTTTTTGGGCAAAACCGGCTCAGCGGGCCAACGGGCCAAGCCGGCCAACTCATTAGGAGGTTCTGATGGAAGTTTTGAACTGGAAAGATGCAGAAGACGTTGAAATCAAAAAATTTCCCTATCGAGGCAGACAAAACGATGTCAAAGGCATCAGCATTCGCTGGTTGTCAAAGCACGGTGAGGACGGCAACGGTTATCCCGAATACGGGCTGAGATTTTTTACGGCCCAGCCCGGTGGCGAAATCCCGATCCACAATCATTTTTATCACCAGACCATGTATATCCTCGGCGGCCGCTTCGAATGCTATCAATACGATCCGCAAAGCGAGGAAGTGGTCAAAAAAATAGTCTGCGGCTCCGGGGATGTTATCTATATTCCCAGCCTGGAGCCCCACGGCATGAAAAATATGAGCGACACCGAAACGGCAACCTTTCTGTGTTGCATATGCAACGTCTATGATCAGGAAGACAGGTAATCTGTTACTAATTTGTTAAGTATCTATGAAATTTGCTTAGAAGTGGTTTTAAAACCTCAGATCAGGTTCAAGGGCAAGGCGCAGGTCGAGCGTGAAAGCGCAGCATACGTATCGTATGTGAGCATTTATCGGAGGTCTGCAACACAGCCATTGGGCCTCAGATGAGGTTTTAAAAAACTTCTAGGCTGAATGCTGCAGTACAATTGCCGTTCGGCTGGGCAGATACAGGCTCAGGTGATGTTTGCTTCCATGATCGCTTTTTTCAGGCAGGGCAAGATGCTCCTGGTCGGCTGTCAGGCGCCCGTGGCCGCCGTATTGCGCCGCATCGGTGGTCAACAGCATGCGATAGGTGCCCGCCGGGGCATCGAAACGATAGTCGGCATAGGACTGCTGGGGATGGAAGTTGAAAGCAAATAACAGATTACCCCGTTTAAAAATAATGATTTTGTTGTCGGAATGTTCATATAATAGCTGCAGGTTGGCACTGTCCAGCAAGCGGTGGATTTTGGCCAGCGCAATCATATCTCGATCAAAGCGGGCCAGAAACTGATATTTTAAGCGCTCATCATCGACCAGGTGCCACTGCCGGCGGGCATAATGATAGGACCAGTTGTTGCCCTGCCGTGGAAAATCAATCCACTCCGGATGCCCGAATTCATTTCCCATAAAATTTAAGTAGCCGTTGCCGGCGGTGCTCAGGGTGATCAGCCGGATCATCTTTTGCAGGGCCAGGCCGCGATTCACTTTGAGATTTTGTGAACCAATGTGCATTTGATCGTACATGTCGGCGCCGATCAATCGAAAAATAATGGATTGGTCACCCACCAGCGCCTGGTCGTGGGACTCGGCGTAGCTGATTGTTTTTTCATCCCTGCGGCGATTGGTAAGCTCATACCACAGCTGGCTGAGGGGCCATTGCTCATCGGGCACATCTTTGATCAGCTTGATCCAAAAATCCGGAACCCCCATGGCAAAACGGAAATCAAACCCGAAGCCGCCGTCTTCAGCCGCAACCGCCAGCCCCGGCATGCCGCTGACATCTTCGGCGATCGTAATGGCATCCGGGCGCACGGCATGGATGACTTTGTTGGCCAGCGCTAGATAGGTTAAGGCCTCCTCGTCCAGGCTGTCATCATAATAATCCTTGTACGAGTTAAAGGCCGTGTTGATACCGTGATGCCGGTAGAGCATGCTGGTAATACCGTCGAAGCGAAAACCGTCCAGATGGTATTCGTCGAGCCAGTAGCGGCAGTTGGAAAGCAGAAAATGCTGGACCTGATACTTGCCGTAATCAAAACAGCGCGAATCCCATAGTTCGTGGCGCCCGCGGGAGCCGTCGTGAAAGTATTGATACAGGGTGCCGTCAAACCGGCTGAGGCCTTCAACTTCATTTGAAACCGCGTGGGAGTGAATCAGATCGATAATAACGGCCAGTCCGGCGTTGTGGGCTTCATCGATCAACGCTTTTAGATCTTCCGGTGTGCCGAAACGGGATGAAGCCGCAAAAAAACTGGATACCTGGTAGCCGAAGGATCCGTAATAAGGATGCTCGGGGATGGCCATGATCTGCAGGGTATTGTAACCGGACGCGTTTACCCGGGGCAAAATTTTTGCGGTAAATTCCTGGTAGGATCCGATTTTACCGTCTTCCTGGGCCATGCCGATATGGACTTCATAAATCAGCGGCGCTTTCGCCGGGCGTTGAAAATTCCTGCAGCGCCAGCGATACGGGGATGGCGGCCGCCAGACCTGGGCATTGAAAATCAGCGTTTGCGGATCCTGGATCACCCGCCGGGCATAGGCCGGGAGGCGATCGCCCACACCTCCGGGCCAGTGGATGCGCAGGCGGTAAAGATCTTCATGAGCAAAAATGTCGGCAGCCAGGCGTATTTCCCAGATGCCGTTTTCAAGCGGCTTCAGGGCAAACGCATCCTTTTCCTGCCAGCCGGTCATATCGCCGATAAGATAGATCGCCGTTGCGTTGGGTGCCCACTCGCGAAAAATCCACTGATGGTCCGCAAAATGCAGGCCGAAATACTCATGCGCCGAGGCAAAGTCAGCCAGGCTCATTTTGCCCCGTGTCAGCGCCTGCTCGGCTTCAGCTATTTTTAACAGGCGCTGCTGGATAATTTCCCTGTAGGGTTCCAGCCAGGGATCGGATTGCACCAGGCGCTCCAGCGCCTGGTCTATTTGCCCGGTTGTGGATGAATCTGTTTTCATCGGATGCGTATCCATCTTTTTTTTAACCGCCAGCTCCGGTTTCTGCTGCGGCAGCATCGGCGCTATGGATCTTCGTTGAGTACCGGCCGAAACGGGTCGGGATTGGGATGCTTTTCAAGAATCAGCGGCCGCTGGAGCATTTTTTCGTACAGGTCGATATATTGACGGGCGGTACGGGCATGGGTGAAGCTGGCGGCGCTTTCCCGCATGATCCGTTTGATTTGACTGTTTCGGATCGTTTTGGGCAGATTATAAAAGTCCATGGCCTGTCCGATTGCCCAGAACAAACCATTGGCATCATAATGTTTAAACACAAAGCCGTTACCGGTGTTGCTGGCAATATTCAGGTGGGTGATGGTATCATGAATCCCGCCGGTGTCGTGGGCCACCGGCAGCGATCCGTAAATGGGGGCAATCATCTGGGGCAGGCCGCAGGGCTCGAAGCTTGACGGCATCAGAACAAAGTCCGAGGCGGCATAGGCCAGGTGCTCCAGATGAAAATCGAAGTTGCAGATGGCCACGCGCTTATTAAATCTATGGTAATTAACAATGTCGCGAAAGACGTGCTGATAATCGCCATTGGCCACAAACACGATTTGCAGATTTTGCTCCCAGTAGCTGGAGATGACCTGGTAAAAAATTTCCGCCAGCAACTGGCAGCCCTTCTGAATCGGATCCAGCCGCGACGGCCAGAAAAACACCGGAGCCCGATCATCCACGATGAGCCCCAGTTTTTTCTGTAAATACGACTTGTTGGCTCGTTTGCCGCTGACATGATCAGCAGGACCGTATCGGGTTTTCAGCTCTTCATCTTTTGTCGGATCAAAGGCCGGGTCCGGTGCATTCAGAATGCCGGCCGCACACCCGGCCGCCACCTTATTGGCCAATTCCTGTCGCAAAGGGCCATACACGAAACCATGCCGACCTTCGACGATTTCTGCCAGGAAATTCGGGCTGACCACATTGACAAAGTGGGCGGCAAAGACCCCGCTGGTGAGCAAATCAACGGGGTTGTTATTGCGTATTTCCTCGTAACGATTGGCCATATTCACGAAAAACAGATTCTGCCAAAACGAGGCCGCATCAATGCCCCGGTCTTCGATATACGCCAGGGTTGTCTTAACGGTGTGAACGTTGTGGATCGTGAACAGACAGGGAATGCCCATGCTGCGGGCCATGGCGGGGATTAAGCCGGTCATCCAGTCATTGCAGTGAATCAGGTCAGGCTGTACCCGCGGAACGATATTGTTGATCACCTCCCGCTGAAATGCCAACGACATTCGAATGTTTTCTTCGCCGTAGTAAGAATAAACCTGGTTGGTATAGTAAAACGCGCGGTCTTCGGCCAGGTGAATGCGATCGTCGGGCATCTTGCGCCGGATCTTGCTGAGCTCCTTTTTTAAAACCGGTGCCAGTCCATCACTGAAAATAGCCCGGTAGTCCGGCATGGCAACGTGGACATCGGCCCCCTGTTCGAAAAGAGCGCTGATGAGCGCGGCGGAAACATCCGCCAGCCCGCCCGCCTTGGCTGTAAAAAAAGAGGCCAGGCCCCCCATACGATCTGGAAGGTAGGTCACTTCCGGGGTTACGATAAGCACCCGGGGATTGCACGGTGTTTCACTCATTTGCTTCGTTCTTTTTTAGAGCTTTTAGAGATATAAATTTCTTAATTAGATTGACCGGCAAGTTGTTGGTTATCAGTTATTTGTTATTTAGAAAAGAGCGGCCAGCGATATTTCTTACCAATAACCCATAATAATTACAAATAAATAGAAGTTGTTTCAAATCCTTTATGCCCATGTAACCAAATGCGGCGTCGATTTGACGCGCGCGTCGCCACGGGGGGTTACTCTCACGGTAAATCCGAATCGACCCGAACCCTCGCAGGTTAAAGAACAGCCATACAGGTAATGTCCGTTGCCGCGGTCTTCTAAAACGTTCATTGGCTCAACACGGCTGGCTGCCAGGTCTTCTAAAGATCTCATGTGACCGTAGTAAAGCTCAACGTCGATTTCGTCGGGTTGAAGTTCGGCGAGCGTTACCTCCGCTGTGACCTCAAAATTTTCGCCCACCCGATAGGGACCCCGATTTTTTCTTACCGGGGGCTGGAGCACGATGCTTTTCCATAGTGAACGCAGCCGTTTGATCTGGGTGGCCAGATTCTTTGCCTCTTCAGCCTGATTGGCAAGCAGGGTATCGAAGCGTTGGGCAGCCGGGAGATAGAAACGGTTTTGATAATCCATCACCATGCGAAGGCTGCAAAACATTTCCATCGCCATTTTCATGGAGGCCTTCATCTTTTGCAGCCAGTCCCCGGGCAGATCACCGTTTTTGCGATTATAAAAACAGGGGATTACTTCATTTTCCAGTACATTATAGAGCGCCTGACTTTCCACGGCGTCCTGATAATCGTGGTCCGTATATTCCTCACCGTTTCCGATGCGCCAGCCTCTCTCCGGTGTGTATCCCTCACACCACCATCCATCAAGTATGCTGACATTCAGCACCCCGTTAATGGCCGCTTTCATTCCGGACGTCCCGCAGGCCTCCAGGGGCCGCCGAGGCGTATTGAGCCACACATCTGCGCCCTGAAACAGATGACGGGCCAGATGCATATCATAATCTTCAAGAAAAATGATGCGCTCACGAAGTTTCGTTTGGCTCGCAAATTCGAAAAGCTTTTTAATGAGATCTTTGCCTTCGTTGTCCTTCGGATGGGCTTTGCCGGCAAAGATAAATTGTACCGGGTATTTTTCAGAGTTAACAATTTTCTCCAGGCGCTCGGGATCTTTGAATAGCAGATGGGCGCGCTTATAGGTTGCAAAGCGGCGGGCAAAGGCGATGGTCAGCACATCCGGATCCAAAACCGATTCAAGCGCTTCAATCACATTGAGGGGCGCGTTGCGCCGGGAATATTGTTTAATCAACTGTTCCCGACAGGTGCGCACCAGACGCCCACGGTTCATTTCATGGCCGCGCCACAGTTCTGCATCGTAAATTTCGTCAATCCGATTCATATTTTCCAGTTTGCGCGAACTCATGTACCAATCGGGCCCGAGATAGCGGTTAAAAAGAGCGGCAAATTCCGAGGAAATGAACGAAGAGATATGAATTCCATTGGTGATATGGGATATGGGGATTTCTTCCTCGGGTCGTTGCGGCCAGACGTGGGACCACATGCGCCGGGCCACTGACCCGTGCAGCTGACTGACACCGTTGCAATGGGCTGCGGCATGCAGCCCCAGAATGAACATCGACAAAGGCGCATCGGGACCGGAGCCGACCGGTTGTCCCCAGGATAATATTTCTTGTTCGCTGGTTTGCAGCCTTTTAACAAGGGGCTTTAAATACGGCCTGACATGATCGGCCGGGAATTCATCATGTCCTGCGGCCACCGGCGTATGGGTGGTAAAAACCGTGGTGCGGGGGACGATTTCAAGCGCGGTTTTAAGGTCAACGTTATGGTTCGACATGGTTTGTGCCAGCCGCTCGAGGCTGGCAAAGGCTGAATGCCCCTCGTTCATGTGCAGAACCCTGACGTTGATTTTCATGGCTGCCAGCGCGCGCATCCCGCCGATTCCCAGCAGCACTTCCTGGGCCAGGCGAACCTTCTGATCGCCGGCATAGAGCCTTGAGGTGATTTCACGGCAGGCCGGCTTGTTCTCAAGAATATTGGTATCCAGCAGATACAATGGAATCCGGCCGATCATGATTTTCCAGACGATGGCATGGACAGGGCCTTCCGGTCCGATAACCGACACCCGCAATTCATTACCCGTAGCATCCAGCACCCGCTCAACCGGAAGTTCATAAAGATCGGTTTCCGGATAGGCTTCCTGTTGCCGTCCATCAGGATCAAGATACTGACGAAAATAACCGTGGCGATACATAAGCCCCACTCCGGTTAACGGCAGACCCAGATTGGATGCGGCCTTCAAATGATCCCCGGCCAGAATACCTACCCCGCCGGCAAACAATGGCAGACTTTCGTGAATGCCAAACTCCATGGAGAAGTAGGCAACGGAATCGGCGGGACCAAAAACGGAATCACCTTGATCCGTTGAATCCAGCACCCGGATTTGAAATTGTTCCTGCACCTCCTTCAGATGAGCCAGGTAACCTTTATCCTTTGCCAGCTTTTCAAATCGGCTTTGGTCAATTTTTGACAGAAAAGCAATGGGGTTGCGGCCGGATTCTGCCCAGAGCGCTGGGTCCACGCGACGGAACAACTCGATGGCATCTTTATCCCAGCACCACCACATATTGCGCGATAGGGCTTCAAGAAATTGAAGATTTTGCGGTATATTCGGAAACACCTGAAAGGTCTGAAAATTTTTCATATTTGGTTCAAGCTCCATTTTAGAATCAAGTTCTGCGTAAGCGGGATGCAGATTTTTCAGAAAATATCGTTTAATCGGTAAAAAAGCAACATGTCATTATCATTTGGGAATCCAGAAAGAGAGAAATTAAAGGATTGAAGAATTCAGGAATTGAATACATGCTCGCTGGCGATTTAAAATGCCTAAGTGCCTGAATTGCTTGATTTCTATATTATTTTTTCGTCAGTTTGAGCCAGACCCGCAAAAGCTCACTTGCCCCCCAGGCCTGGGCGTCGCATCCCCTTGCGGTATGAGGCCAATCACCGTCTAAAATTTCAGGGATGTGACCCAGGCAGCCGCATTCGAGCAGACGGATGCTGCTGGTCAACCAGGACAGAGCCGTTTCCCGGCTTTCTTTTCCATAGACCCTGGCCCAGGCTTCACAGAAAGACGGAAACAGCCAGGTCCAGGCCGTGCCGTTATGATAGGCCGGTTTGCGGCGGGTGTCTTCGTCACCCTCATAGCGTCCTTGGTAAGGGCGGCGGGGGTCGTTGATCAATTTTCCATGATGATGAATCGGAATCTCGTGTCGAACCGGTCGGTCGGCCAGGCTGCGGATGGCTCCCGGAACCAGCAGCTCTTGGCAGGCCGCCAGGATGCTCCGGCATTTTTGCGGTTCCTTGATGGCGCCCAGGGTAATGGCCAGCAGCTGATTGGGACGCAGGGCGTCGTCGGCCGTTGCTTCTTTGGCCGCCTGGCCGGGGGCGGCGTGGAGGCAATCCGACAAGCAAGCGCAATCCGGCTGCCAGAAGTACTTCAGGATCGAGTTTTGAACCTGTCGGGCCAGTTGTTGCCAGGCGTTTGCGGTTTCGGTAGAATCGATCTTGGACAAAAAGCCAAGCCCGGCATGCCACAGGGCCTGGATTTCGATGGGAAAGCCCTGGCGGGGGGTGCCGGCCGGGTGATCGGTGTCCATCCAGCTGAAGTGCCTCGGGCTAAATATCAATCCCGATTCCGGATCCATGCGCACGCCATTGGGTGTGCCTGCTTTTATGGATTGACCGATCGATAAAAGCACCTGCCGCATCGATCTGCCCCCGCAATCGGATTCAATAAATTTTTCATCTCTTTCTGCTTGAACCAAATCCGCACAGGCCGCAATCAACCATAGCGGCGCGTCGGATGTGTCGCGGTTGCCAGCGTTTTGGCCTTGAATCATATTTGGCAGGGTGCCGTCTTTCTCAAAGCGGGCAAACTGAGTAATAATATCCCGGGCAGCTGCCGTTTTTCCGGCGGCTGCCAGTCCGCGCACAAATATTAATGCATCCCGCCCCCAATCCAGAAACCAGGGATACCCGGCGATGACGGTTTTCAAGTTGCCGCGCCTGACCACATAATGGTCCAGCGATGTTTTCAGTGTGACGGCGATAGTTTCGGTCGACTCTAATTCTTTTGATGTTGCAGGCGTTGCAAAATCCGGCACAGGGGGGTTGCTTCGCATGATTTCCTGTTCGCTGCCGGCATCCGACCGGAAGATCACGGTCTGATTGCCCGCGATTTCGGCAGACAGGTATCCGGGGCTGAACAGATCCGAGTTCGGATCGTGGCCCCGCTGCGCATCTTGATGCCGGTTGACCATATAGAGCCACTCCGGCTCCAAGACAAACGTACCTTCGGAAATTTGCACCCGCAGCTGATGTTCGGCGTCCGGGGCGAAATGAAAGCCATTGGATAACGCAGTTATCGCCCTGGGCCACTGATCTTCAGGACCCTGATACGCTTTGGTAGAGGCGTGAAAATTGCGATTTTCAATATCCGGCCGCAAAATGATCGTCACCGGTTTGGCATCAGCCATCCGTTCCGGCTGATGATCGGCCGGATGGCGAAAAAAACCCATAGCGACTGAATTCTGGCCCTGAATCATTTCAACTCGAACGGTGATCATAACATGTTCACCCTGACCGGTGGGAACATGATATCGCCAGTTTCCACCACGGCCCCCATCCAGGTGAAAACTTTCCAGACAGTCCGTATTCAAAGCCTGGGAATAGCCTTGAAATACCACCCAGGCCCGACAGCGGCTCAACATCATCTGGCGGTCTTCAGGATAATCCGGATTCAGGTTTGCGGCCAGCAGCCCATCATACCGGCTGGTCAGTTTTCCCCATGAGACCGGGCTGTGCAGCATGGCCCCGCGGCCGTTGGCTGCCAGAAAGATAAAATCTTCATGCCGCAGTTCGGAGTGTCTAAAGTTCCTCTTGACACAAGGATTTGCCGGCCGGGGCAGCAGCAGCAAACGGGCGACGTCATGCCGGCAGCTTTCGGAATCAGCGGGCGCATAGATCGACAGCCACAGGCTGACGGTTTTCAGGGTCCGGGGTGTTGCCGCTGGCAGAAATAGAGCAAAGTGCTTTTCATTTCCATCTGAAACCGGAAGGCTGACTTCTGACGCCACCTTCCGGTCGCCGTCCATAACGTGCGCTCGAAAGGCGCTGTCACTGCGAACGAGCAGAAAATGATCCGGCGGAATCATAACTTCCCTCCGCAGGTCCTGCGGCCAGCGCCATACAATCACCCCCGGCTGGCGGCCCGGGCTGTCCTGACGGCGGCAAAATTCCAATGGATCTTCCTTCAACTGCCGGGCGGCCTCTTTGAGGTCAAAATTTTCGAGATGCGTGATTCCCCGATGAAATGAGACCACTTCAAGGGCTTTGGCATACAACCGCTGTCGTTCGATTCGCTCGGGCAGCAAGAAGGATTTTCCGGGAGAACGTTGAACCTGCTCAAAATCTTCGACCCGGGATGAAAGACATAATACCTGGCCGGGGTCCAGCAGCAGCGCATGCAAGCCGTCTGATCGGGTGGCGTTTATTTCATCTCCGGTCAGCAGATCGTAGAACTTAGATGCGTCAAGCCCCGTTGCTGCGGGATCCCATGCGGCGTGCGTGCGGTTTGCAGCATCCAGATTGGCGATGATCAGCAAGCTTTTTCCGGACCCGGGGTGCTTTCGTTTCAGGACCACAAAATTACCTTCATTTTGCTGGTGCATGCTTAACGCGGTATCTTCGTGAAACGCCGGGTTAGCCTTGAGCAGATCACTGAGCCGCCGAAGTTCGGCAACCTGGTTTTTTTCAGCGCCCCAGTTCAATGAAGGCGCGTCGTGGACATTGATTTTCTCAGTTGCAAACCATTCCACGCCGTTGGCATAGCCGAAGGCACCATTTTGGGAACTCAGAGCGCACAGGGCGGTGCGCATGCGGGCATAAGTTTCAGATTGCGCTGCCAGCCGAAGATTGTCATGGGTTTCCGCAAAATGCACCATGATGCCGTCTGTGCTCGAGATATCAATGGCTAGCGGCAGATATTGTCCGATTTGAGCGCGGTCGTAATTTTGAAACAGCTCCGAATAGGCCCAATTTAAGTTGGCACGGTTTAAAAGATCGCGCGTCACCGATATTTTTCCGCCCAGGCCTTCGAGCAAAAAGACCGTGTCGGGGGCCTGGTCTCTTACCCGGGCAATCATGTACTTCCAGGCTGCCACCGGTATCATGTAACCGGCATCACAGCGGAATCCGTCCACACCCCGCCGGCACCACGTAATAAAAACATCTGCCATGTATTGCCACAGGTCCTGCCGGGAATAATCCAGTTTGGTTAGATCTTCCCAGGCAACGCCCCAGGCGCCGGGGACTTCGATGCGTCCTTCGGGGCTTCTCATCAGCCAGTGGGGATGGGTTTCATGCAAACGGGCGGCCCAGCCGGTGTGATTGATGGCAATGTCAATAAAAATTTTGGCATTGCGCTGATGAACTGCGTCCACCAGCTCGATGAATTGCTCCAGCGGCGTGACGTGAGGATCAAACTGAGCCAGGGCGGGGTCGACAGCGGTAAAGCTCAAAGCGGCGTAAGGACTGCCGAATCTTCCCATGCGCCCATAGGTTGTTGGCGTCGGGTGGATCGGCAGCAGCAAAAGGATTCGGCATCCGAGTTCGCCGATAATAAAGTCAAGCTCCGCGATCAGGTCACGAAAGGTCCCCGAGGGCGGGATCACCGCATAGCCGTTTTGATCGAGTTTTGCAACGCACTTTTCATCAGAAGGGGTCAGCCGCCGGGTTCCGGCTTTGTTGGGACCGAACTGCCGTACAAAGGCGTTGTAAACGATATTGGCGCAGCAGGCATCGGCCGCTTCAACATTGACGGCGGTGTTTTCTCCCGGAGGCCATGTGGGCTGCGCTTCACCTTCTTTTAAGAAAAAGCATTTGGCTTCAAAATGGCCCACCTCATATAGCGGCAGGATGGCTTCAAAATTCCGGTCGCCGACCCGCTTCATGGGAATATCGAACCAGGCTCTTCCCAGGGGCGTTTCATTTTTTTCCACTTCTCTGATAATTTCGTTTCTGATAATTTCAGCATGACCGATATTGGTGCGCACCCAGGCGGTGCCGGCTTGGGATTGGGGCAGCGTCAGAGTGAAGGTCAACAGATCTCCGCAGAAGCGAATCATGCGGGTTCCCGGGCTGGGGTCTTGTATTATACTGGCGTCCTGTGTCATCATTCGGGCCGATTTATTTTACTTTTCAAAATGAAAGCTTAACATATTAAAATATAATAAGCCGGATCAATTTGCAAAATTTTTTAAGCATGGAAATTTTTCTTGAAAAATGATAAATATAAGCATTAGAAATGTTTATAGATTTATCAATCGGCGGCTTTTTGTAAACAGAAACCCTCACCGATTCTAAAAACGGATCCAGGACGCGAAACCATGAAATATCGATTCACCATTACTTTTTGTATATGTATCACCATTCAACTTTTGCTTCTTTTACCGTTACATCCCCTGAAAGATACCAACGCTGCCAATGCCGGGGGACTTAAATTATTTCAGGCGCTAATGTGCGAAGAAGTTGTTGACAACGCCCCCAGAAACCCCACAATGGTTTTCTCAGCCGGTAAAGAAAAAGCGGTGTGTTTTTCGCTATTTGACCCGGTAACGCAAAAAACCGTCATTTACCACAACTGGTATCATCGCGATGTGCCCAGCGCGAGAATACAGCTTACCCTGAATCCGCCGCGTTGGTCGACCCAAAGCAGTATTCAGTTGCGCAAAACCGATATCGGTCCCTGGCGGGTGGAAATCACCGACGAAACGGGTCGGCTATTAGGCGTGTTAAGATTCAGTGTGACGGATTGATAGAAAATGGAAAAATTAATTAATTTTTTACTCTCCATGCGCTGGCAGGATTTTATCGATATCTGTTTAAACAGCTATATCCTTTTCCGCTTTTACGTGCTTTTCAGAGGAACCAATGTTTTTCGAGTTCTGATCGGCATGACGGTGCTGTGGTTTTTCCAGCGAATTGCGACCTCACTCGGGCTGATCGTCACCAGCTGGGTGGTGCAGGGCATTGTGGCTGTCGGCGCCATCATTATTATTGTTGTGTTCCGAAATGAAATCCGCCGGGTCCTGCAGGCAAAGAATTTAAAATCCATTCTCTGGGGGCTGTCCTCCAAATCCGCGATCACGCCCACT
>Ga0209742_10000872_pt1 | contig 14950 bp, 8 predicted proteins | sample DeeMarSeWOR38_10_FD_187462 | JGI IMG/M metagenome (GOLD analysis project Ga0209742, IMG submission 187462) | Marine sediment microbial communities from White Oak River estuary, North Carolina - WOR-3-8_10 (SPAdes) (version 2) | ecosystem: Environmental > Aquatic > Marine > Intertidal zone >... | reverse complement strand
AAGCTGTTCGATACTCTGCTTGTCGTCGTCACGGAACGCCAGCCTGACCTCTATCTCTCCCGTCTCGCCGCGAAATTCCCGGAGGTTCTCGCCACGCATGGCGATCGCGATTGTCTGCGCAATCTCCGCGGCGCTTAGTCCAACGATGGCCGCACGGTCCCTGTCTATCGTGACACGGACCTCGTTTTCCCCGGCCTCGGCATCGGACCGCACATCCTTGAGCCCTTCGATGGAGGATAGAGCTCGGGCGACCTCCGTCCCCAACTCGTTCAGCAATTCCGTCGAATCGCCGGAAATCTGGACGGTAAATCCTTCGCCACCGCCCTGCTGGTCGAACTGGAAGGTCGGCTTGCCGATGGCAATCGTCGGCATGTCGGCCTCGATCCGCTTTATGATCTCCTTCGTCGACAGTGTGGCGTCTTCTTCCTCGGTCAATAGCAAAGCAGACTGGGCCTGGCCCTGGTCGTAGTAGCTATAGACCGAACGAATATCGAACTCTTCCTGCCGCGAGAACAGGTAGTCTTCTATCGTGTCAACCGCCGCTTCGACACGCTCGACTGGATGCTGGCCTTCTATGTGATATTGCATATACAGCCGTCGCCCGACATCCTGGGGAAACATGTCGAATTTCACGAGCTGCAGCATCAGCGGCAGCACGCCGATCACGCAGGTGATAACGATGCCGAGTGCTGTCCACCACGGGTGGCCGATGATCCAGCGAAGACTCTTCGTATAGGCCCTCGTCAACCGCGGCATGAGTGCCCCGCTTTTCGGCGGCTTCGGCAGCCGAATCCGGGCCGCGAGCATCGGGACGAGCGTCTGCGCAATCAGCAGCGAGGCCAGGAGCGCCACGATGATCGTTACCGCAACGTGCGTGAGAAAAACCATGATGTCGTTCTTGGTGCCGACGATGATAGGTGCGAAGACGATGATCGTCGTTGCGGTGCCTGCGATGACCGCCGTTCCTACCTCGCGTACGCCTTTCAGCGTGGCATTGAAAGGTCTTGTCTTGTCCATCGCCCGGTGTCTGAAGATGCTCTCGGTGACGACAACGGCGTTGTCGACAAGCATGCCGATAGCGAGCATCAGTCCCATCATCGACAGGATGTTCAGGGAGAGTCCCGCGAAATACAGGGCGCCAAGCGTGATCAACAGCGAGAACGGCACTGATGATATGACGATCAAGGTCGTGGAAACCTGGCGGAGGAACAGGTACAGGACGACGATCGCAAGCAGGCCACCGAGCAAACCGGCATTCAGCAAGTCGGAGAGAGATTTGCGTACGCTGTCACCGGCATTGTCCAGCGGGAATATCTTGATGCCGCTCATCTGCGGCAATTTGCCGACTTCCTCAACCTCGGCGATCACGCGATCGGTTACATCGACGAGGTTGGAGCCTGTGGTCTTGTTAACTGCGACGCCTATAGCGTATTTGCGGTCGAGATGCCGGCCGTAATTTCGTTCCGGTGTGTGTAGCTCGATACGCGCGATGTCGCCGAGGCGCAGCCCGTCGGGTGAAACGACGAGATTACGAATATCCTCGACCGAAGCGAATTCTCCGCGCGGGCGCACGCTCAGCCGCTGGTCACCGGCAGTCAGGCGTCCTGCATTGACGGCGAAGTTGCTGCGCGTAAGCAGGTCCCGGAGCTGGCCAACGTCGATACCGTAGGCCGCGATCATGTCGGCGTTGAGAAGTATGCGTATTTCACGCGGATCCACGCCGTGGAGGTCGACGCGGGAAACCCCGTCGATGCGCTCGAGGCGACGCTTCAGCAGTCGGTCCAGCAGGTCGTAGCTGTCGGACAGGTCGCGCTCGCTGGAGATTCGCAGCTGCAATACGGGCTGGTCGCCGAGTGAACCCGTGAAGACGAAGACACGGCGAATATCGTCGGGCAGTTGATGCCGGATACCGTCCACCTTGGAGCGGGCCTCGATGCCCTTCGCTCCCATGTTCTGGTCCCAATCGAACTGCAGGAAGATCTGTGCGTCGTTCTCGGTGGATGTCGAGAACATGCGCTCCACGCCCGGCAGCGTAGCGAGCGCTTCTTCGACGGGGCGTGTTATCAGGCGTTCTATCTCCTCGGGCGACGAGCCTTCGTACGGGATCTGGATGAAGATCCCCGGAAACTCGATGTCCGGGAACTTCTCCAGCGGCAGCAAGCGAGACGCGATCAACCCGACCAGCGCGAGCGCGACGAATACGACCACGGTCGTCACGGGTCGCCGCAGAGCGATCTCGGTGTGCTTCATGACTGGCTCTGCGGCGCGGTTACCGCGAGCGTGGCGGGCCAGTGCTTACGATCCAGCAGCGAATAGACCACCGGGATAACCAGGAGTGTCAGCAGCGTCGAAACCAGTAATCCGCCGATTACGGTAATCGCCATCGGCGTTCGTACCTCCGATCCCTCGCCGAATCCCAGCGCCATAGGTAACAGGCCGAGTGCCGTAGTCAGCGAGGTCATCAGGATCGGCCGCAGCCTGGCAACGCCGGCCTCCATGATTGCATCGCTGCGGTCCTTGCCTTTGGCGCGCAACTGGTTGATGAGGTCGACAAGAACTATGGCGTTGTTGACGACGATGCCGGCGAGCATGATCACGCCGATGAACGCGACAATGTTGATCGTGGTCCCGGTCACGAACAGCGCGAGTACCGCGCCCACCAATGCAAGCGGGATCGTGAACAGGATCACGAAAGGATGAATCAGCGATTCGAACTGCGAGGCCATCACGAGGTAAACGAGGAAGATCGCGAGCGCCAGCGCGAACTGCATTGACGCGAAAGACTCCTGCATCTCCTCGCTTTGCCCGGAAACGGTGGCGCTTGTGCCCGACGGCATCGGTATGCCGTCTATGATCCGGCCGGCCGCTGCAGCAGCTGCGCCGAGGTCGCCGTAAGCGACGTTGGCAGTGATGATCGCGACACGCTCCTGCGCGACGCGGCGGATCTCCGCGGGCCCGCGAGCGATGTCCACGGTTGCGACGGCTTCGAGAGTTACTGGTCTTTCAGACTCCGGGTTGACGATAAGCTGGCGTATCTCGTCGATGCTGGACTGGCGCGTGTCGATGCTGCGTACGAGTACGTCGATTTTGCGATCCCGCCACGTATAACGCGTCGCCACCTCGCCCCGCACGCTGGCCACCACGCGATCCGCGATGTCACGCACCGCGAGCCCCAGCTTTGCCGCACGCTCCTGGTCGAAGACGATCTGGATCTCCGGGTTGCCGTTCTCCACGGTCGTCCTGATGTCCGCAAAACGGTCATCGTTCGCCATCTGTGACACGACAGCCTGACTGACAAGGGCGAGCCGTTCGAGGTCGTAGCCCGCAATCTCAATTTGCAGCGGGCTCGAAAAGCTCAGCAGCGAGGGCCGCGAAAACTCGTACTGGACGCCCGGAATAGTGGACAACTCGCGCCGCATCGCATCCATCGTCGCGCTTTCCTCGCCGCGGCCGGAACCGGGCGTCAGGGCGACACTGAGGGTACCGGTGTTGTCACCGGCATCGACGGGATTCGCGTCCAGCCGATTGCCGGTACCGGCTACCGAGTAGTCGAGTGCGACCACGTCCATGTCCTGCGTAGCGCGCTGCGCGGCCTGTATGGCGCGGTCCGTCTCCGCGAGGGTAGCGCCAGGTGGCAGCCTGAGGTCCACGTTGAATTCACCCTGCGACAGTTGCGGGATGAGTTCGGTTCCCAGGCGTGGTACGAGGGCCATGCTGCCGACGAATATCAGTGCTGCCGAAACGACGACCGCCACTCTGTGATTCAGCGACCATCGCAGCAGCGCCGGGTAGACGGCGGCGACCGCGCCATAGAGTTTCTGGAAGACCTGTGTCGGTAGCCACAAAATCGCCCAGAAGATCCAGCGCAAGCCGACGAACACGAAACCGAAGGCCCTGACTACCATCGCAACGAAGCGCGTGAAACGTCCCGGAGGCTCATTCTCGTACTCTCCGGCGTAGCGGCTGCCCGCGCCAATCGAAGACAGCATGGGAATAACGGTCAGTGCGACCACGAGCGAAAAGAGCAGCGCAAATGTGACTGTCAGTGCCTGGTCACGGAAAAGCTGGCCCGCTATTCCCGATATGAAGACCATCGGGAAGAACACCGCTATTGTCGTCAGCGTGGCGGCGACTACCGCAGACGCCACTTCGGAGGTGCCGTTCTTGGCTGCTTCGACGATCCCTTCGCCCTGTTCGCGCTTGCGCACGATGTTTTCCAGTACGACGATGGAATTGTCGACGAGCATGCCCACTGCCAGAGCGATGCCGCCGAGCGACATGATGTTCAACGACACGTCATTGGTGTACATCAACAGGAACGTCCCGATGACGGAAATCGGGATCGCTATGCTGACGATGGTCGTCGAGCGTGCGTCACGAAGGAAGCCGTACAGCACGATGATGGCGAAAATGCCGCCGATGAAGGCTGCGTTCCTGACGTTGTCGACCGCGGAAGAAATGAAGCGCGACTGGTCATGGATCTTGACGAGTTCCATATCCTCGGGAAGAGATTCGCGAACCCTGTCCAGGCGCGCCTCGAGGCGATTCGCGACCTGTACCGTGTTCGCATCTCCTTCCTTGTATATCGCAGCTCAACCGACTCGCGCCCCCTGACGCGTGTAATGGCTTCTCGCTCCTTGTGGCCGCGTTCGACCGTGGCGATGTCGCGCAGGTAGACCGGACGGCCGGCGACGTAGGCAACAATGGCATCGCTGAATGCGGAGACCGATTCGAATTCGTTGAGTGTGCGTACAAGGAAGCGCTGACTTCCTTCCTCGAGTCGCCCGCCGGAGAGATTGACGTTCTCAGCCCGGATTCGCGCCGCGACTTCCTCGATACCGATACCCAGTTGCGAAAGTTTTTGCTGATCGACCTGGATCTGGATCTCGTCTTCGAGCCCGCCGCTGACCTTGACAGCCGCGGTGCCCTCTTCGGCCTCCAGGTCGGTCTTGATGCGGTCCTCTGCGAGGCGGCGCAGCGATTTCAGTCGTGCTTCGGCGCTGTCAGTCGCATTCGCGGATTCCCTGTACAGGAGGCCCAGGCGGATGATCGGTTCCGACGAAGGATCGAAACGCAGCAACAACGGCCGGCTTGCCTCGAGTGGCAGGAACAGGAGGTCGAGCTTTTCGCGGACCTCGACCCCGGCCACGTCCATGTCGGTTCCCCACAGGAACTCCAGGGTCACGTCGGATTGTCCTGAACGGGAGACCGATCGCACCAGCCTGACGTTGCGTATCACGCCAACGGCTTCTTCGATCGGCTTGGTGACCAGGTTTTCGACTTCGATTGGCGCCGCGCCCGTGAGCTCGGTACGAATAGTCAGGGTGGGGTAGGAAACGTCCGGAAGCAGATTCAGGTTGAGCCTGGACAGTGACACCATGCCGAACAGACCCACTGCAACCATGAGCATGACGACGGTTACGCGACGCTCGGTCGCAATCTCAATCAGACGTCGCATCTTCCGATCCTTGCGCTTCGTCGCTTGCCTCAGCCGTGACTGCTGCGCTTTCGGATTGATTGATGATGTTTACCCTGGAATCCTGTTTCAGGCTTGCCTGGCCGACGGTAACGACCTGCTCGCCCTCCCGGAGACCACTGGTTACTTCGACCATGCCGCGATTGCTGTAACCGGTGCTTATGGTTTTCCTGACGGCGCGATCCTCTTCGATGACGAAGACGCTCGTCGTGCCCTGGTCTTCGATGATCGCACTGCGCGGTATCTGCAGCGCATCTTCATGTACGTCGTAAATCACGCCGATGCGGCCGAACATGCCCGGTTTGATGCGCCGCTCCAGGTCGACGATCTCGACCGTGATCTTGAAGGTGCCGGTCTGGGGGTCGACGACGGGGCTTACACGACTCACAGCCGCGGCGATCGGTTCACCCGGCAGCGCGTCGATGTCGATGCCCACGGGCTGGCCGGGATCGATATGCCGGTACTCGCGCTCCGGCACGTGCAGGTAGGCTACCAGCGGGTCCAGGCTAGTCACCTTGAACAGCGGCTCACCCCCGCTGATCGTGTTGCCCAGCTTTACAAAGCGCTCGGCGATGACTCCGCCTATCGGTGCACGAATCTGGGTGTAGTCCAGCTCCAGGCTGGCGAGATTGAACGCCGCCTCCAGCGCTTCCATCTCATACTTGATCTTTTCGAAGTCGCCGTCACTGATCAGCCCCTTGGCCTGGAGGTCGACGTTGCGTTCGTAATCCCGTTGCAGCTTGCGCAGCTTCGCTTCGGATTCGTTCAGCTCGAGCCGCAGTCGTTCACCATCAAGACGCGCCAGCACCTGGCCTTTACTGACCTCGTCGCCTTCCTCGACGAGTAACTCGCGCACCTCACCGGCGACCTTGGCGATGACATCTGCTTCCGCGAAAGCTTCGATCGGCGCGGTGCCCGTGTACATGGCGTATACATCGCCACGAACGGGAATGCTGGTTTCCACCGGAACCGGCGGTGCCTCTTCTTCCGTCTCGTCAGGATCTTTCGACTGCTCGGACTGACAGGCGCTGAGGAGCAGGGCGCCCAGCAGCGCGGCCGGTCCCAATCGGAATAAGCTCATAGAATCCTCCCTTGATGCCGCGCGAATGTTCTACGCATCGCTGGCGGCAAGAAGCTGTTTGCTTCAGCCCGAGTAGCTGGTGCCAGGGTCGTTGCTGGCAAGCACCTTGCTGCCGTCGCGGAGGCTCGATTGCCCGGTTACCACGATTTCCTCGTCACCGGCGAGGCCGCCGACCACCTCGACGAGATTGTCCGACTCGATTCCGACCTGGATCGTCCTGCGGCTGACCGATCCGTCGGCCACAACGTAGACTGAAGTCTGGTCGTCTTCCTCGATCAGGGCCGCGCGGGGGATCAGGAGCGCATCCGCATGCTTCTCGTAAGCGATAGAGAATCGGGCAAACATCCCGGGAGCCAGATCTCCGGAGCGGTTGTCGATGAATGCGGTGGCGCGAAAAGTGCCGTTACGCATGTCGATGGTCGGGCTGATGCGCGCGATAGTGGCGTTGTAACTCGTGTCCGGCATTGCGTCCACGGTCAGGGTTGCCAACTGCCCCGCAGAGAATTTGCCGAGCTCTGCCTGCGGAATCTGCAGGTAAGCGAGCAGCTCGCCGGTATCCGTAATCCGGAATGCTACGTCGGACACGTCGATACTCTGACCCAGCTTGACTTCTCGTGACGAGACAACACCGTCGATGGGCGCCCGGATCTTCGAATATTCGTAGTTGAGACGCGCCAGATTGTAAGCGGCCTCGAGCGCCTCGAGGTCGTACTTCATGCTCTCGAACATCGCTTCGCTGACCAGGCCGCGAGCTGCCAGGTCGCTGTAACGCTCATATTCGCTGTGGACCTGGTCGAGATTCGCTTTCGCCGACAGCATTTCCAGCCGCAGCCTTTCTCCGTCGAGTTCCGCCAGTACCTCGCCACGCGAGACACGATCGCCTTCCTCGACCAGCAGGCTGACAACTTCGCCGCCCACTTTGGCAACCACGGGAGCGTCCGCGTCGGATGCAATCGTGGTCGTCGCCTCGTAAGTGGCCAGTATGTCGGCGCGCGACGGCAGAGCCGTTTCAACCGGGATGGGCGTTGCCGCTTCGATCTCGCTGTCCGAGGCTACGCTGGCTTCTCCCACCCCACAGCCGGACGCCAGGGCGGCTGTTAGCGAGAGCATCAGGGTGGCGGTGGTGGCGTGTCGGATAATCATTGTGTCGGCCATCTTTTTCAGTATCAGTGTTATAGTGAAGTATAACACTAGATTAGTATAACGCAATACCCGGTGTCGATTTTTTTTGCAGACAATTTTTGTTCAATAAAACAAATACTTAGATAAGGAATCCTGCCGGGCAACGATGCTCGCCGGTGTTTTTGCCGCCGATAGTTCAGGCCGGTTTGGCCGGCGGGAGTTCGGCAGCGCCGTCACAGGCGAATCAAGTGTCTGCCTGTTAGATGCCGGAAACCGCGATTTGGATGCAGCCGGGAATCGATAATCAGGGCGTGGCCGCCGTCGCCGATGAACTCTCGCCGCGCTGTTCGCGTCGCGCGGCCAGGCGCTGCGAGATGTTTGCCTGGATCATGAGCAGGCTGGGCGTGAGGAGCAGCGTCAGGATAGTCGCGAACGCCAGCCCGCCGGCAACCGACGATGCCAGCTGAGTCCACCACTGCGAACTCGGAGCACCTACGGAAATGTCGCGCCCGATGAGATTGATGTTGACGCCGAGCACCATCGGCATCAGGCCGATGATCGTGGTAATCGTCGTCAGCAGTACCGGGCGAAGGCGAATTGCACAGGTACGCAATACGGCATCGTAGGCGTCGAGACCGCGGCGACGCAGTACGTTGTATGTGTCGATGAACACGATGTTGTTGTTCACGACGATTCCGGCAAGCGTGATGACTCCGACGCTCGACATGATGACGCCGAACGGTTTGTCCATGATGAGATGTCCGAGCAGGACGCCGCCTGTCGAAAAGAGTACCGCGGTGAGGATCAGGCCCGCCTGGTAGATGCTGTTGAACTGGGTCACGAGGATGATCGCCATGATCGCGAGAGCCATCAGCATTGCTCTCTGCAGGAAGGCCATGTCCTCTTCCTGGTCCTCGGTGCCGCCGCGAAACGCAGCGCTCACCCGCGGATCGAGCGCAAGCGTTGGCATCATCTCGCGCAGCTCAGCAACGACGTCGGAAACCAGGTAATTACTGTCGACGTCCGCGTCAATACTGATCGTGCGACGCATATTAATGCGAGTAATCGTGCTGACTTTCTGCGCCGGCTTGCGCTCCACGAAGGTGCTGATTGGCACGAGGCCGTCGTTCGTCGGGATTCGCAGCTCGTCTATCTGCGAAAGGCTGCGGTATTGCTCCGGGTAGCGGACGCGGATATCGATCTCGTCATCGCTGTCGTCGGGGCGATATTCGCCGATCTTTATGCCATTGGTCACGAGCTGAACCATGGCACCGACCAGCGAGATATCGGCGCCGAAACGCGCGGCCTCGGCGCGGTCGACATCGATCTGCCACTCGATGCCGGGCAGCGGACGGCTGTCCTCGATGTTGGTAACGGCCGTGTGACCCTCCATGGCGGCACGAATATCGGCGACGGCCTCATCCAGCAGCTCGGGGAAACGCGACGAAACCTCTATGTGGATAGGCTTGCCGATCGGCGGGCCCGCGTCGGGTTTACGCGTCTCGATGGCGATGCCTACGAGGTCCGAAGTCCTGCCCCGGATCTCGGCAAGGATCTCGTCCGACTTGCGCCGCTTGTCCCAGTCCACGTAGTTCAGCGTCAGCGAGCCGATGTGATCGGACGCGGCATCATCGCCGCCGGCACCGACCTTCGCGTAGAGGTTTTCGATCTCGGTCATGCCGAGGACGCGATTCTCGACCTGGCGCACCAGTTCGTCCATTTCATCGATCGAGAGATCGCCGCGCGCACGGATGTCGACCATGCCGAAAGGCATCTCGACATCGGGGAAATATTCGACTCCGCGCCCGAGCGCGGAGAAAGCGATGTAAACGGCCAGCAGCAAACCGGTGACCGCGGCCACGTTTCGCCAGGGCCGTTTGAGTGTTCGCCGCAAAAGCCTGACATATATTCCCGTGAACCCCGTGACGTGCGCGAGATCGCCGGTCTCCGCGGCGGCAAGGTTACGTTTCATCTCCGGCGTGGTGGCGCCGGTCTTGCCGAATATGGATCCGAGCGTGGGCACGAAAATCAGCGCCATGACGAGAGACGCCGCGAGCACGGCGATCAAGGTGATCGGCAGGTACTTCATGAACTCGCCGGAGGTACCGGGCCAGAGCGCCAGCGGCACGAAAGCAGCAAGCGTCGTGCAGGTCGATGCGATGATCGGCCAGGACATACGTATTGCGGCACGCGAGTAGGCATCAAAGCGGCTCTCGCCTTCGGCCATGCGCCGGTCCGCCATCTCGGTAACCACGATTGCGCCGTCGACGAGCATGCCCACGGCCATGATCAGTGCGAACAGCACCATCATATTGATCGTGACGCCGAATGAACCTATGAGCAGTATGCCCATAAGGAACGAGCCGGGAATCGCGACGCCGACGAGTGTCGCGGTGCGAATGCCCAGGATGCCGATGATGACGATAAATACCAACAGCACCGCTGCGAGCACGCTGTTCTGCAGCTCCGTCAGCATGTCGTTCACGTCTTTCGATTTGTCGCGGGAGGCGATGACCTCGATTTCGGCGGGCCAGTAGGCCTGCTCCTCAGCAATGAGTGCCTTGATCTCCTCGATTGTCTCGATGACGTTTGCGCGTGCCCGCTGCACCACCTCTATGGCCAGGGCCGGCTTGCCATTCAGGCGCGCGTAACTCTCGGCATCCTTGTAGGTGCGGCGGACTTCGGCGATATCCTTGAAATGCACAACGCGCTCGCCGACGGCCTTGATCGGCATGTCGAGCACATCGGCCGGGCTTTCGAATACACCCGGCACCTTGACAGGGAAACGACCTTCGTCCGACTGCAACGCGCCGGCTGCAACGAGCCGGTTATTCAGCGTAACGAAGTTGATGATCTGCGCCTGGTCGAGACCGTAGCTTTCCATGGCGAGGGGGTCCACGACGACTTCCATGAGTTCCTCGCGAACGCCGACCAGGTTTACCTCGAGGACACCGGCAAGCCCCTCGATATCTTCCTTGAGGTCCTTGGCGATGGTGATCAGCGTGCGTTCGGGCACATCCCCCGCCAGGTTGAGTACCAGCATGGGGTCGAAACGCGACATTTTTACTTCATTGACGGTCGGTTCGTCGGTCTCGTTCGGCAGCTTGCCCTTTGCCATGTCCACCTTTTCACGTACGTCCGCGAGCGCCTTGTCGGTATCGATTCCCGCATCGAACTCGATCAGTACGTTGGCACCGCCCTCGTAGGCGTTCGCCGTCATTTCCTTGATGCCTTCGATCGTCCGGAGTTCCTGCTCCATGGGCCGCACCAGCAGACGTTCGCCATCTTCCGGCGAGATTCCGTCATGCGTGATATGGACATAGATCATCGGGATCTCTATGTCCGGCTCCGCTTCTTTCGGGATCGTCGCATAGGCGACCATGCCGGCGATCAGCACGACCGCCAGCGACAGCAACACGGTCCGCGACCGCGACATCGCTGTCTCTATGACCTGCATGGACTAGTCCTCGTCGTCCGACTTGATCGCGACGGCGGTTTCGATATCGCCTTCGGGAACGGCGTTTACCATCGTCCCGGGTACGACAAAACCCTGGCCTACCGTGATGATGGTCGCGAGGTCCGGCAGCCCGGCGACCCAGACGCCCTCATTCGAGGATAACGCCACATCCGCGACCACAAACTCGACCTCGCCATCGTCGTTGATGATCTTCACGCCGATGTTGCCGGCATCGTCGAGAGTGAGCAGTGACGGCGAAATGCGATGCGCCAGGACGCGTTCCGCAGGCACCCGCAATTCGGCGGTACCACCGGCGCGCAGCTTGCCGTCCCCGTTGTCGACTTCCAGTTCCACGGTGTAGGTGCGTGTCGCCGAATCGGCGACGGGAGCGACATAGCGGATGGTGCCGTGAACGGTTTCTCCGGTGGCGAGCTCGGCTTGCGCAGACTGCCCTGTCTGTACGTAACCTGCGTCGAACTCGGAAACGTTCGCGGTCACGACGATCTTGCGGTTATCCACGAAGCGTGCGATCGGATCGCCCGCCTTGACGAAGTCACCCACTTCGACGTGACGCTCCTGTAGCGCACCGTCGAATGGTGCGCGTATCGCCATGTATTCGAGGTCGAGCTGCGCACGCTTGAGTTCTGCCTTCGCAGACTCTAGCTGCGCAATGGCCTCCTGTAGCTGCGCCTCGGAAACGTAGCTCTCTCCCTTGAGTTTCAGGCGGCCCTGGTATTCCACTTCGCGCTGCCGCACGGTCGCTTCAGCCTGGGCGAGCCGGGCCTTGCGGTCGCGCTCATCCAGTCGCACGATCACGGCATTGCGATCGACGTTCGCACCGCGTTTCACCCCGATGTATACGACGCGCCCATCGGTTTCGGCGGCAAGGTCCACGACGCGTGCCGGTGCGGTCTCACCATTGACGACGATGGTGCGCATGATTTCCTCGGCCGACTGGGTGCGCACGCGAACGCTCGACTGTTGCGCGGGCGCGGCCACCGTTACAACGCTGGTCGGTGTTTCCGCCGGCGCGCCGTCGCCGAACTGGCCCGATGCCAGCCACAGCGTAATCAGTACGGCGATACTTGCCGAAATCAGCCACGAACGAAATTTCTTGAGTTTGCCCAAATCCATTGTTTCAAAACCTTGATCTTTGAACGCGCATTACTCCGAGGCGTTAGCCTACGGCTGTCTTGTGCTCCGGGTCCGTGTCTTCCAGGAGCATGTCCCTGTGCTCATCGATGTATTCCCGCATGGTCTTCATCATCGTCTTACCGAAGCCCAGCACGAATCTTGCGCCCGGCGGCCAATCGTCCATGCAGCCTGTTTCGAATTCCTTAAACAGTTGCAGGTAATCGGTCATTTCTTTGACACGATTCTCGAGCACGGTTTCGATCTGGTCTCGCGTCATCAGGTGCGAGAAACACATCGTGGCGAGGAACTCGGAGCGTACTTTGTGCGACGGGCAGGGGTTTTCGAGTGCCGCAAGCAGGTGTTCGCGGCCCGCTTCCGAGATCTTGTAGACCTTGCGGTCCGGCTTCCCTTCCTGCGGGATGTGCCGGCATTCGACCAGGCCGTCGCGGGCGAGCGAGTTGAGTGCAGGGTAGATCGAACCGTAGCCTGCTGCGAAAAAGTGGCTGAACGACGACTCGAATTCTTTTTTCAGGTCATAGCCCGAGGCCTCGCCATCGGTCAGCATGCCCAGGCAGACGGTTTTGACATCCATTGCGCTTCATTCCGGCGACCGGGGTCGCCCATATATCGGGGCGATGTATTATATTAGTTCGATATATAAAGTCCAGCGTGGAAACGTAACGAAATGTCTCAGGAAAATATTCTATAACTATCAATAAGTTAGAAAATTACCGGCCGTAAAATACGGTCGAGCAGCCGGCAGATTACCGGGCGATCGCGCATTCCCGGGCCGGGATTACTGGAAGTACTGGGCCATGAAGGGCGTGAGCAGGCGGTCCTCGGTATCCAGCTGGCGGCGGATCTTGCGGAAGAATGCGAGCCGGGCGCCGTATACCTGGCGCGCGTAATCCGCGCGCAGCGAGCGCGTCTGGTTGAACAATGGCACTCCCGCCCAGTGCTCGGCAAAGTCGGCCAGGTCGATGACGAAGTCTTCCCAGCCTTTTACCTGTGTAGACGAGGTCTGCAACGCGATCATCGGTTCGTCGAACGAGGGAGACAGCAAGGCCGATCGGTCCTGATGCACGTAGTAGCCGATTGCGGGCATGTCGCAGCGATAACGCGAGTTCGCGTAGCTCTGCTGGCAGAACTGCCGATAAGCCCGGGCGACGACCGAGAAATCGGAGGCCGGGAAACACCACGTCGTATACAGCAAGTTCCGGGTTCGGCTGAAGTTGCGGCCCGATACACCGGCAAGCGTGTTGTTCCCGGTAGTAACGAAGCGACCGTTTACAAAGCCGTGGGTTGCTTCGCTCACCGTATCGATGACCTGGTAGCGAACAGAATGTAACGGCAACAGGCGGTTGAAGGACTTGAACAGGTTGGGAAGTACCGTGCTCTCACCCCAGTCCTTGATCTTCCACGGGGTCTTGTAGGTATTACCGGCCGACTCGGAGTAACGCCGCAGATCGAGATAGACGCGGTCACGGTAGGGGAGCAGGTAAAACTTGAAGCCGACCTCGTTATTCGACAGCGTATCGACCACCGAGCAAAAGTCGTCGATCGCCAGCTTGCGATGGCTTACAGTAAAATTGGCAATCGGCTGGACCCTGAGCGTCGCCTCCACGATGACACCGAGCAGACCATAGCTCGAGCGAACGGCCCCCAGCAGGTCTTTCTGGGCGGAGCTCACCTTCATCAGTTTACCGGCCGGTGTGACCAGCTTTGCGCTCAGGACCCGGCTGGCGAGGCAGGCAGATCGCTGCCCGATACCCGGGCCCATGCTCGGTGCAGCGATAGCGCCGCCGAGCGTGCGTCCCGTGAGTTCGTGCGCTCCCACGAGTTCGAGTCCGTGCTCCGCGAGTGCCTCGACGAGGCGATAGACGCGAACACCGGCCTGCGCAGTAACCGTGTTGCTATGGGTGTCGATATTGAGAATGTTGTCGAGCCCGGCGACGCTGACAACAGTACCCACCGGTGTCGAATTGCAGCCAGTGCTGGCGGAGCCCGCTCCGGCCGGACGAATCGGTGTGGCGGTACGGGCGGCAGGATCCATGAGCCGGATCAGTTCGCGAACGTTGTTTATTGTGTACTCGGTGCTTCCACTGTTTACAGGACGTACGAAACGTCCTGTATTGCGAAGTCTGGCTGCAGTCATACTCGTCTCCGGCAATAGAGATTCGAATGCCAAAGACACGGCTACAGTGGGTCGGGGAAGCCAGCGGGCGAGAAAGTCGCGAGCGAAACAGAACTCGTGTTGGCGGCCCCGCTGTCCTAGGTATTACCCGTAGACCGGAAGCTTTGCGACCCTGGCTTTCGCCAGGTGTGCCTTTGTCAAACGAATGGGCATCGTCGCACGGGTCCGCGAAAGCTGTCAACGAAGCCGGGGCGCGAAAGAACATATTGTCAAATCCGCTCCCGTTGGCGCGACCGGGTGATGCTGATTTATTCGCAGGCTCAAACGCTTCGGCACGGTTTGACAACACGAGGTGCCGGAACCATTATTCTCGGCAGCGCCGACCGACTGCGCAGCGGAACATCCAGAACCTGCCCGCAGAGCCAAGCACCCAGGAGCGAGGGAAATCCCATGAAGAAATTAGTTGCAATTGCGGCGACAGTCCTAGTGGCCGGCTGCTCTACAGAGCCGACGATTCAGACAGGGCCTGACGCAGAAACGACATTC
>Ga0209742_10000871_pt1 | contig 14956 bp, 13 predicted proteins | sample DeeMarSeWOR38_10_FD_187462 | JGI IMG/M metagenome (GOLD analysis project Ga0209742, IMG submission 187462) | Marine sediment microbial communities from White Oak River estuary, North Carolina - WOR-3-8_10 (SPAdes) (version 2) | ecosystem: Environmental > Aquatic > Marine > Intertidal zone >... | reverse complement strand
AAGGCCGCATTGTAGAATCCCGCACAATTGCCGAATCTGAGTGTTCGGAACTGTATTTTGCGGATTATATAGGTGCGTGCAACACCGAGCCTCTACCTAAAGAACAAGCGGTTACGGACGACGAGTCGTGCAGGTGTCGCACGAAAGTAGCTGCAAGACGGCGTTTAGACATGCGTATGGAGCTTTCAAGAAAGAGCTGGTCGAGCAGGCACAAAAGTTTTTAGAAGAACTCTGCATGTCACCGACTTATGATCGCGGCATGGGACCGGATGATCACAGAAGCTCCTCACCAGCCGCCGATATCCAGGTCTACATCTGCGATTCATAGCAATCATGGCAGCGCGGATCGAACGATAATGCCGATGACTGGTATAGACAGCATTTCGCAACGGGATGCACGTGTCCAATCTGCATCAGAAAGGACTTAACGCGGTTGTTCAACAATTCAACGCCCGATTCAGGGTGACGCTACTATTCAAGGCCGGGCGAATAGCCGCCTAAGCTCAATACATCAAGGCGTCAACAGCTCCTGCCGTTTTCTGTCGTTCGTTACAACCTGGTTTCGGCGCTCTGAATATCCGGAATCGGGAAAAGGCTGCCGATCAGCCAGGGCGAAGGTCCGCTATGCGCCCTAAGTGCGCTGTTGGGCCAGAATGCGAGCGGACGACCGGTACAGACCCGAAGCGGACATAGGCCGGACGGTACATCTGAATCCCTACCTCGACTCAGATGCCGTAGTGCTCCTCGATGAGTGAGGACAGGGAGTCGGCCAACTGCAGTTGACGTTCATACATTAGCGTCAGAATGTTGAGAGCCGTGCGGTAATAAAGCATGTCGTCGTAGTAGTCAGTGATCAGCGAAGGATTGTCGTCAGAGAAGTAGTCCCCTTGAGGTATGAGCGCCTGGAAAACCTCTATCGGCTGCAGCATATTCAGGTAGTCCTCCTCAATGAACTGCATCGCTTGTTTCGACAATGTCAGGTCGAAAAGGGCCTTATGTGATTCTTCCAGTTCGTGAAAGTAAGTCATGATATCTCGGCCTTGTTGCTGAGCGGTCTCGAGGCCTTGCTCGTAGGAAATCATAGCCTCGCGCACCTGCGCCTCCCTTATGAGACGCATACCACCAGAGTACTGCAGCTGAGCCATGGTCAGCCGAGAAAACTCCATGACTACGAACCAGTAGGTATACTTGATGCCGTGCATATACAGGTCTCGTCGCCAGGCGTCGTCATCGCGCGGGTCGACCAATAGCTCAAGTGTCCTGTTCAGGCCGATGAGGAGATGGGAATTGCCGTCAATGGCTGCACGCAGCTCGCGCGCATCCTCTGTCAGATCTCGCTTCATGGAAATCAGGTACTCTTTCTCGGTTTGCCGGTCCAGACGTTCCTGATACCAATCATTGATCTGAAGAGCGATTAATATGCCGACCACCACAAGGACGATTTCGCCCAGCGCGTATTTCGTATACCGCACAAGTCCGCCTGACGCTCTGTTTTCGCGTAATTTCTTGTTAAATATAAGTGCCACCCGTTGATGGTAGCAGGTATTGGTGAACAAGCCGTCTCGGCGGAGCATGTATTGTTCTGACCGATGGCCACCGGCCGTAAGCTGCTTCTCGGACCGAGCCATATCGCAGCTTCCGAACGTCCGTTATCGGTTGCGGCTTCAACCGGTCGACGCAACACACTCAGCAAACTTTTCTGCAGGTGAATAATAACCTAGTGTCTTCCTGGGTCGTTCGTTAAGCCTTCTTGCCACCCCACCGGAACCAGTTTGGGTACATTCTTGACTTACGTTTCCGCTAACACTGACTCGTTCGGTGCTTACTGACCTCTCACTTGTCCGATCAATAGTGTGACGTAACCCCCATTTACCTATTCGTAGGCTAAGTACCTGTACCTATTCCACGTACTGTGCATCGCTCAAGGCATCAGTCGCAAACGAGAATAACAATGCATATGTCGATTCGCGCACTCATTTTGATTTTTTCCGCAACAGCCGTACTGACCGCATGTGGCGGTGGCAGTAGCAGTGCTCCGGCTGAACCCGCGTCACCGCCGGCTGAAACACGACTTAACTGGGATCAGGAAAACTGGGATCAAAGGAACTGGCAATGAAGAAGAAACTGTTTAGCTATTCATCAATGGCTGGTGCGATATTGATCGCCAGTACGGCATCTGGTCAGACGCAAGTGCCTAATACGTTTCAATCGGGAACTCCGGCGGTGGCGTCAGAGGTAAACGAGAACTTTGATGTGCTGGAGCAGGCCGTTCAGGTGCTGGAGAGCACCGATCCAGTGCCCGGTCCTGCGGGGCCAGAAGGGCCGCAGGGTGTACAAGGCCCTCAAGGCTCAGCTGGGCCGCAAGGTGCCCAAGGTCCGGCGGGTCAGGACGCCGTAATTGATCCCGGCCTGGTCCAGTCGCGAGTAAGTGGTACATGTGCCGTAGGCAGCTATATTGCCGCGATTGCCGAGGACGGTTCCGTGACCTGCGGCAATGGCGGCGATGCTGATGCCAATACTCGATACGGGGAAGGAGCGCTTGTGAGCAATATCGCGGGTTCCGGCCTGGCGAACACTGCAATTGGCTTGCAGGCGCTACAGAACAATACTTTGGGCGACTGGAACACGGCCATCGGAGCGGATGCGTTAGGCGACAATACTGAAGGACGTTTCAATACAGCTGTAGGTGTCAACGCGCTGTGGCGCAACCTGACCGGTAGCAACAACACTGCAACGGGCGTCGGTGCGCTTGTAGGTAATACGACTGGCTCGAGCAATACTGCCGCCGGCAGGCTGGCCTTGCACAACAATACTAGCGGTAACGACAATGTTGCTGTAGGTATGGCTGCACTTGATGGCAATACCATCGGAGTGAACAATACCGCAACTGGTGCCTATGCTCTTTTTAGTAACACTGAAGGCATGTTGAACACCGGCGCTGGACAATCGGCGCTTTACTCAAATATTACCGGCAGCTCAAATACCGCCATCGGTGAGGAGTCGCTATGGTCCAATACAACGGGCAGCGAAAACATCGCGATTGGCTACCGTGCAGGTTACGCTACAACCGGCACAATGAACATTTCGATTGCCAACGCGGGTGTCGCTGGTGAAAGCAACACAATGCGCGTTGGTGGTGCCAATTTGCAACGCTCGTTCGTCGCCGGCATACGTGACGTCACGACCGATGTCGCTGATGCAGTCACAGTAGTAATCGATAGCAACGGTCAGCTTGGTACCGTTTCCTCCTCACTTCGCTACAAGGAAGAGGTCAGCGAAATGGGCGAAGCTAGCGGTCGACTGCTCGATCTTAAACCAGTGACATTCCGCTATAAGGAAGCTCGGGCCAGCGGTGATAAGCCGCTCGAATACGGGCTAATTGCAGAGGAAGTGGCCGAGGTTTTCCCTGATCTTGTAGTGTTTAACAGTCAAGGGCAGCCGGAGACCGTGAAATATCGGTTGCTATCCTCACTGTTGTTGAATGAACTGCAAAAGCAACATGCGCAACTTAGCGGTCAGGTCGCGGAGATCAAGGATTTGAAAGACCAGTTGGCCGAACTAAGTGTAATCGTCAGTCAGATGGTGGGTACGGTAGGTCAAACCTCCGAATGAGAAATGCCGATTGAAGCACATGGCGGGTCCTCTGATAGGATCCCTTGATGTGAAAAGTGAGCACCTCCCTTCGGCCGAGTATTCTTTTTCCGCTCTTGGCCGCAAGTGGTTCCGAAACCCAGGGGTTTGCAGGCTCTTTCAGTGTTCGGTTACGGTGAGAGCTGACATGCTCCCCTTTTGCGGCCATAGCGAATGGTCGCCTTTGAGCAATGCGGCAGATGATCGGGTTCCCAGTTCCTGTCAGTTGGCTGGCTGACTGACCAGTTACCAGGATTCCGGGCTTTGTGACCAACGACCTCAAAGTGCCAGATCACCCTAAGGTAACGAACTGATTCCGCCAGGCTTTCTGGGCATGCTCAGGTTTGGCCGAACCTTGGCCATTAGTCATCGCATGGGCCGGTTACTCCGGTGCCGTATGATCACGTCAAGGCCGAGTTGCCCCTTCTCATGCGGACAGCGCCGACGACGCGCTGGGTCCTTTCCTGAAGTCGGTCAATGTCGATCCCGATTTCCTGGCGCCAGTGGAATTCAATCCGACGCTGCCGGTCGAGATTAGTTTGCGAAAGAACGTTGCCACTCGGTAACATAGTCCAACGTACCTGGAGTACCTTCATTGAATGTCGTTTTTGATTTGGGCGGAGTCGTATTTGACTGGCAGCCTGATTCGCTGATTCGCAGCGTCTTCGATGATCCCAAGACCCAGGAATTGGTGAGAGCAGAGATCATCGATCATCCTGATTGGGTGGAGCTTGATAGGGGGGCTCTGTCCCTTGATGAAGCGATCAATGGAGGAGCATCACGTACGGGTCTCCCTTGCGCTGATGTCAAAAGGCTCTTCGATGCGGTTCCTCCTTCACTGACACCTGTTCCGGGGACAATAGAACTTATCCGCTCTACAAAGGACGCGAACAATCGTCTGTTTGTCCTCTCAAATATGCATGCCGCGTCAATTTCGTATTTGGAGGAGAATCACAAGATATGGGATATGTTCGACGGCATCGTGATCTCTTGCCGCATCAACAAAGTCAAGCCTGAAGCGGCAATATACGAGCATCTTCTGAACGCTTACGAACTCGAAGCTGACGAGACTGTCTTCATCGACGATTTGAGCGAGAACCTTTCCGTAGCGTCGTCGATCGGCATTCAGACAATCAGGTTTATCGATCCCTGCGACTGCAGGCGACGCCTGATCGATCTTCATTGCATTGAATGATCTGCTGAACCTGCCTTGGCACTGTCCGTTCATGGCCGTTAGTCGCCCTTATACACAGGTATTTTCAGCCTCTCGGAGTGTGCGGTTCCGCTGAGAGCAGACATTTTTTTGAGATCGCCTGAACTGACGAATAGGGAACGGCTGCTAACCCCCTCGAAAGTGCCGTTCACCTGAATGGGGTAGAATCGACGCTACCGACACAAAACAGGCTGTCGGCCAATGAGCACCAGACCAGGCATGTAAACCGCCACGGCGGTATCCGCCACCTTACCGGCAATGAATGCAAGAACGATAGTCAAGATAGTAATTGTCTGTGTTATGACATTTGCTCAAACGAGAGCAGCGCCAGATCGCGCAGAGTGGTCGGATGTGCCTGGCCCTTATCTCGGACAGGAGCCTCCGGGCGAAGTCGCGGAGATCTTCGCGCCCGGCCTGATCTCCACTGATCAAAGTGAAATCGGTTCAGCATTTTCTCCTGATCAGAAGGAGTTCTATTTCACCACGTGGACCAGGGAAGCCGGCGCCAAGATAATGGTCACAAGGCAGATCGACGGGACATGGAAGGCGCCGCAGGTTGCATCGTTCTCCAATCATCCTTCCGACGTCGACGCTGCCATCAATTTCGATGGTAGCAGGGTATTCTTTGGCACTCGAAGGCCTCGCCCTGGCGAAAGGGAGGATAGGCAGGAAGGATTCGACATTTGGTTCGCCGACCGAGCCGAGACAGGTTGGGGTACGGCGAAATTTTTAGGGCCGGTGGTCAACTCCGGTACCAGTCAGGTTTATCCGACGGTTACGCGCGACGGTACGCTGTATTTTCAGGCTATCAGGGATGATGGGTATGGTAAGGCCGACATCTATCGCTCACGTTTGGCCAATGGCAATTATCAGATGCCGGAGAATCTTGGAGCTATCGTCAATTCAGAGCACTACGAGGGCGATGTATACATAGCCCCCGATGAGAGCTACCTGATCGTCTCAATCTACGGACGTGAGGATGACATCGGTGGCGGTGATCTGTACGTGAGTTTCCGAAGTGACAATGATACGTGGTCGCCTCCCAGGAACATGGGTCCTGAGATTAACTCGGATAAACGCGATTTTTGCCCCATGGTTACTCCTGATGGTAAGTATCTTTTCTTTTCCAGCAAACGAGATAGCGATGGCGATATCTTCTGGGTAGATGCGGGCGTCATTCACAAACTAAGGGGTGACTGACGACCTGCCCTGAAAGACTATTTGGCGACGGAATCGGTGACCGACCGGTATTGGTCGTTAGATGCCGCGAATAATTATTGAATTTCGCCGAATCAAACGCCCGCTTACGGGAGGAGCTGACTTTCGACCGCTGCAGAGTGAACGAGAGATGGAGCGCCTGATTGGATAAATACCGGGGAAAGAGCGTCGAGGCATAGCTATCCCACCTCAGGGCCCCACAGAAATTGAATATCGTCCTGTGTATTCGGGCCATTGGTTTTCTCGTGGTGGCGTTAGACTGCGTGACGGATACCTGACTGGAATTCAGGGCGATAACTTTGGCTTATCTTCGAGTCTTTGGATGGAAATGCTAGACCTACGATCTTTAACAGGCGATGACGCCGCCGACTGGCTCGATAACACGAGAGCTTCGGTTTGACGCGACAGGATAGTCAGAAAATGACCTCATCGACGCCGGAAGATGTGCTTCAGCAGATTTTTGGCTATCGGAACTTCCGTGGGCACCAAAAGCAGATAATCGATTCTGCCATTAGCGGGCGCGACTCTCTTGTCATCATGCCTACGGGAGGCGGCAAGTCGTTGTGCTATCAAATACCGGCGTTGGTGCGGGAAGGCACAGGGTTGGTTGTCTCCCCTCTGATTGCCCTGATGCAGGACCAGGTTGCCGCCTTGCATGAGCTGGGCATTGACGCCGGCTTCCTGAATTCCAACCAGACATTGGCTGAACAAGAGCTGGTGAAGAGCAAGCTGCAGAATGGAGAGCTGGAGCTTCTCTATATAGCACCGGAACGCCTGAATACGGAGCGAACCCGGGCTCTGTTGCTCGGGGTGTCGTTGTCCGTGATTGCCATTGACGAGGCGCACTGCGTTTCACAGTGGGGCCACGATTTCCGTCAGGATTATCTGAAGCTCGGGGAGCTGAAAGCGTTGTTCCCTGGCGTGCCGCGTCTTGCGCTGACAGCGACCGCGACGTCCAGGGTCCGCGATGAAATTGTTTCGCGCCTGGAACTGAACGAGCCGGAGCGGTTCGTGGCTCCCTTTGATCGACCGAATATCCGGTATCACGTGAGACCGAAAGTGGATCCACGTCGGCAGCTGCTCGAGTTCCTCCAGGCGCACCAGGGTGAAGCGGGCATCGTGTATTGCATGTCGCGCAAGAAGACGGAGAGCACCGCAGATTGGCTGCGTGAAAATGGATTCGAGGCTTTGCCTTATCACGCTGGCCTGGATGCTGACGTTCGCCGTGACAACCAGCGCCGCTTTCTGGCGCACGACGGCACGGTTATCGTCGCAACAATTGCTTTCGGGATGGGTATCGACAAGCCCGACGTGCGTTTTGTCGTCCACCTCGACCTGCCGAAGAGTATGGAGGCCTACTACCAGGAGACGGGCCGGGCGGGACGCGATGGAGAACCTGCCGAAGCATGGATGGTGTACGGTCTTCAAGACGTCGTGCGCCTGAGGCAGATGCTCGACCAGTCCGATGCAGACGAGGACTACAAACGTCACGAGCGTTACAAGCTCGATGCGCTACTCGGTTGGTGCGAGACGTTGGGCTGCCGCCGGCGCGGATTGCTCGAATATTTCGGCGACACGCTGGAGGATGACTGCGGCAACTGTGACGGCTGCCTCGAACCCGTACGTTCATGGGACGGGTTGGAAACGGCCCGGAAACTGCTGTCCGCCGTGTACAGAACGGGCCAGCGGTTTGGTGCGGCTCATGTCGTGGACGTGCTTACCGGGAAGCCTACGGACAAAGTGCTGCAGTATGGCCACAACGACCTAAGCGTGTTCGGTATTGGCGATGATTTGTCGGCGCAGAGATGGCGCTCGGTGGTCCGCCAGTTGATTGTCATGGGGTACCTGCATGCCGATGCGGAGCGGTACGGAGCGCTGGTGCTGACTCCGAACAGTCGCGCCGTACTGCGAGGCGAGACGCCGGTACTTTTGCGTGAAGATCCGGCCCGGCCGAAAACGCATCGGCGGCAGGCTCCGCAACCGGCGGAGATCAGCGCGGAAGACTCGGACTTGTGGGGCGCACTCCGGGCTTGTCGTCGAGAACTCGCTGACGAGCACGGAGTTCCACCGTTCGTGATCTTTCATGACAAGACCTTACGCGAGATGCTGATGCGTCGGCCTCAGGATGCGGCTGAGTTGCTGTCGATCAATGGCGTCGGCCACGCGAAACTCGAGCGTTACGGGGAGCGCTTTCTCGAAGTGCTGGCTGCAGGCCAGGCTCGCGCATAGCGGCGGTGCCCGTCAGGATTCGTCGAGTGAAAACCGTTCGCGCAGAAAACGGGCGATGCCTTCTTCGTCGTGATGGCCAATGACCGCCGTCGCGGCGGACTTGATGGCATCGTTGGCATTGGCCGGAGCATATCGCTCGTCGGCCGCCTCGAACATGCTGAGGTCATTGTCGCTGTCGCCAAAACAGATGATGCGTTCGAGGCCCAGCAACTCCTTCAGGGTCTTGATGGCGCCGCCCTTGCTGGCGTCGCTGTGGTGGACATCCAGCCAGTACCACTGCTCTCCCTCCAGCGCCACGCCGGAGTAGGCGACGAGATGCGGTTCCGCCTCCACGCTGTGCAGGACTGCCTTGATGGAAGCGCCAGAGCCGATGGAGTTGACGTGCGTGATGGCGGCATCGGCGGGCAACTCGTCGAGGGCGCGCGTCCGGACGTTTGCGTCGCTACTGAATGTCCGGACGAGTTCTAGCTCGGCATCCGATTGCAGCGGCGGGTGGTAGACGGTGCTCTCATCGTCGTTGTCCAAGGTGAAAACGAAAGGCGTCACCTTCTGGCTGATACAGGCCCGAACGACGCTGTCGAGTTCGGATGCCGTGAGCATGGCGCCGCTGGAAAAACGCTGCTGATCCGGATGCCAGATCATGACACCGTTCTTGTATGCCTGCGGCAGGTCGAAGCGATGGCCGTCGAGAATTGCCCGCGCGCCGTGAAGCGTGCGGCCTGTTGCAACGGTATAGGCGATCTCCCGTTGCGACAGCAGCTTCAGGGTCTCGCTCGTGTATTCCGAAATTGCCGAGTCTCGGTTGAGAAGCGTTCCGTCGAGATCAAAAACAATAAGTTCCATAGGGCGTGAGGCGTACGGTAAGGCTGTGCGTCAGTCTCGCTCCAAAGCCGGATCGATGCAAACCTGGCTGTTCTGATTTAGAGTTGGTCTCGGCGGGTTCGATTATCCGGTCAGATAAGGGGGGAGCATGGCGGTGAAAGCGATCGCAGCGGTGCCGAAAGCAGCGTCGGCCGCGAGGGAGGGTCACCGGGCCTGGGTGAGGGTCTGTCACTGGACGGTGGCTGTCAGTTTCCTGGTGCTGTGTTTTTCCGGCATCTATATCTTTGCCGTTCACCCAAGGCTCTACTGGGGCGAGGTCGGCAACAGCCTGACGCCGGCGTTGCTGGAAATTCCGATCACGGCGAACCATCGGCCGGAAGGGTGGGAGAGAACCGCAACATTCCCGATACGTGACGGCGAGGTGTTCACTGCGTCGCGGACTTACGAGATATTCAACCAAAACGGCTGGGCCCGAAGCCTGCACTTCCTCGCAGCCTGGTTCCTGGTGATAACCGGCCTCGTATACCTCATTACCGGGATTGCCTCCGGGCACGCGAGGCGCAACCTCGCGCCCCGAGCCCATGACTTTTCGTTTTCACGATTATGGCAGGACGCCAGGGAGCACCTGCGCCTGAAACTCGCGTCATCGGGCGGCGGGCCGCCTTACGGTCTGTTGCAAAGGCTCAGCTACTCCGTTGTCGTATTCGTGCTTTTGCCGCTGATGGTGTTGACGGGCATGACGATGTCGCCGGCGATAACGGCAGCTTTCCCGGTGCTGCTCGACCTGTTTGGCGGTTATCAGTCCGCCCGCACGATTCACTTCTTCTGTTCTGCCGCGTTGTTCGCATTCCTGCTCGTGCACGTGGCAATGGTCCTGATGACCGGCGCGGGACGGCAGCTGCGCGGCATGATCCTGGGGCGCTGACATGAAAAAGACGCCCGTCAAGATTCAAAGACGTAACTTCGTGAAAGGCCTGATCGCATCGTCGGCTGCGACGCTGGCCGGCTGCGGTCAGACGGAACCGCCAACCTACGGCAATATCCTGCGTATGGGGGATTGGCTTACGTACAAGTCGCATCGCCTGTTTCTGCCGTCAAATTCACTGGCCAGGGAATACGAGCTGTCCGACATATCCCCGGCCCCCGCAATCGGTACAACCAACCCGGCCGATCCGGACAAGGGCGGCCAGCATCCCGAATATGCGCCGGAGTACGGAAAGCTCCTGAAGGACGGATTCGCGAGCTACGGTCTGCGCGTCGCAGGCCTCGTGGAACGGCCCGGCATGTATTCACTGGCGGCCCTGAAGCGACTCCCGTCGCGAACGCAGATTACGCGTCACACCTGCGAGGAAGGCTGGTCAGCGATTGCGCAATGGACCGGCGCACCGTTGCGCACCGTGCTCGAGGCGGCCGGGATCATGCCAAACGCCCGTTACGTCCAGTTTCATTCTTATGACGGCTGGGGCGACGGCATCGACATGGTCGATGCGTTACATCCGCAGACGATTCTGGCTTATGGCATGAACGGCCGGGACCTGCCGGTGCCGCACGGTGCGCCGCTTCGCCTTCGTGTCGAGCGCCAGGTCGGCTACAAGAACATGAAGTTTCTTCGCGGCATCGTGGTTACGGAGGATTTCGACGATCACGGCGAGTTCGGCAGTATCCAGAACGGCTGGTCGTGGTATGTGGGTATATAGTTTGCGGTCAGGGCCGTGCCGGGAGTGAGTTCAGCCCGGCCGCTTCGTTGCCCTGGCCTTGTTTGCTGTCAGTGACACCACGTTTCCTGTGCGTCCGTACCATTCGGCAGCCTTTTGCTGGTTGCGACGGCTGATCGGGACTCTCAGGTCGTTGGACATGACGCACTCCCAGTTGCGGCCGCGGCGGGCCAGTCGCTGCACATGGTTGTGAGCCACCCAATGCGACCGGTGCACGAGCATACCGGTTTCGCCGAGTTGTCGGGCGGCATCCCTGAGCGTCCCAAGCAGCATGCACTTGCCGCGGGTTGTGTGCACGTGCAGGTAATGCATGTCGGACGAGATCAGCACGATGTCGCTGCCGATCGCGCGCGGCAACCGTGCCCGGATATCGTCTTCGGGCTTCGACTGGTCGGCCGGCTCGTCCGGATCTTGCGGAGGTTCGCTACCTGATTCGGCAGCTCCGAAGAGCAGCGGCAGGTTTACGGCGAACCATGCGGCAAGAAACACTGGTGCGACCTCGATGAATTCGGCGATGACAGCCTGCAAGCCACCCCGTGCAGCGAATTCATCGAGCCAGTCGTCCGGCTCGTCAACCAGGTGGGCGGGGACCAGTCCTTCAAGCAACAAGTAGAGAGGTGCCAGGATTGCCGCACCAATCAGTCCGGTTGCCAGCACGATCAGCCACTGCGGAGCCCGTCCCGGCAGCTGCGGGCGGAGCATCTTGCTGGCCAAAACGAGGCTCGCAAGCCCCAGGCCTATGTGCGCCGCCCAGTAGGCGAGCCTTTCGTGGAAGGCGAAGCCACTGGTTGCCTCCGGCTTCATCAACACGAACAGCAGGACCAGTACCGCGCCAACCACCGGTAGCGTCGTCGACAGTGACGCCACGCCGAGCACGGTCAGGTTGGTTCCATTGTGGCGTGGCTGTTGCATTTCTGATGGCTTCAGAACCTGTACAAAAGGCTCAGGCCGACTTCCGCCTCGTAATCTTCGAGCGCAATCGGGCTGTCGCCTATATCGCTATTGTACTTTTCAATGCCGGCTTCCGCCTGCAGCTGCCAGTGCTCTCCGAAGCGCCAGCGCCCCGCGGCCTGGATGCCGACGGACCGGTAGCCGCCATCGAGGCTGGTGACCGGCAGCCCTGAATTGGCGCTCTGTTCCTCGGTTACCCCGAAGTCCCGGTTTATGAACGTATCCGAAGCAAGTGTGACAAACGCGAAGACGTCGATTCCCATCCCCGGTTCGCTGGCGGCAAAAGTGTGCCCGGCCGCAAGCACCCCAAGCCAGCCAATGCCGCTGCCGCCCGCCATGGCCCTGGCTGCAGCCCAGTTCCGCCAGTCGCTTCCGAGCGCCCGCCGTGCCTCGAACATGCCCACGATCTCGTCGTCCGTGTCACCAAGGCCGGCCAGCTTCGGTGACTCGGATTCCTCCCGGCCACCTTCGAAGCGAACTCCGCCCTGGACCAGCCACAGATCGCTGAGCCGGCCTCGCCAGCCCAGTTCCTGGCCCTCGAAAAACCACACCTGGTTGCCCGTTCTTTTCTGAACGATGAAGGCGGGCTCTGCTTCGACGCCGTACTCGTCCGAACCATCGTATTCCGCCTCGTACTCCAGCCCGGCACCCAGCGCGAAAGTCCAGCCGTCCGCTTCCGTAATGTCGGGTACTGAGGGCATGGGAAACAGTGTCTCTGCGGTCCCGGTGCTGGCGAACAGCAACAGTATCAGGGGGATGAGCGTTTTCATGGGCGGCTGCCTCCTTGTCTCGTCGGGTTGTCGCACACGCTGCAGACGATCTGCGAGACTGGAATATAGGGCCTGCGAAGCCGGCACTCACGCGCCTGTGCATCAACGGCGCAGGTTCTTCATGAACGGTCACAGCCCGAATGCTGTACCGGTTCGCGCCACTGTGATAATTATCAGTAATGGCGAAGGCGATCATCTTCGACGTCGACGGAACCCTTGCCGAAACGGAGGAGGGCCACCGCGAGGCGTTCAATATTGCGTTCCGGGAAGCGGGACTGCCGTGGGCGTGGGACCAGGATCTTTACGGCAAGCTGCTCGCCGTTACCGGCGGCAAGGAGCGCATCCGGTACTTCATCGAGGACTTCGGCGCAGAAGGCGCGCCGCAGGACGACCTCGATGGATTCATCCGGTCGCTGCATGCAAAAAAGACCGCCGCATACACGCAAATTGTCAGGCGCGGCCAACTGCAACTCAGGCCCGGTGTGCGACAGCTGATAACAACTGCGCGAGAGCACAATTACAGGCTCGCACTTGCGACGACGACAACTCCGGCCAACATTGATGCCCTGCTGGCGGCAACTCTTGGCGATGCCGCGCATGATCTATTCGAAGTGATCTGTGCCGGCGACAGCGTCCCCAACAAGAAACCGGCGCCGGACGTCTACCTGAGGGCGCTCGAAGAGCTCGGGTTACCGGCCGAACGCTGCGTGGCCATCGAAGATTCCCGCAACGGCCTGCTGTCGGCGTGCGCGGCGGGGATAGCGACGATCGTGACGCCGTGCCTGTATACGCGGGGCGAGAATTTCGCTGAGGCCGCCCTCGTTATCGACGACCTCGATGCCCTCGATTTGGCTGTGCTCGAGACGTTGTTCCGATAGTCGCCGCACTGCAGGACCGACCGCGCCCGCAATTCGCCTACAAAGCTTGTGCGAGAACGTAGCCCGCCATCACGATCACGGACAGTGAGCTGAACGTCCAGCAGGTCGCGCGGATATCGTGCACCTGCGCCGTAGCGTAGGCGACGAAGTGCGCTGCCCGTGCCGCGACGTATGACCAGATGGCGATTTGCGCCAACAAGACCGGCGGTCCCGCCAGGACGAACAGGAAACCGGCCGCGAGGAAGCCGGGAATGCTCTCGAGGTCGTTGAGGTTCATGCGCCGCGAGCGGTCCACGTACTCGTTGACCTCGAGTTGGCCCTCGCGGGGCTCGGGGTTCAGGGGCGTTTTCCTGGCGTCTTCCGGGCTTCTGTAGCCCGCGCGCACTTTCATCATCCGCTGAACCGTCATCCATGGCTGCAGCATGAGCTTCAAAATCATGATCGATGCGGCGAGCACATAAGCGTGAAACGCCGGGTTTTCAATATTCAGGTAATTGATATCAAAAGACATTGTGGGAATTCCATTCGGGCCGTTGACAAAAAGTTTAACAGAGGTAAACTATTTTAACAACGTTAATCAAATGTGACCCGAATGAACACCGTGAAACGTCAACGATCCCCCCGTGTAAGAAAGAAACGCGAGCAAATGCGCCATGAAATTCTGACCGTGGCGCGCGATATCCTGCTGCAGGAAGGCGCGGAGGGCGTCACACTGAATGCCGTGTCCGGCCGCCTCGACATGACCAAGCCGGCCCTCTACCACTACTTCTCGTCAAAAGAAGCGCTCGCGCGCAGCCTCGTAAAGATGCTGATTGACGAAGAGATCGATGCGCTGATGCGTGCGGTAGACGAGGTCGAGTCAGACGCCAACTTGCTTGGCGCAATGATTCGGGCATTCCATGCTCATTACTCGAGCCGGCTGCATGCATTCCGTTTCGTGTACGGTCAATCACAGCTGTTCACGGTCCCGGAGTTCGGCATGGATGCGGAGATGATCCGGCACGAAATTACTCCGCGCACGCGCCGCCTGTTCGAGCAACTCGAAGCCCGCCTGACGGACTCGACAATGTCGGCGGAGCGGCAGCACTCGGTTCGCCGCCTCGCTTTTGTCGCATGGACCTCGGCACTCGGTTTGGTGACCATGCTGGGTATCGCGGACGCGACTCACGACCCTCTGCTGCATTCCGACGAGGTATTGGTCGACACGCTTGCAAAGGTGTTCGATACGCAGGTAGTTCATCATCTGGAGGGCAAGGGGCGACACTGACCGAAGCCGGATGCGCTTCTTGCATTCCTTCACAAAGCACGCGATAACTGTGCATTCGCCAATTGCGCCGGGGGATTATGAAGTGAGGCCATCAATCAAGTACCTGTTGCCAGTGCTGGCGGTGTTTTGCAGTCCCGGCGCGGCCCACGCCGAAGATTCCGAATTCTCCAGTTACGACGAGTGCATACTCGAGTCGCTCAAGGGGGTATCCAGTGACGTTGCCGCGAGTGCAATCATCGCAAGCTGTCGCAGCACATTTCCCG
>Ga0209742_10000870_pt1 | contig 14962 bp, 14 predicted proteins | sample DeeMarSeWOR38_10_FD_187462 | JGI IMG/M metagenome (GOLD analysis project Ga0209742, IMG submission 187462) | Marine sediment microbial communities from White Oak River estuary, North Carolina - WOR-3-8_10 (SPAdes) (version 2) | ecosystem: Environmental > Aquatic > Marine > Intertidal zone >... | reverse complement strand
TAAAATTCTCACCTGGGGAGGTTTGCGGGGTGGTATTTCCATAGCCCTGGCTTTGTCGTTGCCAGCCGGCGCGGAAAGGGATACCCTGTTGGCAATTACCTACGGTGTGGTTGTTTTTTCAATTCTTGTTCAGGGTTTGACCATCGGTCCGGTACTGAAAAAGTTTCGCATAAAATGATATATTGCAAGAGTGACAGAAAGAATCTATTTACTGTATTGTTGTATCTGTTTCATTTATTTTATTTGCTTAATGGCCCTTACTCAGAGTGTAACTCAGGAAATTATAGATTCTATCAAGGGAGTGCAAAAATGAAAAGAAACATGAATTCTGAATACAAAGTTGTATTTAGTCTCGTTCTTTTTATACTTTTGATCTTTCCAGGTGTTATGTTGTGTGCGAATTCGAGTCAGGCTGCAGAAGATAAAGATGAGTTGTTGATGGCAACAACCACCAGTACAGACAATACCGGGCTGCTGGACTATCTTATGCCGGCCTTTACGGCACAGACAGGCATAGATATTCGCTGGACATCCACCGGTACCGGCAAGGCCTTAAAACTCGGTGAGAACTGTGATGTCGATGTCCTCCTGGTGCATGCTCCTCAGACTGAAATTGATTTTGTGAAAAAAGGCTTCGGCAAAGACCGCCGACAAATTATGTATAACGATTTTGTCTTGATCGGTCCTCCGGGCGATCCTGCCGCTATCAAGGGAAAAAAGGTTAGTGAAGCGATGAAGGCATTACGATCCTCAAATTCTGTCTTTGTAAGCCGTGGTGATAATTCCGGAACCAATAAAAAAGAAAGGGCTCTCTGGCAGCTTGCTGATGTGCCGATACCGGAAAAGGAAGCCTGGTACAGACAGAGTGGCCAAGGCATGCTGGCGACTATAAATGTGGCGGCAGAGCTCAATGGTTATACCCTGGCTGACCGCGGCACCTATATCAAGTATGAATCTGTTGCTGCCGGAAAACCTGCACTCTTAATCCTGGTTGAAGGCGATGACGTACTGCTGAACCAGTACAGTATCATCACAATTAATCCAAAACATTGTACAAATGTAAAATATGACATGGCGCAAACCCTCTCGGCTTGGATGGCAAATAAAGAAGCGCAGAATTTGATTGAGGAATTCAAGCTATTCGGCAAACAGCTTTTCACTCCAAATGCAGATCAGGACTAGGAATGGACTTTATCCAAGAAGGTTTCATACAGGCCATTAAACTTCTGGTCAACCGTGATCCATCGACTTACTCAGCCATCAGCGCCACGCTCCGGAGTTCAACTCTGGCAATGGCTGCCAGTCTGCTGCTGGGCATTCCCCTTGGTTACATACTTGGGTATTTTGACTTCAGCTTTAAAAAGCATATCAGCATTATTGTTAATACCCTCCTGTCATTGCCAACGGTATTTATAGGACTTGTCATCTATGCGCTGCTTACCAGGAACGGACCTTTTGGCGAAGCGGGACTGCTCTTTACCATACCGGGCATTGCTATCGGGCAGACGATATTATCCCTGCCTATTGTTATTGCTTTGACCGCAACAGCGGTTGAGGGAGCTGACCGAAATTTACGGATCACGCTCATGTCGCTGGGGGCAAACCGGAAACAGATTGCTGCCAGTACTCTGTGGGAAGTTCGATTGGGTATCCTTGCTGCAGCAGTTACTGCCACGGGCAGAGTGTTAACCGAGGTTGGTATTTCCCTGATGGTGGGTGGAAATATCAAGTGGCATACCCGAACAATAACCACAGCGATTGCTCTTGAGACAAGCAAAGGAGAATTTGGGATGGGTATTGCCTTGGGCCTGGTATTGCTCCTGATTGCCCTGACAATCAATGTTTCCCTGGTAGGTTTGCGCAGGAGGATTTGAAGTGGGAATATATCATATACATGACTTAGAGCATTATTATGGAGACAAACAGGTGCTCTCCATAGAAGATGTGTCGATCCCGACTGCCTCCATAACAGGCCTTATCGGACCAAATGGCAGCGGCAAATCAACATTGCTCAAGCTTTTGGTCTTTCTGGAAAAACCTACCTATGGTGCAATTATTTTTAAAGGAAGAAAAGTTGCCCCTTTTTCACATAATATCCGATTGAGAGTAACCCTTCTGCCCCAGGAACCGTACCTCATGCGCCGTTCAGTTTTTGATAATGTTGCATATGGTCTAAAAATCAGGGGTGATACTAAAGATCTGAAAAACCGTGTAGAAGAAGCCTTAACCCAGGTAGGACTTGATTCAGAAAGATTTGCCAGGCGAAAATGCACGGCTTTATCCGGTGGCGAGGCGCACCGTGTTGCCCTGGCTGCTCGTTTGATTCTTAAGCCTGAAGTATTGCTGCTGGACGAGCCGACTGCCAGTGTTGATGCAAAAAGTGCCCGTCTTATCCGGAAGGCTTCACTTAAAGCCAAAAAAGATTGGGGCACTACCCTGGTAGTGGCAACCCATGATTGGCAGTGGCTGTATGAAACCTGTGATACAGTCCTTCACCTGCTGCATGGAAAAATATTTAAAGGCGGTCTGGGATGTGCCGTTTATGGGCCATGGCGCATGGGACAGAATGGATTGCTGCATAAAGAACTTGAGGACGGCCAGGTTCTGAATGTGCCAAAACCTGAGGAAGGGAAACAGGTGGCAATCCTTGATCCATCCAAGTTAGAAGTTTTATTGCCAGAAAAGGGTCTTTCGCTGAAGTGGAATATAAATTCGCTTAACGGCTTTGTAACCCGGATGTTCCTGGAGAGGAACGGTAAGACGGTTCAGGTAGCCATAAAAATTGCAGAACTGGTGATTACCATACGCATGGAGCGTGACAGGGTCGAAGCACTTAAACTTTTCCCGGGCAAAGAGGTTAGTATCTCATATGATCATCAGAAAATTGAGTGGCTCTGATAAGATTTAACAAGTCAGATGACACGCAGCAGATGCAGCCCGTCCTGAAAGAGAAAGCCTGCTAAGAGGATCAAAACTAACCCTAACATTCTCATGGTGTAAATATAAGTGTTCCCTTGGAGGTACGAGCGGGATCTGCCCACCAGGAGGGCCAGAATTATTTTGGAGCCGACAAGCAGTATATAAAAACACAAAACAAAAGCACATGCAGTAAGCAAACCCAGATCCATGGCTTTAATGGTAGTCGGACCGCCGACAGTTAACCAGAAAAGATAAGGATGAGGGCTTAAAGCATTGACGAGAATACCTTTCTGCAGCGACCTTTGCGGACTTGTTTCTTTGTCAATATGCACTCCCTTTATTTTAATATTTTTTATTCCCAGGTACAGGATAAAAAAGGCGCCGAGAATTGAAATAATAGCCAGGATATTATGAAAACGGGAGAGTTTTACCATGACAAGAAGTGAAAAAACTATGATCGGCAGGTCGGTCAGGACTGGTGCCAGAGCGACTTTCATGCCAGCTTTTAAGTCATGCTGCAGTGTTTCGGAAATAACCAGAACCAGCAAAGGACCGGGGGCAAATCCGGCCGAGAGGCCCAGTATGCTGCCAGTCACTAGAAAGGTTATCATTTAATAAAACACCCTTGCAATAAAAGAAAGAACTACTGCTCATACATGATCTTGCCGCAGTCCCGTAAATCATACCCCCCCAAACTATTAACGATCTGGTGGAATTCCTGGTTTTCTTTGATGATCTGCAGCAATGCAATTACTTTAGGGTCATCTAGAAAAGTTTTTGGCAGGATAAGATCGTAGCGTTCTTCAGCCACTGGTATAAAGTCGAGATCGAGCGCTACGGCGGCAGCCCGGATGGCCAGGCCGGTGTCCGCATTAGTGCTGGCAACGGCTGAGGCCACGTTCATGTGAGTGTATTCTTCGCGATCATAACCGCTTACCTGTTCAGGGTTGATGCCGAGCCTGTTTAAGTGCATATCAGTGAGCAGTCTGGTTCCGGCACCTCGCTGCCGGTTGATGAACCGCAACTCCTCGCGGGCCAGATCCTCGAAACCTTTTATCTTGAGAGGGTTGCCTTTTGCTACAAGGAGTCCCTGCTCCCGGTAAGTCAGGTTGATGAGCTGCAGGGGAATGCCCGGCAGGAATTTCTTTATAAACGAAATATTGTATGTCCCTGTTTCTTCATCAAGCAGATGCGTACCGGCCAGGTGGGCTTCACCGCGCTTGATGGCCAGGATACCTCCCATGCTGCCGACATGGGCCGAGGATAAACGGCAGATCGGGCGCTGTCGGTGCAGGAGGTTTGCCAGTATGTCAAGGATGTTGTCGTGGCTGCCGATAAAGACCAGAGTATTTTCAATTTCATATTCGTCACGTAACAGCTTAACCCGGACCTTTTCGCCTGCACCTATACCCTCACTGTTGGCCGCGACAGTCAGAAAACCGTCAGCCTGGACCATTGACATGACTGCGCCTGCGCCGCGGCCAGCCGGGGTTGCCGTCATGATATTGCCGACCTTGCCCAGTTTTACCCTAATATATTCCTGCACTCCCAGCTTGGAGGGTAAAGGCCGTGCCAGGGTGGCCTCAAGCATGCGGGAAGGAGGGGATTGGGTTCCCTGGAGAAAATCGGCAAGTTTTTTTACAAAGAGGTTTAAGGTTATGACAGCTGAAATGGTATAGCCGGGAAGTCCTATAACCGGTTTGTTATTGACGATCCCCAGAATAACCGGTTTCCCCGGCCTGATATTGACACCGTGGAGCACAATTTCGCCGAGATCGGCAATGACTCCGGCGGTATGGTCCCGCGTCCCTGCGGAAGCACCTGCATTGACAATAACGAAATCATGCTTGGCTACAGCAGCACGGATAGCTTTTTTAAGTGAATCAGGTTTGTCTGTAACTATGTCACTTCGCTCTGCGTGCAATCCCCACTCAGTTAGGTATCCGGACAGGACCCGGCTGTTGAATTCAATGATGTTACCGGGTCGTAATGGATCACCTGGCTGTACAAGTTCGCTGCCTGTCGGAATGACTAGGGCAGAGGGTATTTTTCTCACTGTTATCTCAGTGAGACCTGTTGCCAGCATAGCGCCCAGGTCTATGGGCCTGATCCTGTGTCCACCGGGCAGGATCAACTCTGTTGTCACAATATCCTCGCCAATGGTCCGTACGTGTTTCCAAGGGGTAACCGGTGTTATGATTTCAACCGTGGAGCTGTCAATGGGCTGCACATCCTCTACCATGATAACCGCATTGAATTCCTTCGGTAGAGCATTGCCGGTGTTTAGCCATTCAAACTGGCTGTTCAGCCGAAGTTTAACCGGGGTTGCCTCACTGGCGCCCAGGGTATCCTGGAAGCGGACTGCAATGCCATCCATGGCTGCTGCATTGTAGAAAGGAGAGGAAAGTTCTGCAAAAACGGGCTCGGCAGTGATACGGCTAAGGGAGTCATCAACAGAAATGACTTCCGTTTCCGTGGGTTTGAGGCATCCTGCATCAGAAAGTTTACGCTCCCAGAGTTCAAGGGCTTCATCCAAGTCCATGTTGTCGATGTAGATATTTCGTTCCATAATTTTTCAGGTTTCAAGGGGTCAAGGTTTCTAGGTTTCGAGGGTAACGACTTTAATTTTATTGGTTTAAAACCCAGCTCATTCCTCATGTTCTTTTGAACATTATATCCCCGATTCGGAGTTTATATTGTTAATTTTACCCACACCCTGGGATTTTATGATTGTAACATTGTTAATCTTTTCTCATTTGAAACCTGGAAAAATTTGCACTTGGCACCCTTATCTTTTCTAATCAAAAAGTTTTACCTCCACAAACTCTCCTTGGTTTATGCCCTGGAGCTTTTCAGCAATTTCGATATATCCTTGCGCCTTGACCATTGTTGAAAGCGCACCTGATTTACCGAGAACCGGATAAGCTTCGGGATCTTTGTCCGGATTGATTTTGATCTGTACCCGGACAAAATCCGTACGTCCCGATGCAGAGTTCAAATTGCGCATAAGCCGAGCTTTTATTGTTCGTTGCCTGGGAAGTCCATCGTCGATAACGCCTGAGAGGTGTAATAAAGTTGGCCGTACAAAGAGTTCAAAGGATACTGTTGCCGAGACCGGATGGCCCGGCAGTCCGAAAATCATGGTGTTGTCCGCTCTGGCTATGATAACAGGTTTACCGGGTTTGACTGATACGCCATGGAGAATGATACCTGGAGAACCCAGCTTTTCTATCACTTTTTCCCCCAGATCTCTTGTCCCGACTGAACTTGAGCCTGATAATAAAACAATATCATTTGCTGGCATGGCTTGATGCAGCAGGGTGTTCAACCCCTTTTCATTGTCAGCTGCAATACCGTAGAAGGTTGGTATGGCTTTTGCGTTTTTTATTTGTGCAGCAAGGCTGACACTGTTCATATCCCGGATTTTTCCAGAAGCGGGCTGCTGATCATACGATACGATTTCATCGCCGGTTGAGATGATGCCAACCCGGACCCTGTCAAAAACAGTTATTGATTTCAAGCCGACTCCGGCAAGCAGGCCTATATCCTGCGGTCTTATCATATGACCTGCCGGGATCACAATCTCGTTTTCCGCAACATCTTCACCAATTTTGATTACATTGGTTCCTGCTGCAACCGACTGCACTACCTCTATCATTGTTTCATCAATGGCGACTGTATGTTCCAGCATGACTACCGCGTCGGTTCCGGGGGGTAGAATGCCTCCAGTGGCAATAATATAGCAGGAACCCGGTTTGGGTCCCTGCTCAGGAAATTTACCCATGACCACCTCACCGCTTATCTCCAGATAGGCTGGCAGCTTTTCACTGGCACCGAACGTTTCATTGGCCCTGACGGCATAGCCGTCCATGGTGGAGCGCTGATAAGGTGGCAGATTTTCCGGGGAGACAATATTGTCGGCGCAGATCCGGCCCAGGGTTTCCTCAAGAGGTAATGTTACTGTCCGGGTGGGGTAGGGCGGCAGATTTTGGTGCAGCATATGCAAAGCCTCTTTGAGGCTTATTGAATCTGTGCGTCCCAGCATGTCGCGGTTTATTCTGTTATTTGGATTCATTATGTAATGTCATTGGTTGACAGTGAACAGCATGTAGTCGGTAATTTTAAATTTTGTATTCAGGATGACAAAATAATCCTCTGCGGATGTGTATAGATATTCATCCGGTTGCCTCGGGCAAAACCAATCAAAGTCACACCATGATCTTCGGCATAGGTAATTGACATACAGGTGGGAGCCGTGCGGCTGATCATGATGGGTATACGGTTGCGGATCACCTTTGTCATGATTTCGCCCGATATTCTGCCGCTTGAGAGCAGTATTTTATTTTCAACCGGGATATTTGCCAGGAATGCTTTACCGATCAGCTTATCTACGGCATTGTGTCGGCCGATGTCCTCTGCGAACAGGTGTATGTGTTCCCTGTCAGCCAGCGCAGCAGAATGTACGCCGCCTGTTTTCAAGAAAAGTTCAGAGATTGAACGGAATTCTTTCAGCAGGAGTAAGATTTCCCTGGAGGTAATTTTCAGCAAAGACCTGTTCGGCGGCAGGTCCCTGAGGTTTGAAGCATCTGTAAAGGTTATGCCGCGTCCGCAACCAGAAGTGATGGTTTTTTTGTGAAAGGAGACATCAATATCTTCCGGGATGTTTGCAAGGCTTGCAGAAACAGTAAAGGTTTTTTCATCCACCTGGACATCAAGCAGGGATTCACGATCCTTGAGGATTCCTTCGGAAAGCAGGAAGCCGATTGCCATTGCATCAAGTTCAGATGGTGTGCAGAGCAGGGTAACTACCTGTTTCCCGTTTACATTGAGAGTGAAACCGATTTCAGAGGCAACCTGGTCGGTTGTTTCTGAAAACTGCTCACCCTTCATGCGTATAATAAGGGCTTCATGCAAAGGATCCATTGCTGGTGATGAATATGCAGGGGCTTTTTAAAAACAGCCGAGCTGGCATTTGCTGATTTTAATGTTGAGTTTATTGGCTGCTTTCCCGACCTCTCCGGGAGGGATTCCAAGGGATTTGGCAATAGCCAGAGCACCGGAGCAAAGAATGCGATTATCTTCGGATGCCTTAAGTAAACGGTCCTTCAGTTTTTCCTGCTGTTCCTTATTAAGGAATGCTGATTTTTTTACTTCAGGCATACTTGCATTAACCCTCAATTATATCTCTCGCCCAGGAAAGGGCTGCAGCAGCTGATGGAAAACCTATTGTGCTGGTCAGCAGAATAATAGCATGATATATCTCTTCGGGTGTGGCTCCAAGATTCAGAGCTCTTTTGACGTGGGAGTGGACTCCACCTTCTGCCCGAATTGCAGCAGCAGCAGCCAGCTGAATCAACTGGGAGCTTTTTTCGTCAATCGGTCCTGCTTTACGAAGGGCTTTGCCGAGTTCCTGGTGGTTGTTCATCACCTGCTTGAACTGTGTCATCAGCCAATCATAATTTACGCTATATTGAGTCATGGGTTTGTCCTCATTATTATTAGTCAGCATTTCATTGTGTTGTATAGATGAAACCATTCTGGATGGCATGTTTTATCAGATCCGCCGTGTTTTTCAGGTTAAGCTTTTTCAAAAGGTTTGCCCGGTGATGTTCGACGGTCCTGATGCTTATGGATAAAAGCTCAGCAATCTCCTTGCTGGTCAAACCTTCTGCTACAAGCTTTAATACTTCAATTTCACGGTTCGTAAGAGTTTCGCAGGGAAATACACCCTTCTCGCGATATGTCTTAATAACCTCGTCCGAAAATTCTTCTGCCAGATGCGGCGATATGTACATTTCACCACCCATAACCATATCAATTGCAATTAAAAGCTCATTATCAGAATCTTCTTTTAAAAGATAACCGTCTGCTCCGGCGGACATGGCACAAAGGAAGTACTGTTCACTCTTATGCATGGTTATCATGAGTATTTTTACATCCGGACAGAGCCTTTTGGCCTCATTAATCACTTCAATGCCACGTAATTGAGGCATGGAAATATCGAGGATAATCAAGTCCGGCACGGTTTTATCCAGAACATCGAGTAGTTCCAAACCGTCACCTGCCTCATCGATAACCTCAAGGGACTTATTCTCTTCTATGAGTTTTTTTAGACCCTGCCTGATCAGAACATGATCATCAGCTATAACAATTTTACATTTTGCCATTTTGTTCTCCTCGTTATCTGATAGGAGCGGTAAAGGTGACAGTGGTGTCAATACCTGGACGACTCACAAAGTTAATCTTGCCTCCCAGAATTCTGACCCGCTCTGACATGGCCTCAAGCCCCATGCCTCTTTCATCAGCTTTTTGATCAAATACTTTCTGGACATTGAATCCTCGCCCGTCGTCCTTCACCCTAAATATGATCTTGTTATCCTCTTTGTCAATGACAAGTGAAACATGCTTTGCCTTGGCATGTTTGCCGATGTTTGTCAATGCTTCCTGCAGTATTCTATAGATGTTGCGTTGTGATTCCTCAGTAAATAGATGATTTATATCAGTCGGTCGATACGAAACTTCAACATTATAAATTTTTGCGAAATTATTCACAAGGTATTCAATTGCTGCCTGTAGACCAAGATCATCAAGAACAACAGGACTGAGATCTCTGGCCAACCTGCGTACGTTTTCAATGATCTGGTTAATATTCTCACGCATTTCTTCACAATCGGATTTCAATTCTTCCTGTTTAGCACTGCCTAATCGTCTAGCAATTGATCCGACCTGAAGCTTTAAGGCTGCCATCGACTGCCCCAATTCATCGTGCAACTCAAAGGAAATTCTCTTTCTTTCTTTTTCCTGTACTGCAAAAAGATCTGATGAGAGGCGATGAAGACGCTCTTCAGATTTTCTCAGTTCGTCAGCCATTGCCCCTAGTTCAACGTTAGAGTCTTCTATGGCTCTAATCTGCTGTCGGGCAGCCATGATAATTTCATAGGCCAGCATAGCATAGATCAGACTGGTTACAATCCAGATGATTACCATGGTCCGCCAGGTTTGTCCCAATGCTTTTTCAACCTTGATGACTTCCTGTTGGGTAATCGTATTTGTTCTCCGTCTCACTTCTTCCAGGGCAGTTTCTATCCTGTAATAAATACTATCGGCCTCATCCTGAAGTGCACCCTTCTCTTTTTCCATTTTAAGCTGATCCAGGATCAGGCCGTACATTCCGTCATAACCGAGAATGATTGTCTGATGGTCATCATCGATGCCATATCCCTGGCCGAACATGGCTGTTTCATACTTATCAAGCAGGGAGTTGAGTTCGCTTTTTTCGGTTGATCTTTCGCCTTCCGACAATTGCGTATTAAGCCGGACCCTTCCGAGAAGTGTCCGGATTTTGTTGTCCTTCAGATCTGCAAGGTTGTCAGCCTCACTAATAGCATGCAAACGTTCACTTAACTGTACCAGATCAGTAATATCGCGGCGGATGATTGAAAAATCATTAGGGGTCATGAGTTCATCAAGCACCGTTATATCTATCTGCTCTTGACCTTGAGAAATGTTTTGCCGTATCTTGCGGATTTTAGCAGCACGATTGAGTCGTTGCTGCCCTTCCGCCTTATCAACTGTTTCGGAGATCCTTGCAAGTATGAATTCCGTCTCTTTCCGGGCCTCCGGTATCCTGGGGACAGTTCTTTGGTAGGCACCTGCCCACCAGGTTAATTTATTTTTAATGATGAGAAGGGAATTAATATTTCTTTCAAGCTCCTGAAAGACAGGGAAGAGATCTGGATCGGAAACAGCTCTACGGTAATCCTGGATCAAGCTAATCAGACGTAAATCTTCTATTTGATCGTTAATATTTAACTTTGCTTCCAGAAGATCTGTCAATTCAGATTTTTGTTTTGCCAGGCCGCTTTCAAGCGTGGTCTGGATTGAAATGAAATTTTGTTTTAGTTCGAAGAGGTTTTCCCTTTCTGTTCTTATATCTGTGAGGGTCGACCATATAAAATAAACCATGAATACACCGACAGAAAAACTGAGCAGCGTTATTAACCAGACAAGCCTGATGGGATTTCCTTTACCTTTTTTGCTTGGAGACTTATTTTTCATGGCATTCTTCTCAACTGTTCCCAGACAAAGGGATGAACCTGTCCCCGGCGGATAATGGTCGGCCAGATCTGGTGGCTTGCCTGATGTTCCTTTTGGGTGATTTTAAGTGGTGATGCAAATCCTAAATCAAACTCGCCCATGTTTTCAAGTGCGTCAATTATAGATTCCCTGGCAATTTCCCCTTTAACTGTTTTTAGGGCCTGCAGGAAAATGTGTGCAGCTATATAGCCTTCCAGGGCTCCGTAAGTGGGTAATAGAGCTGGATTGTAGCGGTAAAAAGCTTTATGGAAATTCTGAACAATTGGCAGGGTCGATTCCAGGTGTGGTACTACCTGGGTCACTATTACCCCATCTTCTTCGTCTCCAAGGGCCTGTGCCAGTGGTGCAGCTCCGACAAATGAAACATTGAGAAACAGCGAATGAAGACCATAGTTTCTGGCGAGCCTGATGAATTTTGCCGACGGCGCGTAGGTACCAACAATGATGACAGCTTTAGGCTCCGGATTTGCCAGAAGGATGTCGGCCAACCCATTTTCAACAGCCAAACTGTTGCGTTCATAGCGGGCATGTGTGATTTGCGTTTCATCTTTTAGGCCGTTCTGCTTTAGGGCTGCGATACCACCAACGAAACCCGAGTCACCATAGGCGTCCCTTTGGGTAAAGAAGGCAATTTCATTTGGTTTCAGGTGTCCATAAGTTAAGAGAGCCTGCACCATTGCTGCAGTTTCCTCGGCATAGCTGGCCCGGTAGTTTATAACGTAACGATCCGGTGGGATCCGGCGCAGGATGCCGGCACCGGTGAAGGCGCCATAAAACGGAATATGGCTCCTATTCACAATTGGTACCGCTGCAATTGCAGTCGGTGTGCCCACATTTCCAATGATTGCCAGGACATTTTCCTGTTCAATTAGCCTGTGCATATTGGCTACAGTTTTTTCCGGTTCATAGGCGTCGTCTAAAGCAATGAGACAAAGACTTCTTCCCTGTATGCCACCCTTCAGGTTGATCTCTTTAAAGGCTGCAAGTACACCGTTTCGCATATTAGTGCCAAGATGGGCAGCGGGTCCTGAGAGGACTGTGGACATACCGAAGACATATGAGTTGTGGAGGCAGGGGATATCTTGTGCTCTTGTATTGCCTGGATGGACTGACAACACTGTTAGAAGCAGGATCAACTGCAGCATGAGTAGGAAATTTGACTGTAGCAGATGAATTAAAATTCGCATGGAAAACTGCTGCATTTTTGTGGTTACAGAAAGTATTTCAATAATATCCACTTGAAAATCAGCACAATCTATGATGCTTATAATGCTAGTGGTCTTTTTGTCAAGCGTAATGGGTTGTCAGCCAGACTGATTCTTTAACAACTTGTTCCTGATTCTGAATATTATCCGATAAGTTTTCAGTATAATTTTTGCAAACCAGTATCCTTTATATTGGTATCAAATACTCTAGAAGCTATGCCAGACATTTCAGTGTATCTTTGATTCATGATAGTGAAAAAATTGGCGACAATATCATGAATAATATGAGGAAAGATATATAGTAGAACCTTTTCTTTTAAAAATTACGTAGTTTACCCCATTCTAAATGATGAAGTATTAAATTAATAATCAAAAAAATAAAGGGGTTGGGGCAGAATAGGCAGCACCGGTATTCCCGGAAGGCAGCTTTTATAGAACAAATATCATATTGATTGATTACAGTTTGACATTTTATTAAATATATAATTACATGTTTGATAGTTGCAAGTTGAATCGACACTAATTAAAAGCATTTTTCACCAGTAGCTTCAATTTACATCATGAACCCCTAATTGCGGAGGAGAAATGAAAGTAAGCAAGTTGTTGGTAGTTTTTTCCACCGTTGTATTCCTTTTCACCATTTCCTTTACCGAAGCTCGGGCGGCAAATATCAGCATCCGCTCGGAAACAATGGTACGTTTTTTTGAAAGGGATACCACCAGCAAAACAGATGCCCTGATTGTTCCCGCATATGAATATCTGCAATTCGATGTAGGCGAACCGGGAGTTAACCCCCTGACATTTCATGCTAATGGCTGGGGCCGCCTTGATCTGACCGATAATGATTATTTCGATGACCAGGCCGACGGAGAACTCCTTTACGGATATCTGCAGTATCTGTACGCCGAAAAGGGAATCATCACCCGTCTCGGCCGTATGTCAGTTGTTGCCGGTGTTGCCAATGAGAGTCTGGATGGAGTTTACCTGAAAGCATCGTTTTCCCCTGCAATTGACCTATCCGTCTTTGCCGGCCTACCGGTCTCTCTGTCTGATACTAACGGACGGAGTGGTGACTTCAGCTATGGCGGACGTCTTGGTTTCCGTCTTGCTGCCAGTCAAAATATCGGCGTTTCATACAAGATGATCAGAAACGACAGCACAGATGCCGAGGAGATGGTCGGTCTTGATTTCGGACTGTCATTTAACAAGCTTTTGTTTACCGGAGCCAGCAGCTATAACTTTGTCACAGATGGTTTTGCCGAACACTCTTATGAAGCACTCTTCGGATATGCTAAAACCCACTTCAATCTTTTTTACCAGCTCTATGCTTTTGAAGATTACTTCGGTACCGGAGACAACAATGCCAATCCCTTCCGTATCTTGGCCCAGACATCTGAGAAACTCTCGAGTTATGGCCTGGATATCAGCCACAATTTTACCGACTTCGTCGAAGCCGGCTTCAAATTGGCCCGCAATGACTATGATCAAGGGGATGCATCTAATTACGGTGCCCTGACAGTTGCGTGGCACGGTGAGGACTTAACTGGCATTGGCGGAGAATTTGGGGTGAGCAGGGGAGGTGAAAACGATCGAAACGACATGTTGCTGGCAAGGATCTATGGCTATAAAGAAATAACGGGCGGCATGCTACTAGACCGATTGAGCTGTGACCTGCTTTACGCAAAATACGGTGATCCAATATATGATGAAGACACATCAATTTTTTTCTCTATTGCCGGCAGTCGAAAAATCAAGATTGACAATCTGAGATTGAAAGTATCGGCCGATTATGAAAGGGGCCCCTTCTTTGACAATGATTTTCGTGGCATGGTGTCGCTCATCTACCTTTATTCAAATCAATAATCACATGGAGCCTGTCTGATGTCATTATACTTGAAATTGAAATCTGGAATATTTCTTTTGCTGCTGATCATGACCCTGGCCGCCTGCGCAACCGTCTACCAACTGCCCGCCAAACATCCGGAAGAGCTAGACCTTGGAGGCAGGTTGCCGATCTGTACAGATTGTCATGAATCCCGGGATGATAACATCACCTACGAACTCTTCTCGCACATCAAGACCTGGTCCACCAACCACAGGTTTGCCGCCCAACAGCAGGAGCAGGTCTGCAACATGTGCCATCAGCAGAGTTATTGTAATGATTGCCACGGTGTCCAGGTTGAATTAAAGCCTTCAGACAAAAATCCCGATCAGCCCTATCGTCAAATGCCGCATCGGGGGGATTTTCTCTCACGTCATGCCATCGAGGGACGAATGAACCCGACAAGCTGTTTCCGCTGTCACGGCAATCCGAAAACAGCACAGACATGTGCACCCTGTCACGGTTAATCAAAAGAGGGAAAAATATGAGATACCTTATTCTCTTCATTCTTGGTTTCACGACCCTGCTGTTCTCCGGTTGCTCCGATGAAAATCCGAATGCTGTTTTTGGCGCTCACCCGGTCAACTGGTACGCTGATCACCCGGGCGACATTGCACGGTCTATTCCAAGCTTCATTGCAGAATGCGGCGGCTGCCATGGTCTTGACCTCATGGGCAGCGGCGGTGCCCCGAGCTGTTTCTCAACATCCTTTAACGGCAGTTCCTGTCATGCTGGCGGACCTCTTCCGCATCCACTCGACGGCAGCTTCCTCGATGCCGATAGCCATGGCCCGGTTGCCAAAGCAGACCTGACAGTTTGCCAGGTCTGTCACTCCGATAATCCAACCGGCGGTCCGGGA
>Ga0209742_10000868_pt1 | contig 14966 bp, 12 predicted proteins | sample DeeMarSeWOR38_10_FD_187462 | JGI IMG/M metagenome (GOLD analysis project Ga0209742, IMG submission 187462) | Marine sediment microbial communities from White Oak River estuary, North Carolina - WOR-3-8_10 (SPAdes) (version 2) | ecosystem: Environmental > Aquatic > Marine > Intertidal zone >... | reverse complement strand
TATAAAGGATAGGATGAGAGCTGAAGATGCCATCTATGGCGGTGAAATGTCAGGACATCATTATTTCAGGGATTTTAATTACTGCGATTCCGGCATGATTCCCTGGCTTCTTGTCTGGCAGCTAATGAGCCGAAGGGGCAAGCCACTTTCGGAAATGCTTGCTGAACGCATGCTCCTTTTTCCTGTGAGCGGCGAGATCAACCGGGTGGTTGATGATCCTGATGCAGTGCTGGCGAAAATTGAAAAACTTTATAGTGAGTCGAAGTGCAAAAAAGATTACACGGATGGTCTAAGTGTTTCCTGCGGGACATACCGCTTTAATGTACGAAAATCAAATACAGAACCCCTGCTGCGTCTTAATGTGGAAAGCAGGGGTGATCGCAACCTTATGGAGGAAAAGACCAACGAGCTCCTGACAGTAATTGGTGGAAACAAGAGTTAAAGTCCATCAACTATGGCATTAAAAGTCGCGCTGGGCCGCATTTCCTGGCGCGTCTTGGCAGGATCGGGCCGGTAATAACCACCTATATCAACAGGCTTTCCCTGGGCGGTGTTTAGCTCGTTAATAATTTTTTCTTCATTTTCACCAAGTTTCTGTGCCACTTCAGCAAAGCGTGCCTGCAGAGCGGAGTCTCTGTCCTGCTCAGCCAGGGTCTGGGCCCAGTACTGTGCCAGGTAGAAATGACTGCCTCGGGTATCCAGCTCATGCACCTTGCGGGAAGGCGACTTCTCATTTTCCAGAAACCGGCCAATTGCCCGGTCAAGGGTTTGTGCAAAAATCAGTCCCTTTTCATTATTGAATGTACTGTAAATATGTTCAAAGGAAGGGACAAGGGCGCAGAATTCACCAAGGGAGTCCCAGCGCAGATGTCCTTCCCGGAGAAACTGCTGGACGTGTTTGGGGGCCGAACCTCCAGCACCGGTCTCAAACAGTCCACCACCGTTCATAAGGGGCACTATTGAAAGCATTTTGGCACTGGTGCCCAATTCAAGAATTGGAAACAGGTCTGTGAGATAATCACGCAGGACATTGCCGGTCACCGAAATGGTGTCTTCACCATTTCTGATCCTGGCCAGGGAGGCGCGCATCGCTTCCACAGGGTGCAGGATACGGATATCCAGGCCGGCGGTGTCGTGTTCCGGTAGATAGGTTTTGACCTTTGTAATAATCTCGGCATCATGACCCCTGTTCTCATCGAGCCAGAAGATTGCCGGGGTATCGGTTGCCCTGGCTCTGGTCACTGCCAGCTTGACCCAGTCCCGGATCGGTGCGTCCTTTGTCTGGCACGACCTGAAAATATCTCCGTCTGCCACACGCTGCTCCAACAGGGTCAGGCCGGAACTGTCAACAATGCGGATCGTACCGCTGGCCGGGGCTGTGAATGTCTTGTCGTGGGATCCGTATTCTTCAGCTTTTTGCGCCATCAGGCCAACATTGGAGACACTTCCCATTGTAGCGGGATCAAATTGACCATACTGTTTACAGTCTTCAACGACTTCCTGGTAAATTGTTGCATAACACCTGTCGGGCACCATGGCGATACAGTCGTGGAGCTGGTCGTCCGGCCCCCACATTTTGCCGCCGTCGCGGATGAAGACAGGCATTGAGGCATCTATAATGATATTATTGGGGGCATGCAGGTTGGTGATGCCCTTGCTGGAATCGACCATGGCCAGTTTCGGATACGCCCGGTAAACAGCTGCAATGTCCGCTTCTATCTCTGCTCTTTGAGATTCAGGCAGGTTCTGGAGTTTCGTGTAGAGATCGCCAAGGCCATTGTTGAAATTTACTCCCAATTCCTGGATGAGAGCAGCGTGTTTTTCGAAAACATCTTTGAAGTAAACAGCAACACAGTGGCCGAACATGATCGGATCAGAGATTTTCATCATTGTAGCCTTGAGGTGCAACGACAGCAGGATTCCATCGCTCAGGGCCTGGTTGATCTGTTCCTGGTAAAATCTGCGCAGATCACGGATGCTCATGACCGAACCATCAAGCACTTCTCCGGCCAGTAAATCTATCTTATTCTTGAGCACTGTTCTCTGGCCATCGTCACCGATAAACTCAATCCGTGCCTCGCAGGCCTGATTGACCGTAATGGATTTTTCACTGGCGTAGAAATCACCACCTGTCATGTGTGCCACACGCGATTTAGATCCCGCAGGCCACTGTTTCATCAAACGATGCGGGTTCCTGCGGCCGAACATTTTAACTGATGCAGGTGCCCGCCGGTCAGAATTTCCTTCACGTAAAACCGGGTTTACGGCACTTCCGAGCACCTTGGCATATCGTATCTGCAGTTTCTTTTCAGCATCATTTCTGGGATCCTCGGGATAATCCGGAATGGAGTACCCTTTTTCCTGCAGCTCTTTGATTGCTGCTTTCAATTGCGGAATGGAGGCACTGATGTTTGGCAGTTTGATGATATTGGCCTGCTCCAGTTTGACGAGCTCACCGAGTTGAGCCAGGAAATCGGGGATTTGCTGGCTATCGGTCAGTGATTCCGGAAAGTTTGCAATAATTCTACCGGAAAGGGAGATATCCTTTTTTTCAAAGACGATTCCGGAGCCCCTTGTATAGGCCCGTAGGATGGGTAGTAATGAATAGGTCGCCAGGGCAGGGGCTTCATCAACTTCTGTATATATAATGGTTTGTTCTTTCATGTTCTTTCCTTATTAATTAATCTGTAACGAGCTGCACTCAAATAGTTCATGAAGCGTTGTATCAGACTAAAAAATCTGTACCGTTATCTATATTACAATCGCGACGCAAAAGCTATTTATCTGTACCGGAAGAGCAGCAAGAATTAGCACATACAATCTGGGATTGCAATTATACTCATCCATAAATATACACTCAGTCATTAACAGGGTCTAAAATATCATTTTATTAAATGCGTAATACCTTTCCGCATCGTGTTTTTTAAGAGGCCCCCTATAATGATATTATAGCAGAGCCTGTAATAATAATTTATTACAGGCAATACTTGACAGCATAGTATTCCCCTATGATTTTTCAATATTAGACAGCGGCGTTTATGCCTGTTTAAAATACAGGCAAGGCAGTGGTGTTCATATTTAATTGCAGTATTACCATTGAGAATTGGATGAGAAAAATTTTCAGAACAGAGCTCTGGCTGTCCCTCCTTGATATTCTCTTCCCTGAGCGCTGCCTTGCCTGCGGAACAGGTTTGAAGGGCCGGCAGGAAATTTCGTATTGTGCCGCATGCCTGCAAGCCGTCAGGCTCATCCGGGAACCATTTTGCACTTTATGCGGCAAACCATTTGACAAGGCTGCCGGGGCAAGTCACCTCTGCGGCTACTGCCTCAAAAAAGGCTGGCACTTTAAACAGGCACGTGCGGTAGTAAGCTACCGGCCGCCGGTGACAGAAGCTGTCAAAGTCTTTAAGTATAAAGGTAAAATGCATGGCCTGGCAACTTTTACAGCCTTATCACAGCAGTATCTTCAGCAGCAACCCCTCGAACAGCCCGAGTTGATAGTTCCCGTGCCACTTCATGCAAAGCGTTTGCGCCAGAGGGGTTTTAACCAGGCCCTCGTACTGTGCAAAAAAATATTTCCGGAATATCGTGATAAGATAAATCCTCATGTGCTGGAAAGGCATCATTGGATTCGTCCGCAGACAGGACTAAAGGGTGCTGAACGGCGCAGAAATGTTAAAAATGCTTTTAAGGTCAGTAAACCTGAAAAAATATGCAATAAAAAAATACTCCTGGTAGATGATGTATTTACAACCGGTGCAACCGCGAACGAATGTGCAAGGATTCTAGTAAAAAATCAGGCATCCGAAGTGAATGTTTTTACTTTTGCCAGGGTCATTGATTAAGTTTTGTTTGAAAAATTTCTCTTAAAATAATCCGGCAATCCCAAATTTTTTTCAGTCTTACTCTCAGAAAGCGGGGCGTTTTTCCTAGCAAAAAAATGAAGCATATGCAAAAAATTACATGGTTTCATATGTATAATGTAAACTGCCACAAAGTGGCATATTTCTTTTTGGGTATTAATCAAAAAATAACCATTTTTAAAAAAAGATTAAAAAAATAAAAAAATAAGCTTTTGGGAGGAAAATTGAGAAAATTGGAGATATTAAGATCTAAAATGTTGTTAATAACTTTCATTAATTAGGCCATCCCGCCTCATAACCCCATATAATCTTAATACAAATCTAACATTTCATGAAAAGCATGAATTTTTGCGGAATTAGCGATATAGTTTTTTGTAAATTCAGCAATAGAGGGGAATAAAAAATTGTTAATAAATGACCCCGGACAAAAACTAAAATCATCTTAGATCGTCTTTGACGAGCAACTGAGTTTCTATTAAAAAAATTGCCCTAAGAAGTAATTGTTGGTTAAGTTCATTTTTATATTTGCACCTCAATTACCCTCTTATTTCCTCTGTAGAAAACAAGCAATATATTGTTTCGTGGAGAAAGGAACGCTGCAGGTGGAAAAAGCAAATTTTTGGGCGTGATTTGTTTTCGAACTTTTTTATATTCTCGGGGAGCTGTCTCTATGCTTTGGAACGAAGTCAGAGAAGTGTTAAAATATAAAATTCCGGAGGCTGTTCAGCATTTATGGATTGACCCCTTGACCTGTATCAGGGCGGATGAGAATCTTATTGAGCTGACATGCCCTGACAAATTTTTTTGCAGCTGGGTACAGGAGAACTATCTGAAAATTATCCAGGAAAGTTTGGCAGAGTTGGGTAAAACTGCAACACTTGTAAAATTTTCAGTCAGCGCTGAAAGTGCATATGAGCAGGCGCAGCCTCTGTTGGAGAACAGCAGTCAAACGCAACTTCGCCTTCCGGCAATACCAGAGGTTTACTCTAATATACGTAATCTTCATCCCAGATATACCTTTGAGGAATTCATGGTCGGAGATTCAAATCTCCTGGCCCATTCAGCCTGCAAAGCCATTGCCAATGGCGAGACATCATTTGGGTCATCAGTCTATATCAATGCCGGGACCGGTCTGGGTAAAAGCCATCTAAGTCATGCTGTAGCGCACAGCATAATTAACAATTTTCCTGGGACCAGGCTGTACTACTTGACAGCACAGCAGTTTTCCTCTGAGATGGTTTCAGGCATCAAGTCCAACACTATGGACGAATTTAAGACGAAATATCATAAGAACTGTGATGTTCTGCTTATCGAGGATGTCCAGAGTTTAACCGGCAAAGTCAAAACCCAGGAAGAACTTAACGAACTGCTTGATGTTCTCGTGAAATCAGGTAAACGTATTATTTTAACCGGCTCCAATGTTCCCAGGGAACTGAAAAATATAGATGACGGTTTTCGTTCCCGCATGTCTGCCGGCCTGATTTCAACGATCAATCCTCCTGACCTTGAGACAAGCAGGCTGATTATCAAGCGCAAAGCAGCAAACAGCAATCTGCAGCTGGAAGAAGATTTGGTGGAATATCTGGCCCAGTCAATAAAAGGTGATATCCGCAAGATTGAAAGCGCCATTGTCGGCCTTAAGGCCAAATCCTCTTTATTAAAAAGAAATCCAGACCTTGTCATGGCCAAGGGAGTTATTTCCGAGATTATCGGTAACAGCCAGGAGCTTTCAGCGGAACTGATTCGTGATTTTATTGCGAGGCATTTCAAGGTCAGTGTTTCAGATATGCAGTCTAAATCACGCAAGAAAACAATTGCATTCCCGCGTCAGATTTCAATGTATCTGGCAAGAAAATATACTGAACAGGGATTGGTGGAAATTGGCAAGGCATTCAACCGGGACCACTCAACGGTATTACATTCAGTTCGGGTAATTTGCGAGGCAATGTCGCGCAACGGCAGTATTCGTGGTCAGGTGGAGTTGCTGGCAAAAAAGCTGCAGAAATAAAATTATAGGCAAGTGTGGGCAGGCAGGGTTCAGAAGCCAGAATCCGGAAAACAAGATCAAAGTTTGCCTCCCGTAAACAGTTCATCGCCTGAACTGTTATAGCCTTTTATTAAACCTTGAAAAAAATCTTAGCGGGTTTTCCTGTTAATTTCTGGCTTCTGAACCTTGCCTGTCCATACTGATCTACCTGAAATAACCCCTTTTAATTCCAGATTTATCCTTCAACATATTGAAATAATAGAGAAATGTCCCTGGGCGCGATCAGCGTGGATATATACACTAAAGGGTACATTACTGCTGTGACGCCTCTTTTTATTAAGCCCTGTAATTCACGTGAATTAAAAGTAAACCCCTTTAACTTCCGCCTTTCCCTTGGCCGTCCCACCGGCAGCAATTGCAGCAGCTACCTCCTGAGCGGCTTTGGTCATATCATTAATACCTATTCCTTCCCAGCCGAAACCACAGACGTGCAACCCTGAATTTTGTTCAACCAGCCTGTTGCGCCAAGCAAGTAACTGTGGGTAGCCTATCTCCAGCTGAGGGATGCCGTGATCTGAGCGCAGGACCTTGGTAAAAACGGGTGGATCAGGCAGATGAATGAGCTGCTTGAGGTCAGCATAGGCTTTTTGTATCAGGACATTATCGTCCAGTCCAAGTTTTTCAGGATGTCGTCTGCCGCCTACAAGAACTTCGAGCAGCATATGGCCCTGGGGAGCTCGACCAGGGAACATATGGGTAGAAAAAAGGGCGCCCAGGGCAAATCGTCTTTCCTGTTCAGGAGCCAGGTAGCCAAAGCCGAATGGGATTTCAGCACTTTCCCCAAAACCCATGGCAACCGTAACGATCCTGGCTTCTGGTATGGAGTCTAAAGGAGATATCTCTGCCTTCAGGCCTGATCCATTGTGCAGCAGGGCAAGAGACTGGTTTACTGATAAGGCTAAAACGAGGGAGCCGGCCTGGTAGCTTTGCCCAGCTGTCCTGACCTCCCAACCGGCTTCATTTTTCTGAATACTTTCGACCCTGGCAGAGTAAACCAGATTTTTACCGGTAGCAAGGACCTCGGGCAGCCGGCCCATACCTTGGGGAAAGCTGATCATTGCCGGCAGTTTTTTCTCGGGCGCTGTCTGCTGTTTTTTCTTCATCGCCTTTCGTTTATTCAGCAATCCCCTGATAACAGAGCCTTTCTCAAGTTCGAGAGCACGAATGCCGGGGAAGACCGCGTCAATGCTCAAACGGTTTAAATCTCCCGCATAGGTGCCTGTCAGGACTGCATCAACAAAGGGCAGCAGGCTGGCACCGAAACGGTAGGCCGCCCAATCAGCAACAGTCTGTTCCTCCGGGCGCGGTTTTTTCCAAAGATCACCCAGAACGCGCAGCTTGGCTGGCAATGAAACCAGGTTTGACCTGAGGATTTTTTTGGGATTCTGGGGAATAAGATTCAGTTTGCCGTTTAAGCAGATGTAACGGACAAACTCATCCAGCGGCGCCTTCTGGGCCTCCTTGTCCAGGCCTGTGTCAACCAGGAGTTCCCTGCTGGCTTTTACATTATCTAGAAAACCGTGGGCTCCCCATTCTGCGAGATAGCCATCCTGCTGAAATGAACGAATGGCGCCGCCGAACGAAGAAGTTTTTTCCAGAATGGTGACCCTGGCTTCCGGCAGGTATTTCTGCAGAAAGTGTGCAACTGTAAGTCCGGAAAGACCGCCACCTATGATGATTGTGTCAATGGAATTTTTCATAGTCGAGTGTAGACCTTCATTTAATTAATTGGAGTGCAGCGTAAATTTCGCCGTTTTCATACAGGACTTCAATGTAGCCGCCTTCTTTCAACATGCCCGGGTTAAGCACCAGTGTTTTACCGATATAATCCTGTCCCCTTGATTCATGTATATGACCGGTAAGACAGAGAAGCGGCTGTTTTTCTTCTATAAAAGTTCTCACAGCAGAACTGCCCACATGTTTGCCGTTAAGCAACCGGTCCGTATTCGTCTGCACAGGAGGCGTGTGGGAGACCAGAATGAAATTATCCGCATCACTTATTTGAGCGAAGCCTGAAGTCAGAAAATTTTCTAGTTCCTTTTCACTGAATTCATACGGGGTATTGAAAGGGGTATAGTTGGAACCTCCCAAACCCATAATGCCGAGGCCGCCAATTAGTCTGCCCCTGCCGTGCAGGCTGATTTCAATATCTTCCAGATAGTCGGCAACATCAGGCTTGTCTAGATTGCCGGCCACAGCCAGAATTGAGCTGTTGGCAGCATACAGGCTGTTAAGAACCGTTTCCGCATCCAGACTGGACCCGTAATTGGTTATATCGCCGGTGACGATGATAAGCTCGGCAGCGTCTACAGCCGGGATATCTGCCACATCGCCCGTATCCATATGAATATCCCCAAATGCTATAATTCGCATGAGAATAACTTTTTTGCTCCGGTTTTTTGTTATTGTAAACATCCAGAAGGCGTGGCGCTAGAGGCCGGATTCTTGACAGAGTGTACATGATGATTATCATCTTTGCCAAAATAACTTGAAACCTTGTCAAGCACCTTCACAGCCGTTAAGGATTGTATTTTTTAAAAAACATTACCATTAAACCTTATAAAAAAGATAATAGGAGGCAGATAAATGGCCAAGAAAAAAACCACGCCGGAAACAAAAGAATTCCAGGCGGAAGTCAAGAAGCTACTCGATATCGTCATCCATTCTCTCTATACCGAAAGGGATATCTTTGTCCGGGAACTGATTTCCAACGCTGCCGATGCCCTGGAGAAATTCAGGCACCAGAGCCTTTTGGAAGAAGAGGTATTTGACAGCCATGTCCCGCTGGAAATAACAATTGATGTGGATGATAAAAATCATACACTGACCATTATTGATACCGGCATCGGCATGACCCGGGAAGAACTGGAGGCAAATCTCGGCACCATTGCCCACTCAGGTTCAAACACATTTCTGGCAGATTTGGCCGAAGCTGCTAAAAAGGATGTCAGCCTGATCGGTCAGTTCGGGGTCGGCTTTTATTCTGCCTTCATGGCAGGCAAAAAGGTAAGGGTTCTGTCGCGCTCCTACGTTCCGGATGCTGAGGGTTATGAGTGGTCCTCTGACGGCAGCGGCAGCTATACCCTGACCCCGGAGAAGGGGCTGCGGCGCGGCACCAAAATAATAGTGGAGCTCAAGGATGATGCCCATGAATTTGCCGATGAGGCAAAGATCAAACAGATCATCAAGCAGTATTCAAATTTTGTTCCATTCCCGATCAAGGTCAAAGGCGAAACAGTCAACACGGTACAGGCCCTCTGGAAAAGGAGTAAAAACGAGATCAAGGAAGAAGAGTATACGGAATTTTACAAGTTTATCGGTAATGCCTTTGATGATCCCCGGTTCCGCCTGCATTTTACAGCCGATGCACCATTAGCCATCAATGCCCTGCTTTTTGTGCCGCAGGAAAATATTGAACGGCTCGGCTTCGGCCGCATGAAGTCAGGTGTCAACCTATACTGCCAGAAGGTGCTCATCGAGCAGCACAGCGAAAACATTCTGCCGGAGTGGCTGCGATTCCTCAAAGGGGTTGTGGACAGCGAGGATCTGCCCTTGAACATATCACGCCAGGCATTGCAGGATTCAGCCCTGGTAGCTAAATTGAAACAAGTCCTCACCAAGCGCTTTCTTAAATTCCTCGATGAACAGGCCAGAGAAAATGCTGAGAAATACAACCAGTTTTTTGCTGATTTCGGTATTTATCTGAAAGAAGGCGCCACTATGGATTACGCCTACCGGGATGAGATCGGTAAGCTGTTGCGTTTCGAATCTTCAAAATCAGAACCAGACAAACTGGTCTCCCTGGCTGAGTATGTGGAACGTATGGCTGAAGGCCAGAAGGAGATTTACTATATCAATGGTCCATCCAGGGCCGCAGCAGAATCAGGGCCTTATGTCGAGGCCTTCAGGAAGAAAGATATCGAGATCATTTACACCCTGGAGCCCATCGATGACTTTGTCATGAACCATCTTGGCGAGTTTGACGGCAAAAAACTTGTTTCAGCCGACCGGGCCGACCTTGATCTTTCAGATATTAAAAGTAATGAGGCAGTTGCAGACAAGGAGAAAGATACCTCCCTGGAGCCGGAGGTGGTTCAATCACTGACTGCCTGGATCAAGGAAGCCCTGACGGGTAGGGTGAAAGAGGTTATCGTTTCGAAGCGGCTGGTGGACAGTCCTGCCATAATCGTAAACCCGGACGGCTTTATGACAAGCACCATGGAGCGTGTAATGCAGGCCGCCAGACTTGAGAAAGGTGAGCCGCTTCAGGAAACAGGCAACAAGAACCTTGAGATCAACACGGATCATCCGCTTATCAAACAGTTGTCCCTGTTGCGCGGTACTGATGAAGACTTTGCCAGGGAGGTCATTGAACAGGTTTTTGACAATGCCCTTATTCAGGCAGGCCTCATGGTTGACCCTCGAAAAATGGTGGAAAGAAATTATAAGATCCTCGAGCGGGCCACTAAAAGCTAGCTGCATAAGCTGCGATATATCTATTGAAAAAGGGGAATGATCAGTATATCTTCTGTGACGTTCGTCAGAAGATATTTCAAATATAACAGGCTGGTTTTATTTCAGCCCTGAAATCTGAACGCGGTTCACGAACTGGAGATTAATGGATGTATAGTAAATGGTATATTATGGCAATTGCCCTGTGCGGAGCTTTTTTCATGAGTATGGCCGGGTGCGCAAAAAAAAATGTCAGGCATCTTGCCTCTGATGTGTGTCTTGTTACCCCGGAAGTATCTTCAAAAGAGCAGGTTCTCACTTACCTTGGCCAACCTGACGAGCAATATGAAATGGTAGACGGGAGTGAGACCTGGTTCTACTATGAAGTGAAAAAGGATATGCTGAACAAGACTCCCTATATCGGAGACAGGCTAGGCGATAAAAAATATGAAACGGTCAAGGTCACTTTTGCAGGAGATATTGTCCAGACCTGTATATATCGTTCATTAAGCGAGGAGGAATTCCAAGAAAGCAGGGTGCCCGAGTGAGTTTATTTGAAGCAGACTTTGCAAAAGCAAGGGCCAGGATGGTGGATGAACAGCTGCTGCCCAGGTCCATCAATGATCCGAAAACCCTGGAAGCCATGCGTAAGGTGCCACGGCATCTTTTTGTTGAAGAGGCCATGAAGGACCAGGCGTATGGCGATTTCCCGCTCCCCATCGGCAGGGGGCAGACAATTTCCCAGCCTTATATCGTTGCCCTGATGACTCAGGCCCTTGGTCTCAAGGGGCATGAAACGGTCCTGGAGATCGGCACCGGTTCCGGATATCAGGCAGCCATTCTTTCACAGATCTGTGCAAAGGTGTACACGGTTGAACGCATTGATTCCCTCCTTGTCCAGGCCAGAAAGATCTTTGACTCATTACATTATCTCAATATCCTTACCAAGTTGGATGACGGCACCAACGGTTGGCCGGAATACGCCCCCTACGATGCAATCATCGTAACAGCTGGCGGACCAAAAGTTCCTGAACCTCTCCTGGAGCAGCTGGCAGATCCGGGAACCCTGGTCATACCTGTTGGTGACCGGGGGGTGCAGGACCTGCGGAAAGTCACAAAAAAAGATGGACAGATTACTGAAAAAACCATCGAATTTGTTCGTTTTGTCAGCCTGATCGGTGACCATGGCTGGGGTAGGGACTGATATCCGACTGCTGATCAGGTAAAAACGATGGTATATATTATTTGGTGCAGTTGATCACTTTGGTCTAACGGCGTCGGACTCCCCTGCGTTTATGCGCTTCAGGGTGCTGCTCGGCTGCGTGAAACGGCAAAAATTTAATTTTCAGGTTTTAAACCCGTTCTGTGCCGCAGAGCATCGCAGCTGTTGACGGAAAATGGCGCTGGACCTGTCTGAGCCGCCGCAGGCGGTGAGTTTTCAGCGTCCCGTCAACAGCGAGAAGCGCAAGATAGCCCGAAGGGCCGGGACAGTCGGGTGCCCTTTTCTTGCTCCTTCTTTTGGGCAAACAAAAGAAGGAGGTATATAGCAAAAAGGATGGTATATATTATTTGGTGCAGTTGATCTCACTATTTGACAGGGGCTGGTAGCCACAGGCTACCTTATCTTATAAGATTAAGTTTATTCTTTGAACATATTTTTAAAGTTAAGAAATGTCTGAAACGGGCACCCAAGCAAACGAAACAGATGCAAAAAAGATTGGCTGGATCAGGCAGATTTATGACAGGTGTCTGCTCTGGGTCCAGTCTCCTGGCGGTGTCTGGGTTCTGTTTTTTATCGCAGTTGCTGAATCCTCCTTCTTCCCCATACCACCGGATGTCTTTCTCATGGTCCTCTGTATCGCCGTGCCGGCAAAATCCTTCCGTTATGCGACGATCTGTGCAGTCGGCTCGGTTTTAGGTGGCATGCTAGGTTACGGCCTGGGTCTTGGATTTATGGACACAGTCGGCGTGAAGATTCTTGAGTGGTACGGCCTGCATGACAAGTATGAAGTAGTGCAGAACCTCTACCGGCAGTATGATGCCCTGGCTGTCGGAGCAGCCGGTTTTACGCCGCTGCCCTATAAACTTTTTACCATTACGGCCGGGGCATTTAAAATAAATTTTGTGACCTTTGTCCTGGTATCAATTGTGTCACGCTCGGCCCGTTTTTTCCTGGTCGCAGCCTTTATCTACAAGTTCGGCGCCCCGGTCAGGCATTTTATAGAGCGTTATTTCAACCTGTTGAGCATTTTGTTTTTCATCCTGCTGATCGGGGGATTTCTGGTGGTCAGGCTGTTTTTTTAAGATGCCAAAACTTTTTAAATCGGCTAGAGTCTGCCGCCAGGAAAGTAACGGGAATTGGCTAGAGATTATCAGAACAACTTTGGAGGAATTAACATGTCAGCCCATGATAGTGAACACGCCCACCATGAACCTGAAGATGAAAGCATAGGAGTAAAAGTCGGTATCTTTTTCATCCTCGTCCTGGTGGCCCTCTACTTTATCGCCTTATAAATTCCTGGCTCCGTGAGTCGCTGTCAGTTTTACAAGAATTTCCTGTCACGCATTAAGGGAACAGCAAGTTTACGCACCTCGTCCATTGTTTGTGAAACATCAAATGTAAGGATATTTCTGTCCTGCATGACGATTTTGCCGTTTATGATAACGGTGGATACATCAGCCCCTGAAGCAGCATAGACAAGCAGGTCGCTATTGTAAAAGGGCTGCAGGTGCGGCTGGTTGATATCAACAAGAATTAGGTCCGCCTCTTTTCCCGGCACAAGACTGCCGATATCTTTTTCCAGGCCAAGAATGCCGGCGCTGCCAGAGGTTGCCAGCTCTAGGACGGTTTGGGCCGGAATTGCAGTCGGGTCAAGGCCTTTCACCTTGTGTACCTTGGCGCACATATCCATCTCATGAAACATATCAAGCCTGTTGTTGCTGGCAGAACCGTCGGTTCCCAGTCCAATTGAAATCCCGGCAGCAAGAATTTCTTTAAGCGGTGCAATGCCGGAGCCGAGTTTCATGTTGCTTTGCGGGCAGGTTGCAATATGGGTCCCGGCGCGGGCCATAATTTGTATTTCTTCAGCATCAAGCCAGACACAATGCACACAGACAGTATCCGCATCGAGAATGCCCAGATTTTCCAGGTAACGGACCGGGGTTGTCCCATGCTGTTCCTGCAGCTGTTCCACTTCTGTTCGGGTTTCAGCCAGATGTACAAAAAACTTCACGTTTTTGTGGCGGGCCATCTCCTTGGCGCGCTGTAAGGTTTCCGGCGAACAGGTGTAGGGTGAATGGCAGAAAACAGCCGGGGTCAGCAAGGAATTTTTATCCAGCCACCGTTCTATGAATACTGCAGCTGCAGCAACATTTTGGCTTGGGTCGGGAACTCCGGGAGCGGGAAAATCAATGACACCCTGGGCCACAACAGACCGTATCCCACTCTCAATAAAGGCATCAGCCACGCTGTCTTCCAGAAAATAACCATCAGCTACTGTTGTTGTGCCTGAGAGGATCATTTCTGCTGCTGCAAGTTTTGAACACCAGTATACCATTTCCGGGTTAACGTTTTTGGCCTCAGCAGGGAAAATATGCTCATGCAGCCAGGTCATCAGCTCCAGATCATCTGCCAAACCCCGGAAAAGGGTCATGGGTGCGTGGGTGTGGCTGTTGACCAGGCCGGGCATGACCAACCGGCCGCCGGCGTCAATAATTTTGTCAGCTTTCCAGCCTGGGGAGAGGTCGTTCATAGAGCCCAACGCCATAATTTTTTCATCCTTTAGGGCAATATAGCCCTGTGTTATCTGGCCGGGCCGGTCATGGTCAAGAGGCAGGATGATGCTGTTGGTTATCAGGATGTCATAAATCATATTTTTTTTAGTATCGTTTTTATGTTTCTTTTTGGGCAAGTTGTCAGTTGTCGGCAGTTTTGTATGCCGACAACTAAATGAACATAAATAAAAAACGAACGTTAAATTTAGGTTACGACCAATTATTTGCTCGCATCACCAATAGAGCTGTTGTTAATTAGTGAAACACTATTCCATAATTAGCTTGAGGTGTCCATGACAGAAAAGGAGAAAATCAAGGTCCTGTTCCTGTGTACGGCAAATGCCGCCAGGAGCCAGATGGCAGCAGGTATTGTGAAGCACGACTTCGGTGGCAGGATAGAGACCTACTCTGCCGGCACCAATCCTAAGGGTGTGAGCCGCCTGGCCATCATGGTCCTTGATGAGCTCGGCATTGATATAAGTGCAGAAACCTCGGACCACCTGGATAAATACAAGGACATGCATTTTGATTACGTCATCACCCTGTGCGATGATGCCCATGAAAAGTGCCCTGTCTTTTTTGGCGGCGTAAACAGAATGCACATGGGATTTCCGGACCCGCCCCACTCCAATGATCCCTCTCCGGAAAATCTGCAGAAGTTCCGGGAGGTGCGGGATGCTATCCGCCAGGAAATGAAAAAGTTTTTTGGGCGGGAGTTAGAAAAAAAATCAAAATTTCTTGGGTGATGGGAATCAGAAGTATTGAGGACCGGAAAAGCTGAATGGTTGGAATGCTTAATTTGAATCATTAAACCGGTAGCCGATGCCGCG
>Ga0209742_10000867_pt1 | contig 14984 bp, 7 predicted proteins | sample DeeMarSeWOR38_10_FD_187462 | JGI IMG/M metagenome (GOLD analysis project Ga0209742, IMG submission 187462) | Marine sediment microbial communities from White Oak River estuary, North Carolina - WOR-3-8_10 (SPAdes) (version 2) | ecosystem: Environmental > Aquatic > Marine > Intertidal zone >... | reverse complement strand
CCATTGCCACCGCCGGGTAAACCTTCACAGATGACGTTAGCGGCAACCACTGAAGACGTGACGCTGCAATGGAATGAAGTGAACGGCGCCACCAGTTATTCACTCTATCTTGCCGCCGAACCGTATATTAGCAAGGAAAACATCCGGACCCTGCAAGGATGGGCAGTCGTTGACAATGTTAACAGTCCCTATACCTATACGGGAATGATACCGGGTGTGACTTATTATTTTGCATTGGTTGCTTCCAACGACGGTGGCCTGAGTATTTTGTCCAATGAAGTGCCCGGCATGCTGCTTCCTGAGGCGCCGGTCGTGCAAATCGTAACAGCGCTTGATAAGCAAGTGACAATAGAGTGGTCCGATGTAACCGGCGCACAGAGCTATAACTTTTATATTGCGAGTGAGCCTGGCGTGATCCCTGACGGCGTCAACAGCATGCCGGATGGCAGGACGCTGACGAATGTTACGAGTCCGCAGGTGATTGACGGATTGGTAAATGGTAAAACTTATTATTTTATTGTCACTGCGCTTAATGCGAGCGGGGAAAGTGTCGCATCCACTGAAGGTGAGGTGACACCAGTGAATCTTGCGCCGGTTGCCATTGGTATGGATCATACCTGTGCCATCCGTACCGACAATTCTCTGTGGTGTTGGGGGCGCAATGAAGAAGGTCAACTGGGATTGGGAACTTATGGTACCGAGTTCAGTAAGACGCAACCCACGCGCGTTGGTGGCAGTAATAACTGGAACTATATCGCCGCGGGTGGGAAAAACAGCTGTGGCGTGCAAATTAACGGCTCGTTGTGGTGTTGGGGAGAGAATTCGTATGGACAGATCGGAGACGGCACTGACGGGAGTTATAATCGCAAGCTTGAACCCACGCAGATTGCTGCAACAGAAAACTGGCGTGATGTCACGGTCGGCTACGCTCATGTGTGCGCCATTACGGTAAGCGGCGCGATGCAATGTTGGGGTTATGGAGGTGATGGGCAAATTGGCAATGGTGGTTGGGATTGGCCAGTATCCTTGCCAACGCCACTACTGAACAGCGATCTACCCTGGCTCATGGTGAGTGCTGGTGATTTACATAACTGTGCGATCAAAGCCAACAATTCGTTGTGGTGTTGGGGCAGGGGTTTGAATGGACGGTTGGGTGACGGCTTTGCCACCGACCGAAATACACCCACACTGGTTGCTGGAGAGTGGAGCATGGTTGCGGCGGGTGGCAGTCATACCTGTGCCATACGCAACGATGGCACATTGCGTTGCTGGGGTAATAACGAGTTTGGTCAACTGGGTAATGGCCTGTCCGGTTACGGTGAAGGCTCTTTATCTCCTGATGTTGTAAATAGTTCGATTAACTGGTCAGACATTACCGCCGGCAGTAACTTCAGCTGTGGCATTAAGGTTGACGGCACGTTGTGGTGTTGGGGACAGAATTTTTTCGGTCAGTTGGGGCAGGGTAATTCCGGCGGGCAAGGCACCTATAGCGTACCGACGCAAATTGGATTGGAATCACAATGGCGTTCCGTCAAGGCAGGCGGTACCGGTGACCATGTTTGCGCTTACAAGCAGGACGATAGCTTCTGGTGTTGGGGTGATAATGGTTTTGGCCAACTTGGTGAAGGAAGCGTGGTGGATGGCACTAATCAATATTCGCTGGTGCCAGTACCAGTGAATTCTGACACCGACTGGGCAAGTATCTCGTTGGGTTTTTATCATAGTTGTGCGATTAAAGATAATGGCAGCTTATGGTGTTGGGGGGACAACATGGATGGCACCGTGGGTGATGGGTCCCAGTTAGACAAATCCATTCCGGTGCAGATTGGAACCGATCTTGACTGGAAACAGATTTCCGCGAACTCAGACCACACCTGTGCCGTTAAAACGACGGGTACCTTGTGGTGCTGGGGCAACAATGGCGGTGATGATATTTTGGGGCTTGGTCCAACGATACCGTCCTTTACAGTGCAACCTTTACCCCAACAATTAGGCACGGACACCGACTGGGAAGAAGTCAGCACGGGCACCACACATAGTTGTGCACTAAAAATCGGTGGATCAATTTACTGCTGGGGCAATGGTGCCAGCGGGCGTTTAGCACAAGACTCGACAGATACCGCTGACAAGGATACGCCTGTTCCTATTCTTTCCTCGCAATCCTGGCTGAGCGTGAGAGCAGGACATACGCATACCTGCGCTGTCGCCATAGACAATTCGTTGTGGTGCTGGGGCAGTAATTCCAATGGCGCCACGGGGCAGGGGACTTCTGCTTCCAGCTTATATTTGCCGGCGCAGGTTGGTGTTGATATGGACTGGCTTGCCGTGAATAGTGGCCGGTATTATACCTGCGGTATAAAAGCGGCTCCGGACATCAATGCAATACAAACCAATCAATTATTATGCTGGGGTGATAATGATGACGGGCAAACCGGCGATGGCACGGCTTCCAACATTCTGAAGCTTGATCCCGGCGTGGTAGTCGGTGATGCTACCAACTGGCGTAGTGTATCTGCCTATGCGTATCATACTTGCGGTACAAAGCATGATAATACACTCTGGTGCTGGGGTAATAATGAAGACGGATCAGTGGGCAACGGCGTTGATGATAATAATAACGCTGGTATCCCGACACCGACACCGCAACAAATTGGCGCTGCGGAATGGGAGTCGGTAGAAGTCGGTGGTGTTCATACCTGCGCGATCAAGCAGAACGGCACGCTCTGGTGCTGGGGCGCAAACACCAATGGCGAGCTGGGCAACGGTTCCGCCTGGAGCGGTGATCCGTTAATGGTTAGATTCCAATAGTGTTTAAGTATCAGCGGGAACCGTAACCGGTTCCCGTTCGTCGTTGTGTTTTAAAAGTCCACTACGGTATATTTCGCGCTACATACTGGCCGGCTTCAAAATGGTCAGGTGATAATTGCAGCACTTTCTGATACACGGCAACTGCGCCATCTGCGTTACCCAGGTGGTGGCGGGCTCTTGCTAAATACACCAGCACGGTAGTATCAGTGGGAAAACGGGCCGCAACCTGTTGCGCATGTTTTTCCAGACTAGTCCAGTCTTTCAATGCGTATTCACAGGTCATCAGGCGAACATGGGCATAATAATTCCATGGCGCTACTTCCAGGACTTTTTTGGCCTCGAGCATCGCTTCGCGCCAACGTTGTTGCGCCATTAACGGCAGAGTCATACCGAGACGCGCTTCCAGGGACTGACCGTTTTCACTAATAGCTTTCTTATAGTGCTCGATAGCTTTGCTGTGATTGCCAGTTAAATAGTGCAGCCAACCGCGTCGGAGTGATAATAGTTCATTATTGTGGCCCTTGTTGGCGGCAACATCCAGTGCTTTTAACGCAGCATCATATTGATAAATACTTTCCAGGCGATAGCTTTCTGCCCAGGGATCGATTTCCGCCAGCACCGTATTTGCTGATAGTGTCAGTAAGGTAATCATAAATACTGCAATATTTTTTATCGACATAGCATTCACCATTGATTCTGAAAATTTGCATAAAAAAGTAGACTGTCATACTCATCTGCCAGTAAATCGTTTTCGTATTTATCATAACCAACCAGAAACATGAATTTCAGGGATTGCGTTAGCGCCCATTGCCCGGCAACCGATACAGAGCCGGTTTGTTTGTCACTTACGGAATATACTGCCTTGGCATCCGGATCAACTGCTAGTACCCGATCACCGGCTAGCAGTGTGAGCTGCAGGTTATGGAAATAGGGAGGCGATTTCACCACAAACCAGTGAATATATTTAAGCTCGGCAGAGGCGAAATCATCTTCTTCCAGAAGTTGCGTCTGTTGATTAAGATTGATGAAATAGCCACGCAGTTGTAGCCAGTCATAGGCATTGTTCCAGCCAAAACCGAGCGTTGGGGTAATCTGGTGTGCTTCGATGTCATACAGGTCGCCACTATCGTATTCCGAATAAGCGTACCCTATGTCAAAATAATAAGTCTTGGCGTAATTAATAAAACTCACCTGTGGGTGCAACACACTTATATCGGTCGATTCACTGCTGGTTATGCGTGATGAACCGCCCATGCCGCCCATGCCGCCGCCACCACTACTGGTTACGGTTGTGGTGGTATATTTACCGCCGTAACCATCCAGTGCCAGCGAGAATTTTCCTGATAAGGTATCGGAAAACCAGCTGTATTTACCACCCAGGTGGAGTATATGCTCATCGACTTCGATGTTGGGTGACATGTCGACAAAGGTATAGTTATAGCCGAATGAAAGCGATACGTTATCCAGGTAGTCAGCAAACCAGTAGATACCCAGGTTAAAAGTGGATTCGCGCGAAAGGGACTGGTCAAAACTCTGGTAGTAGCTTTGGGCAATGCCTTTAAATTGCCAGGAATGACTAGTTGCAATGCTGGCAGTGGAAAACAAGGCACAGATGATTGTGACGATCGTGCTGAATAGTCCTGCTTTTGTGAGTGTTCTCATTAAATTGACTACCTTGGATAATTGCTTCTTTGTTAAATTTTAAACGCCTCCATCTGAAAGGTTATTGATCTGAATTAATACTTTGGTGCCAGTTCGGGATTCCGTGGTCAGCAATTAAACCGGTTTCCGTCAGGGTCGCCTGCCAGGTTTTCCTGGAAAATTCCAGGCGGATTTTTCGGCAACCAAAATTAGGGTCAATAATGACTTCGGTTTTTGCGGTTACGCGTACCGGTCCGGCAGATAACTCATGATTGCCGGTTTGAACCCAGACATTGTCCTGCTCATTCCAGTGCCGTGTGTATAGGCTGCTCAGCCCACATCCCAACGGGCGGATTGCACCCAGAATAAACTTTTGCAGTGGATTCAAGGGTAGTAGTTTTTCCGATGGCGAGTCGCGCCACTGGTGTGCGATTTCAGTGAGTGGCGTAAGACCATTGGCCAGTATCCACATATCGAGCAATATGTCCCGCGGCCCTTTGCGGTCATAAAAGGCCAGCACGCCGTTATTTTCTTCAAATGCCGCACTGGCGGATGTCTCACTTGTCAGCCGAAATTGTCCCAGCAAGGTTAACTCCACCGTGAGGTGACGTCTCAATTCAGTCCTGGTTTGTTCATTAACGACTACATAGCTTAGCCGATGGCCCACCGGCAGATGATACTGGTTGGCCAGTTGATCATCGGGCCGGGCCGGTTCAATGCGATCACTTTCTTTCGGTATGGATACCACGCGATATTCCAGGGTGCGGTCTTTATTGTGGTGTACCACACTGCAAAGATGAAACGGGAATGTGGGGCTGCCCAATTCCGCGGTTTGTTGCACCTGCAAATGTAAATGCGGTTGCGGTGAGCGGCCGGTATTACCGCAGGCTGCCAGCAAGGTGCCGGGAGTAACATATTGTCCTTCTTTTACCTTAATGCTGCCCTGTTGCAAGTGGGCCAGTAACACATATAAGCCACCTGCCAGCCGAATCATAATGAAATTGCCCCAGTTATTCACATTATCCACTTCACCGGGTTTGTTATCCGGTAAGCGGTCATAGGTTCTGGCGACATCGCCGTGCACTGGTGATAATACTGGCGCGCCGTAGCAATAGTAGTCTTCCAGTTTTGTACCGTCATTGGTATAACTCTGTTCCACTTCGGTGATATAGAAATCCAGTGCGTATTGCCAGGGTGGCTTGTGGGTGTATTTGCCATTATTACCCTGATATATGGTCCAGGTGCCAAACACCGGCATCAGCAAGGGCACGCTGTTGATGTCACCGTAGCGGAACTTCGCCAGCCGTGCTTTTTCGTAGTTTACTTCCGGCAAACCTGGCTCAGGGGCAAGATACGGTCTGGTAAAGCCGATACGCTTTTTCATTGCCACCAGCATGGTAAGGGCGGTGATAACAAAGGCCAGCGCCATTATTGGCAGGCCTTCTACCAGTAACAGATTTTGACTGGCGATGACCAGTAATGCCGTCATTAGTACGCCTACCAGCGCAAACAGGAAACTGATGACGCCCGGTATGGTAAAGATGCCGCCGAGGGCGATGGCAATGAGTATAAAATTAAAACCAGTCCAGACAATGAAACTGGGGTGTGGCTCAAACAGGAAATGCGTCAGAATCAGATAACCGAAGGAATACCCTGCCACGGCCAGCAGCGCGAGGTAACGGGAATAAATAAAAATAATAATAAACAGGATAGCCCCAATGAGCGGGGTGGGTGTAAAAAATATTGCTCCCAGTGCGCTGAAAAAACTGTCAGCCGCTGGATGAATCAGGGTATAGGAAGCCTGTGCCAGGCCCATGTAATCTGAACTTTCCGTGTAACGGCGCGCGACGAGCGCCATGGTTCCCGCCGCAATCACAAACGGCGCGCTCATGGCCGGCAGGCGGTCCAGCCGCCATAGCGCATCACCCAACACCGTGCTGACAAACACTGCAACAATGGCGCCGGCGATAATAATGCCTACTATATATATGTTTAGTACATAAAACGCGCCGATCGATAGACCCACCAGCAAAGCGTTAAAAATCTGCAGATGACCAGCGTAGTCGGGAAACTGCCAGAGGCGCGTAATGATGAAAGCCACCGAGGCGGCAAGCAAGCCCGACAATCCGATGTTGGGAAAGAAAAACGTCGTGGCCAGAATGACAACGCCGGCCACTGGATTGTTGAGAAACAGGATGACGGCGTAAGCTTTGGGTATGGCCAGGAGTTTACGCGCATTGATCATGGTGTTTTAGTTATTTGTCGTTTTATATTTACAGGTTAAGTTTAATGACTTTTTAAAAAGTTACGGGGTGCCCCTTTGGGATAGGGTTTTTCCAGATGCTGCGGTAGTCGTTCCTGTTGCGTTACAATGTCCAGATCTTCCGCCGCCCGCACCAGGGCAACGTCGCCGTGTTCCTGTACCATCACCACGTTGGGACGATATTCTATAAACTGCAACCATTGCGTGTTGTTATAAGCTCCCACCGGGCTAAATATTAAAGTATCGCCAACATTGACGGGTGGTAGCATGATGCTGTTACGCATGACGTCAATGTTCATACACAAGGGGCCGTAGAGTACGGTTTCTTCCGGCCGCCCTGACAGGTGGCGGGTGGGGAAGACATCATGGTTGTACCAGAATGCCGTAAACATGTGGTTGACTCCGGCGTCCAGAATCACGGCGCGGCGGCCATCGGGCAAGTGTTTGTTGGCAACAACGGAGCTGATTAATACTTCCGATTCATCAACCACTGCACGGCCGGTTTCCAGAACCAGGGTAGGTCTTTTGCATTCGCGGGTTTCCCGGTCGTGAGTCAATTCGAGCAGGGTGTCGCAAATGGCTTCTGCATATTGTTCGATACTGGGTACTACCTGTTCCGGTGGTAAATAAATGCCTTGCAAGGAATTCATAGAAGCGAAACCACCACCGATGTCGATGTATTTGATTATGCAACCTGTTTTGTTCTCCACTTCATTCATAAAGTTGCACATGATCTTGACCTGTTGCTTGTAAGCCAGCGGCTCCATGACGAAGGTGCCGATGTGCGCGTGCAAACCCACCAGATTGAGGTTGTCACTGGAGGCTACACGCCAGGCGGCATCCAGCGCCTGTCCGGATTCCACGTTAAAGCCAAAACGGCTCCACATTTCGGTGTAACCAGTATCAAAGTTCAGACGAATGGCAACATCCACTGCTTTATTTAATGTTTTGGCGACATCCTCCAGTAAATACAATTCATCAAGATGATCAATATGGATGTGGGCCCCTTCATTCACGGCACGTTCCAGGATGTCACGGGTCTTGTTCGGGCCGTTAAATAAAATGCAATCGCCGGGTACGCCCAACTTGCGAGCCTTTTCATATTCGAACCGGGACACCACTTCTGCCAGGTCGCCTTCCTGGTGAAGGATATTGCATACCGCGCCCAGGTAGTTGGTTTTATAAGACCAGCCAAACATGACATCCGGGTAGCGGGTGCTGAATGCCTTGCGAATGCGCTTGCTGTTTTGCCGCAAGGTATGTTCCGATATCACGAACAGCGGTGACTTATATTGCTCCAGCAGTTTGTTGACAGGCACGCCGTCAATGTTATCGCGCCAGATCATGTGCCGCGCCGCCCCGGATTTATTCAGGAAACCGCTGCGCAAGGGTGTAATGGAAGGTTTTACCCAGGGCTTCTTTTCACTCTCGGTTGTGTTGTCGCGGGTTTCTGTCATAACAATAATACTCAATCGTTGGGTTGATGAAGGCTTACCAGGTCGTGGCCACCATTCATGATGACTTCTTCAAAATCGTGGATCGATACAATTTGTTCCTGTGCGTAGCGTATGAACATGACGCCACTTTTCGTTACCGGAAAAGCGCTGGGCTGCTCACCAAGTGCCAGTTGTAATAATGTTATTGGCAAGTTGCGTCCCACACCCACTGATAAATAAACCCAGGCGGGAAAGCGTGGGTTTATTTCAATGAGCTGGTAATGACCATTGCGATCACGGATGATTTCCACTTCCAATGGACCACGCCAGTTAATAGCCTTGATCAACCGCGCGCTGGCTTGATAGAGAGTACTGTCATCGATACTGACGCCGGACCAGGCTTTGCCCTTGTCTGTGATCGCCATCTTTTTCATCATTACGGCGCCTAGCATGTTGCCTTCCCCATCACCCACCGCAGTGAGGTTGTATTCTTCACCCTTGACCAGCTTCTGAATCAAAACCGGGAAACCCCACTCCGCTGCAATACGTCGAAACACATCAATGGCATGCTGGGTGTTGTAAACGATGGCGGCATCGTAAAACAGGCCCTTGACAATAAACGGGAACGCCCAGCCTTTATCCGCGCAATCATGAAAAAAACCGGAGTTGGTAATGCTCTTGGTTTCCGGGCATTCCAGCCCTGCATGTTTGGCAAGTTCCGTCAGGCGGTCCTTATTGCGAAAGCGCAGTTGCTCCTGCGTGGGCAGGAAGACTTTGATGCCCATGTCGTTGAGCAAGGGCTGCAAACGAATCATGCCAGGGAGCTCTGCATCAAGGCAGGGGATCAATACTTCAAAGTTTTCCCGTTCCTGAATATTGCGTAAGGTATCGGTAAATAGTTCGTCACCGGAAGACGGGTAAGGTAACAGGTAACCCGCGTCACAATAATCGTTGAGGTATAAACCGGGGTCCAGGGCGTCATAACCCAGGCCTATAATACGGCCCTTGAACTCCGGTGATTCCCGCAAACAACGAGCGACCGCCAGCCCCGGCCCCGGGTTGTCAGGCTTGGCGTTCATGCCAGTAACCGCTACCGTGCAATCTAGTACCATGACTTATCCTGTATATTTCAGATTATCCGCCAACCACGTCATTCACCAACGTAGTCACGCAACAGGCCGGCGAATTCGAGAACATCGCGTTCCAGTTCACGCCGCGGCGCGTCATATTCATTAGCTAAATGGTCAAGTAATGATGTGAGCTGATTGTCTTTTTGTAACAAGCGTAAAATTACCATTCCTGTCTCATTGACGGTGAAATTGTGCCCACTCACCGGATCAAAGACAAAACCGCTTTCGCTGATCGCCAGGCGCTGCAGGTTAGCCAGCGGGGGGAAGGTGTCGTTGCCGGTAGAATTATTATTTTGAGGTTGCTCCATGGTTCACTCCATCCGGTATCAGTAATAAGACGCCCTGGTTTATTAGTTTATCGTTACATTGAATTTTGCTTTTCAGCCTATGGATTTACCATGATATGTATCAAGGAGCAGCGGTCGGTAGCCAATTCCTTGAACAATCGCGGGAGCTAGGCGTTAGTTCGCGGTGTAAAAAGCCGGAGAGATTTTCCTCATTGCTTGCAGTGAGGATCGTATATTCACAGGATATCTATTTGGGGATATCCGGAGATATCTATTTTGAGTGATGAACTGTTCTGTTTCTCGATTGCGTTTAGCGGTTTTGCCAGCTGAAAAACGAAGAGATTCGCTGCATGACGCGACAAAAGCAATTTTACTTTTGTCTGAAAATTTTATTCATCATAAAAAAAGCGGTGTAACAGTGTTAATTTGTTACACCGCTCTATGCATAAGCATAACCCTATCATCTACTTCATCTTTACTGCAGGATTAATATTAGTCTCGGAAAAAAATGATTGCGCTGACATGGGTCAAACAGCCATGCAATTGTTGTGTGATGTATAGTGTTAAAACTCGAAGTTGTGTTATAGACTTTATAGAAAGAGAATTAGTATTAACGTTCAAGAATAACAAATTAAGTATTTCCCCTATCAAAATAAGCCATTTCCCTATCTGTTTACTATCGTCCGTAACGCTGCACAAACAGTTTGTAGGTGTAAAAATCATGCGTAACCTGACGATAAAGTTTTTCCTGTTCTTTATATTAATCTACTCACCTGTTAGTTTCGGTGTCAATCAGCTTGCGCTTTCTACACCGATTGAGCTTTCCAGCCAAATCCCCGATTTTGGTGGTGCTTACAAGAGTAAGATTGAAGGCGTGGATAACGGCATGCTGGTGGTTGTGTATGGTGATTATGTTGAAGATGATCCTTTGCACTATGTATTCGATACCAGAGCCAATGCAGAACGACCGGCGCGGGATATCTTTATAACGACCTGTGATAGTGCCGCCAGTGATTGCAGTCTCGTCGAGAACTGGAGTGCTCCCTTCAATTTATCCAACACCGCACAGCTAACCAGTATGCCCACGGACTGGAATGCCGACGGTAATCGCACCGATTACTACGGTGATTCCGATAATCCACACATGTTCAGTAGTGGTAATCATGTGGTGATCACCTGGGGCGATAAATATTGTCCGGGCGGACAGCAACGCAGCGTAACTTATCTGGAATACGGCAGTCGCGAGATACCGATGAGCTGCGTGTATGTAGCGCATGCGACGGGCAATGTCGCGACTTTCTCGGACTGGACGGTAAATCGGTTGTCCGATGGTTCGCGCGATGTAAAACAGGACAACAATAAGGGCATAAGTTCGGGCGTGTGGGCGCTAGTCTGGCAGGAAGACCCGTTAGGTCTGCAACCGGGTGAAGCTGAAGGTCCTGGTGAAGGCAGTTCCGGTGCTAAAGTCAGTCATGGTACTGATATCTGGTATAGCTATACGTCAAATGTGGCAAGCGCGGTATCTGATATTGGTGTGTGGAGAACGCCGGTGCGTATCACCGACAATCAAACAGCATTTGGCTTGTCAGGTTCCTTTAACCCTATCAAAAACACTGCCGGTAATTCGGTGGATCCCTCACAAATAGAAAAAGGCATAGCCGGGGCTTCCCGCGCAAATTTGCAGGTTGTGGGGGGCTCAAGTCCACCGAATACCGTTATTGCCTATGAAGAAACGAAAGGTTCTGCAGGCCTGGATGAGGGCAAGTTCTTGCGCTACCACGTCTTCCCCTATAACAGCCCGCCCACCTCGGCCAGCGACAAGGCGGGGTGCATCATCAGTGACCCGGATGAAAATGCACGGCGCGCAAGATTTGTTGCGCAGACCAATGCGGCCAGTGGCAGTGGTATACGTTTTGCCATTTTCTGGCGCCAGGGTTTGTATAATCAGGGTGGACCGGCTGATATCATGATGCGTATCGGTTATCGATCGGCAGATCCGCAATCGACCGGATTACATCCCGCAGATCTGGATCCTCCAGTTGACGCCAACTGTTTTGCCCTGGATTATGCATCGGCAGTCAATCTTATCAGTGCGGCTCCTTTGAATCTGAGTAGCAACACGCCACAGGCAACTAGTGCCAACCTTGCTGACGCGACAGATGCCGATTTTCTGGAAAATGCCCGGGCACATCGCGCCGTATTACGTGCCAATGATTTATACGTGGGGTATATCTATACCGAAGACGGCGTGGTGGCGGCAGCCACAGATCTGGCTAATTATAATTTTTACGTGCGTCATTTTAATGCCACCAACGGTGTGTGGGGTCAGCCGGAGAATTTGTCCAATATTACCGATACGACGATTAATGTCCTGGAGCCGCGCCTCATGGGTATGCCGGGCAATCAACCGGGTTGCACAGATCCCGATAATATTACCAATCCGGAAAATTGTCAGAACAGAAATGTGCTGGTAGCTGCTTGGGGAACCGAAACCAACGTCTACGAACATATCGGTGGCAGCGAAAACCTGGATATTTATATCACGCGCACCACAGATAAAGCGGCGCATTGGGAACCGTTAACTCTTCTGGCATCAGGCGCCAGTAGTCAGGGAGAATCCCAGTTGCGCATTACACCGGATGGTAACCGCGTCTTCGCGGTCTGGAACGAAACCAGCAATGGCATTACCAACAGCATGTTCAGTCTGGGAACACCGATTACGCTTTATTCGGATATGGCAGTTTCGGTTACCAGCATTCCCGCAACGGTACATGCCGGTGACAATATTGATATTACTTACCAGGTAGAAAATCTTGGCCCTGACAAGGCATACGATATTGGGCTCACCATTGATTTACCGGCATCAGTGCAATTTCTCTCAGCCAGTTATTTCTGTACTTTCGACACTGGCGTGATCAGTTGTCAGCTCGGCGACATCGACATAAACAACAGTGTTTCGGTCGGGATTACTGTGCAAAGCACCATAGAGGAAGCATTGCTATTCACAGCGTCAATTGTCAGCGATACGCTAGATGACCCCGAAACCGGCAATAACGAGGTGCAATCCACAGTCAACGCGACCATGGCCAGCGATCTCGCAATAACAGCCAGTAGCAGTGTAGACGGCGTCGACGTGGGAGCTAATGCAAGTTTGCTTTATGAAATTAGCAATCAGGGACCTTCAGCAGCGGCTGACGTGATGCTGGTGCAGGCACTGCCAGTGGGAGCGACATTCATGGGCGCTACCCCGGATATATGTATCGAGATGAATAGCGAACTGAGTTGCAATATCGGTACGCTGTCCAATGACGACGCCAGCTCCGTCACTATCGTGATGAGAATGGATATTGTCGGGCCAGTGACATTCAACGCAACGGCAAGCGCTACGCAATATGATCCAGATACGAGCAACAATGCAACTGCTATTGTTATTACAGGTATCCCAAACATTGATCTGTCCATGTCAGGTGCGGTGAATTACCACACCGTTCAGGAAGGCCAGCATGTGACGGTGACATTTACAGTGGTAAACGAGGGGCCACAGCCTGCATCAAATATCGCGATGAATATCTCCATACCCGGTGTCTGGGAGCAAAGTTCCACGACGATTACTAACGGTAACTGTCATATTTCCGGAGTCAATCTGATGTGTGAAATAGACAGTCTCGCAGCCGGCGAGTCTACCAGTGTGGAACTGGTAGGCACGGTTGATGGTGTGATGGAAATTGATATTCATTCCAATGTATCGGCTGATGAGAATGACCTGGATTTGACAAATAACGCCGCGCGTGTACATGTCAAGTTTAAAGAAGATACGGATATACTCGATGTCATATTCGGCTGTTCCATGATGCCGGAAAATGCCAGCGCCAGTTCCGTAGATCCGACATTATTAGTAGTTGTGTTAATTGCCCTGGCTCGTATTGCAATGAGAAAGGAACGCGCGAAGACCGTGTGATGAAAAGGAGGATCTATTGCTATAGATCAAACAATTTCTAAGCAAAATACGCAAAATGCTTATTTACTAATGTATTGATCGTTATTATATTAATATTATAAAGATAATAATTAGCCTGCCCTATCTGTATCTACTTTCATTCATTAGCTTATCTCTAAGCGGTCGGTGTGAATTGCTGGCCGAGATTCATTATTTGGAGATAATTCAGTTACTGCAACTGGCTTTGATCCTACATTAATTTAAGGAAAGCTAGCGCTAGAAACTGACAATTACAGAATTCCAGAGGTTATCAAGTTATAACCTGATGATTTGTAGTTAAAAATGGAGGTGTAAGATGAACTCGCAAGTGTTGTTAGCACGCCTGAAAAAGCTGGTCTGTAGTCTGGCTTTTCTGGCGTTTGCAAGTGCGCCGTCACTGGTTGGAGCTATAGATATAACCGTGGCGGGTACGACTGACACGGCGGATGGCCCCGATACGTGTGCAGTCGCGACGACCGTCAGTTGTCCCAGTCTTCGATCCGCAATCCGTTATGCCAATGAAACCAGCCCTGATCCCGATACCATTACCCTGTCTGCAGGTACTTACACTTTAAGTATTGATGGTGTTGATGAAAGCTGGGCGGGTAGCGGCACCGAGGCAGATCCCTATGTCGCAGTTATTACACCCGATGCCACCATAGGTGACCTGGATATTACGGATAGTTTGACCATTACCGGCGCGGTGGATGTAGACGAAAATTTGCTAACTACCATTGCATGGGATGTGCAAAAGAATGTTGCTGACCCCGAGTTGGATCTTGAACTGGGTGATCGCATTTTTCACGTACAGGCTCTGACAGGTACCACAGTGAGCGTGACATTTTCTAACCTTATCCTCACTAACGGTAGTGTCGGCGTCGTACCCAACACCAATTGCGATGTCGCTGATTATCCTTATGACATTGAAATCGTACCGGCTGAAACCTGTAGCATCTATCAATTTCGCCGTTTTGGCGGCGCTCTGGCGCTCGGTTCGGGTGCCAATATTGCCTTTTATGTTGCGGCAGAACACGGACCGGATACTCCGGGAGGTGGCGGTAAGAAACCACCCGATGTTGGCCCGGGCGGTGATGAGCCGGAAGAAGGTGGCACCATATCTGATGTCACTATTCATCGCGTGGCTGTAATCGATAATGATGCTGGTGCTGATGCGGGTGGTATCTACAACGCAGCCCCAACTGTAATCGAAGAGTCTGTTATTAGCGGTAACTTCAGTGGCGCGAATGGTGGTGGTATTTACAATGATGCGGAGTTAACCATCAATAAAACCACGATTGGAACGGCAACATCAGTACCGTTTATCATTAATTCGGCGTTACTTGCCAATCCTAACCAGGGTGAAAATGGTGGTGGTATTTTTGATACCGGTTTCCATACCACAACCATTACCAATACCTCCGTTAATGGCAATACGGCGATTGG
>Ga0209742_10000865_pt1 | contig 15017 bp, 14 predicted proteins | sample DeeMarSeWOR38_10_FD_187462 | JGI IMG/M metagenome (GOLD analysis project Ga0209742, IMG submission 187462) | Marine sediment microbial communities from White Oak River estuary, North Carolina - WOR-3-8_10 (SPAdes) (version 2) | ecosystem: Environmental > Aquatic > Marine > Intertidal zone >... | reverse complement strand
AGTTCCTGCTGTTTTGTCGCGAGCGGGATCGAGAGAAGGAGCGCTGGGATGGTTCGAGAATGGGCCCCGAGGGAGCGGTCGATCATCACGGTGCGGACGACGCTTTTCCGATCAACGATATCGACGACATCCTGCCGGGCATCATCGAGTCATGCACGCGCGTTTACTACACCATGGGTATGTACGCGGACTTCGATGCGCGCATTACCGGCTGGGTCAACTCGCTGCGGTCGCGGGTATCCAGGGGCGTGCACACGCCGCAGGAGTTCGTTGCACTCGATCACTTGCTGCACGACATGCGCCTCTACAAGAGCCGCGCCGAGATTTCGGCCCTGCGCAAAGCGGCGAAAATTGCCGTAAAAGCCCACACCCGGGCAATGCGCACCGTGCGCCCGGGGTTGTTCGAGTACGAAGTCGAAGCGGAATTCATCCACGAGTTTCGCCGCAACGACGCCTGCATGTCCTACAACCCGATCATCGGGACCGGACGCAATACGTGCACGCTGCACTACGTCGAAAACAGGGCTGAACTGCAGGACGGCGACCTGCTCCTTATCGACGCCGGCTGCGAGGTCGATTACTACGCCTCAGACGTTACCCGGACGATGCCGGTCAACGGCAGGTTCACGCCGGAACAACGCGCTGTTTACGAGATCGTGCTCGAAGCCCAGCTCGCGGCCATCGAAAAAATCCGCCGCGACAACCACTGGAACGAGCCGCACGATGCCGCCGTCAAAGTCATTACCAAGGGACTCAAGAAGCTCGGGCTACTGGATGGTACGTTGCCGAAACTGATCAAGGACGGTGCCTATCGCGAGTATTACATGCATCGAACCGGACACTGGCTGGGCATGGACGTTCACGACGTTGGTGACTACAAGGTCGGCGACGAGTGGCGACTGCTGGAACCCGGGATGGCGATGACCGTCGAACCTGGTATCTACCTGCCGGACAGCCGCAAGGTGCCGTCACGTTTTCGCAACATCGGCGTTCGCATCGAGGACGACGTCGTAGTTACGAGCAATGGCGCCGACGTGCTCAGCAAAGGGCTTGTAAAAGAACCGGACGCCATCGAGGCGCTGATGCAGAGCCAGAAATGATCGATTCGAGAGACACGAGATACGACATCGTCATTGCCGGCGGCGGCATGATCGGCGCGAGCCTCGCGCTCGCTCTCTCGCCGCTGGGACTGCGCGTCGCCGTCGTCGAGGCCGTGGCGCGTGGCGAGACCCGCCAGCCGAGTTTCGACGACCGGTCGACCGCCTTGTCGCGCAGCACGCAGCGCATGTTCGAGGCGATGGGACTGTGGGACGACGTGATTGCCGCCGCCACCCCGATTCGCCGTATTCATGTCTCGGACCGGGGCCGTTTCGGTTTCTCGCACATCGACGCGGCGCAGCAGGGCGTGGCGGCGCTGGGCTACGTCGTCATTAACCGCGTGCTGGGCGATGTCCTGCAATCCGCGCTGACAAGAGCGGGCACGGTGGAGGTGATATGCCCCGCGCGCGTCGTCGATATCGATACCGGGGGCGGTCTCGCCGTTGCGACAATCGAATCCGCTGACGGCCAGCAACAGGCGCTCGATTGCGAGCTGCTCGTGGCGGCAGACGGTGCGAATTCGGCGCTGCGGCCGATGATGGGTATCTGCGCGAACAAGACCGACTATGGCCAGCACGCGGTCATCGGCAACCTGTTGCCGGAAAAGCCGCTCGACAACTGCGCCTACGAGCGCTTTACCGACCAGGGCCCGTTGGCGCTGCTTCCGGTTGCGGACGATCGTGCGGCGTTCGTGTGGACGGTGTCCAGCCACGACGCGGAGCGCGTGCTCGGCCTCGACGATGAGGCGTTTCTCGGCGAGCTGCAGGAGGCGTTCGGCTACCGACTCGGCCGGCTATCGCGCGTCGGAAAACGCGTCGCCTATCCGTTATCGCTGAGCAAGGCGCTGCGCCTGACTGCCGAGCGGTCCGTTCTTGTCGGCAATTCCGCGCACGGCCTGCATCCGGTCGCGGCACAGGGCTTCAACCTCGGTATGCGCGATGTTGCTGCGCTGTGCGACTGTATCGCGGATGCACGCAGGAATGATCCGTCTGCGGACCTCGGCGACTCGGAGCTGCTTGCGCGCTACGCGCAATGGCGCCGGGACGATCAGGGCAAGCTGGTACGTCTCACGGACGGTATTGTGCGGCTGTTCGGCAGCTCGAGCCCGCCGCTCAGGGCTGCGCGTAACATTGGAATGATCGGGTTCGATGTCATTCCGGGCGTGCGTTCGCTTTTTGCGAAGCACATGATGGGGCTCGCCGGTCGCCTGCCGCGCCTGTCGCGCGGAGTGCCGCTAAAGTGAAGAAGCGCTACGACGTTGTCGTCGTCGGGGGCGGTATTATCGGCCTTACGGTCGCTGCGCTCCTGGCGCACGGAAAGTGTGCGGAGGCACTGCGGCTCACCGTGATCGATGCCGCCCCGCGGCCGCGATTCGATCCCGGCGAGGACATAGGGCTGCGCGTGTCGGCGATTGCGACCGGTTCTGCGGAAATTATCGATGGCCTCGGCGCCTGGGATACGGTCGCCGCTGCGCGAGCGTGCCCGTACGAGCACATGCGCGTCTGGGACGGTGCCGACGATCCCGAGGGGCCGTCCACGCTGCGCTTCGACGCCGACGAGTTTGCGGTCCCGCAGCTTGGCTTCATCGTCGAGAACCTGCTCATCCAGGACGCCTTACTAAAGGTGTTGGACAAAACGGACGTCAACCAGCGCTTCGACTCGCCGATTCGAACTATCCAGAAGGCGAGCGATGCTTACCGGCTGCAGTTCGAGGACGGTCGCGAACTGGACGCCGATTTGCTTATCGGTGCTGACGGGGCACGGTCCCTCGTGCGCGAGTCGGCCGGCATCGCGGTAATGAGACGGCCCTATGCACAGACCGCGTTCGTCACGCACCTTCGTCCCGAACAGCCGCACGGCGCGACGGCGAGACAGCGGTTTCTGGAGGATGGTCCGCTGGGGATGCTGCCGCTTGCGGACGGTCGCATCTCGGTGGTCTGGTCGACGACCCTCGAAACCGCGCGGCACGCGATGGCGGCAAGCGATGACGAACTGAGCAGCATTCTGACCGAGGCCGCGGACGATGTGCTCGGCGAGCTTGCAGCGGCAGGTCCACGTGGCACGTTTCCGCTCTGTGCGCAACACGCCAGAAATTATGTTCTGCCACGTCTTGCCCTGATCGGCGATGCGGCGCATGCTGTACATCCGCTGGCCGGGCAAGGCGCGAACCTCGGTCTGGCTGACGCCAGCACCTTGTCCGCAGTGATAGAAGAAGCAATCAGAAAGGGGGAACACCCGGGGGACAGACCGGTACTCAGGCGGTACGAACGGGCCCGTAAGGGCGCGAATGCGGCGATGCTGCACCTGATGACGGGGCTGAACCAGCTGTTCGCAGCGCGCTCACCGACGATCGGTGAGTTTCGCCGTGCCGGCATGCGGCTGTTCAACGTGAGCGGGCCGTTGCGCGAGCGCGCAGTCAGAGTCGCACTGGGTGCCGGGCGGCGCTAGCCGTACTGGCCGGGTTAGAGTTTATATGACGCAGCGATATGTGTTGGTACTGGCGGTGCTGCTGACGACTGTCGGGCTCTCCTTGTTCGTCTACAAGTGGCAGGTTCTGGGTTTTCCACTGTCCGAGAACCAGGATACCCCGGTCTGGACGATCGAATCCGCCATCAGCTTCGACTCCGGTCCGGGCTCCATCAAGGTCAACCTGCACATACCGACGCTGACGCCCGGCTTCAGGCAGCTCAACGAAAACTCGGTGTCACGCGGCTACGGCTTCAGCGTCAATTACGGTAGCGGTGGGCGTGAGGCCCAGTGGGCGATAAGGCGCGCCGACGGCCGCCAGACGATCTACTACCGCATTTCGGTGTTCGAGGACCCCGGCAGCGAGCAGGCCGATACCACCCCGCCGTTCCCGCCGCCGCCGGCAATCAACGAGCCTTTCCGGACGGCCGTCGACGTCATCGTCGCGGAAGTCCGCGAGCACTCGGCGGATACGGCGTCGTTTACGACCGAGCTCCTGCGGCGCCTGAACGACCCCTCGCCGGACCCCAACGTCGAGCTGCTGATGTCGGAGGTCGGGAACAATGCAGATTTCGTTGATGTCGCCACAATGATGCTCGCCTCGGCAAGGATACCGGCGCGCATGGTTCGCGGCTTCGAACTCAGTGGCCGCCAGCGCAACGCGGACCTGGAGCCGTGGCTCGAGATTCACGACGGCGATCGCTGGCGCTTTTTTAATCCGACGACGGGTGAAGAAAACCTGCCGGATCGCTTCTTTATCTGGTGGCGCGGCAATGAACAGCTCATCAACGTCGAAGGCGGCAGCAACGTCGAGGTTGATTTCGCGGTACAGGAGGCTCATCTCGATGCGGTGGCCATCGCGAAGTCGCAGGCGGCGAAGAGCGGTGCCACGATGTTCGATTTTTCGCTGTACAGCCTGCCGATACAGACGCAGGCTGTGTACGCCGTATTGCTGATGATACCGATCGGCGCGCTCGTGATGGTCGTGATGCGCAACATCGTCGGGATCGATGCGTTCGGCACCTTCATGCCCGTCCTGATCGCGCTTGCTTTCCGCGAGACGAAACTGGTGTGGGGCATCGTGCTGTTCACGGTCCTGATCGCGCTGGGCCTCAGTATCCGCTTCCTGCTCGAGCGCCTGCGCCTGTTGCTGGTGCCGCGGCTCAGCGCCGTGCTGATCGTCGTGGTGCTGCTCATGCTGATCATCAGCCTCGTGTCCCACAAAATGGGCATGGAAACGGGCTTGTCGGTGGCCTTGTTCCCGATGGTCATCATCGCGATGACCATCGAGCGCATGTCCGTGGTGTGGGAAGAGCGCGGACCCGGAGACGCAATGCGCGCCGGGGGCGGCAGCCTGCTCGTCGCCACGATTGCGTATATCTTCATGGGTCTCGGCTGGCTGGAGCACCTGATTTTCACCTTCCCGGAGTTACTACTGGTCGTGCTTGCACTGGTGCTGCTCGCGGGGCGTTATACTGGTTATCGACTTCTGGAACTTGGCCGCTTCAAGGCCCTTATCAACAACTGATGTTTGCAACAGCCAGGAAATTGCGAGAGGCCGGCGTACTGGGCCTCAACGAGCGCAACGCGGAATTCATCATGCGCCTGAACCCGAGGCGGCTGTATCCGCGTGTGGACGACAAGGTATTGACCAAGCAGCTGGCGCTTGAGGCCGATATGGCGGTGCCCGACCTTTACGGCATCATCGATAACCAGGGCGACGTGCGCCGTTTCGCCGAGATCGTCAAGGATCACGACAGCTTCGTGGTCAAGCCCGCCCAGGGCAGCGGCGGCGACGGCATTCTCGTCATTACCGGCCGCAGCAAGCGCAAGCGCGACTGCTTCCGCCGCTCGAGCGGGCTGCTGATAACCGAAGCAGAGATCGCGCATCACTTGTCGAACATCGTGAGCGGCCAGTACAGCCTGAGCGGCGGCAAGGACAAGGCGCTGATCGAGTACTGCGTGCACTTCGATCCCATCTTCGCGGAGGTTAGCTACCAGGGCGTGCCGGACGTGCGTGTCATCGTCTACCGGGGTTACCCTGCGATGGCAATGGTTCGACTGCCGACGCGTGCCTCGGACGGCAAGGCGAACCTGCACCAGGGCGCCGTGGGCGCGGGCGTCGATATTGCGTTGGGCGAGACGCTGACCGGAGTGCTGAAGAACGAGGTTGTCGATGATCATCCCGATACCGGCGCATTGATCGCAGGGCTGAAGATCCCGCAATGGGACTTCATCCTGGAGTCTGCCGCCCGCGGCTATGAGGTCACCGGGCTGGGTTACCTCGGCGTCGACATGGTCATCGACCGGGACCGGGGCCCGCTGATGCTCGAAATGAATGCGCGGCCCGGCCTGAACATCCAGATTGCAAACGGTATCGGCCTGAGCACACGCATCCGGCGCATCGACGAGATCTACGATGCTGATGCGACTCCGGCCGAGCGTGCGGCAACTGCCCGTAGGGAGTTTTCCGCCCACCGGCAGCTGCAAATGCTCTGACGCGCCAGAGCAACTGTCGCCCGTGGCCGAAAAGTCCCGCAAGAAGGAGCTGCTGACGCTGGGCTGGCGTGAGTGGGTGGGTCTCCCTGATCTTGGCCTGGAAGAGATCAAGGCAAAGGTCGATACCGGAGCGCGAACGTCGGCACTGCACGCATTCGAGGTACGCCAGGTCGACGTCGATGGCAGGCGGCGCGTGGAATTCAAGATGCATCCGCGCCAGCGGGACAACGAGACCGTCGTCATATGCCGGGCGGACGTCATTGACGAGCGCGTCGTGCGGGACTCCGGAGGGCATGCGGAGAAACGCTGGGTAATCGAGACGCCGGTGACGATCGGTGGCCACACCTGGCCGATAGAAATCACCCTGACCGCGCGCGACGACATGCTGTTTCGTATGTTGCTCGGCCGTACGGCGATCCGGAAACGAGCCGTAGTGGACCCGGCGCGATCGTATCTCGTCGGCGCGAAGCCGGAAGTGAGTTGAAATAGTGGCGAAGAATTCCGCGATAACGGTCGGCGAGACCGTCGTACAGCCCGGGGAGCGCGCAACGGTGCGGCTGCCGGTAGCCGATCTCTATACGGGCACCTCGCTGGCGATGCCCGTGCACGTTGTGTGCGGTCGCCGGGACGGACCGGTTCTTTTCGTATCGGCGGCAATTCACGGCGATGAACTCAACGGCGTCGAGATCATTCGCCGCCTGTTGAAGCGCAAGGCACTATCGTCGATGCGCGGCACGCTGCTGGCGGTGCCGATCGTCAACGTGCACGGCTTCCTGGACCAGTCCCGCTATCTTCCGGATCGGCGCGACCTCAACCGGTCGTTTCCCGGTAGCCGCAAAGGCTCCGTAGCGGCACGCATGGCGCATACGTTCATGCACGAAATCGTCGAGAAGGCAGATTTCGGTATCGATCTGCATACCGGCGCCATCAACCGCTCGAACCTGCCGCAGATCCGCGGCAACCTCGATGACGAGGCGACCCTGAATCTCGCAAAAGCGTTTGGCGCTCCCGTCATCGTGAACTCGAATGTGCGCGATGGTTCCCTGCGTCAGTGCGCGGCGGACAGGGGCATGCCCATGCTTATTTACGAGGCAGGCGAAGCGCTGCGCTTCGATGAACTGTCGATTCGCGCCGGTCTGCGCGGCACCGTGAATGCAATGCGGCACATCGGCATGTTACCGTTGAGCAAGAAAACGAGGCCGGTCTCGCCCGTTTTGGCAGACTCGACCAGCTGGGTAAGGGCGCCTGAGAGCGGCATTGTGATTCCCAGGGTCGAGCTGGGTTCTCGCGTAACCGCGGGCCAGGCGCTCGCTATAATTGGCGACCCGGTCAGCGACGAGGAAGTGCAGGTAAAGGCGCCATTCGACGGCATCATCATCGGCCAAAGCAAGCTTCCTCTGGCGCACGAAGGCGATGCGCTTTTCAATGTCGCAGCTTTCAAGAGCGTGTCTCGCGCCGAAAACAGGGTGGAGGAATTCGCCGCTGTGCATGGCGCCTGATGCGCCGCCACGTCAACCAGGAACAAGCAATGAAACTCGGAATTCTGTCAACGAACCGAAATCTCTATTCCACGCGCCGCCTCGTCGAGGCGAGCGAAGAGCGTGGTCACGACGTCCGCGTCATCAACCACAAGCGTTGTTACATGAATATCGTGAGCCACAACCCCCAGATCCATTACAACGGCGAGGCGATCAAGGGTATCGACGCCATCATCCCGAGGATCGGCGCATCGGTCTCTTTTTACGGCACCGCCGTCGTCCGGCAGTTCGAGATGATGGGCGTCTACTCGGTCAACGAGTCCGTCGCGATAACGCGTTCAAGGGACAAGCTGCGCGCTTCGCAGCTGCTTTCCCGCAAGGGTATCGGCCTGCCGGTTACCGGGTTCGCGAACGCACCTGGAGATACGGATGACCTGCTGAAACTCGTCGGCGGAGCGCCCGTGGTAATCAAGTTACTCGAGGGAACGCAGGGCGTCGGCGTCGTCCTCGCGGAGACCAAGAAGGCGGCAGAGAGCGTCATCGAGGCATTTCGTGGCCTGAAGGCCAATTTCATGGTGCAGGAATTCATCAAGGAGGCCGGCGGCGCGGACCTGCGCTGCTTCGTCATCGGCGAGAAAGTGGTTGCGTCGATGATGCGCCAGGGCAAGGAGGGCGAGTTTCGCTCCAACCTGCATCGTGGCGGCACGGCGAAACTCGTCAAGATCACGCCCGAAGAGCGATCGACGGCAGTTCGTTCCGCAAGGGCAATGGGACTGAACGTGGCCGGCGTCGACCTGTTACGGTCGAATCATGGACCGGTGGTGATGGAAGTCAATTCCAGCCCGGGTCTCGAAGGCATCGAGGCCGCGACCAAAAAGGACGTGGCAGGCATGATCATCGAGTTCATCGAGAAAAATGCCCGCCACGGCAAGACTCGGACTCGCGGCAGCGGGTAAGGAAAATCCTGATTCTATTGTTCTATGCCGATGCCGGCATAGGAATCGAATTCTCGTTCGTCGTAGTCGTCATAATCGTCGTAGTCCTCGAAGTCGTTGTCGTAGTCCTCGAAACTGTCATAATCGTCGTCTTCGTCGAACTGCCGCTTGTGTTTCGGACCCTGGGACTTGCGGCTCGCAAAACGCGATTCCTCGAGTCGTTGTTCGCGTAACAGGCGAGCAACGGAAGGACTGTCATCGAAGTCGAACTCGTCGAAGTCATCGAAAAACGGACGCATGGGAATTTCCTCCTCAATAAGGGGTCGTGCGTGAATACTCCGGCAGCACGGCGGCCCTCGAGGGCTGGATTCGTGGCAGTCGACCGACCCACCGGATTCTCCCTTGAAAATTATGTGTGATTATAGTTCGATGTCAAGTATCTCGATATCAAAATAGAGGCCCGGTAGCCAGGATGGAAAGAGACCCGATTGACGAGATCCTGGACCAGTGGTCCGAAGAGCGGCCGGACCTCGACACGGCAAGCCTCGGCGTGGTGATCCGCGTTATGACCCTTTACCGCTCGTTCCGACGGCAGGCGGACCGCGCGCTGGAGCCACTCGATCTCGAGCTTTGGGAATACGATGTGCTGTCGGCCCTGCGCCGCCAGGGCGAGCCGTATGCGTTACCGGCAACCCGGCTGGCGCGGGAAACCGATCTGAGTACGGGGGCGATGACAAACCGCATCGACCGGCTGGAAACGCGTGGTCTCGTCCGGCGCAGGCCTGACCGCAAGGATCGACGCGGCGTCAACGTTTCGCTGACGGCGAAGGGCAGGAAGCTGATCGACAAGGCGATTCAGCATCGCCTCGACTCGGCCCGCGACAGCTTGCAGGCATTGAGCCCGGCGCAGCAGCGCGAACTCGCGCGGCTGCTGCGCAGCGCGGTGCTCGCAACGCCTGAAGCGGACTAGTCCGGTGACCGGCCGGCAAGCTGCTCCGCGACCCAGCCGTCCATACGCTGCTGCAGAATGTCGAGCGGCAGGGCGCCGGCGCCTAGCAGAGCGTCATGGAATTCGCGCACGTCGAAATCGTCGCCGAGGGCGGCTTCGGCACTTGCCCGCAACGACAGGATCTTCAGCTGGCCGATCTTGTAGGCCAGCGCCTGGCCTGGCATGACGATGTAGCGGTCGATTTCGTTGACGATGTCGTGCTCGGTCTTGGCCGCATTGTCCTTGAAGAAATCGATCGCCTGCTGCCGCGTCCAGCCCTTGTAATGGATGCCCGTGTCGACGACGAGCCGCACGGCCCGCCACATGTCGTAGGTCAGGGCGCCGAAGCGGGAGTAAGGGTCCTTGTAAAGACCGAGATCGTAGCCGAGGCTTTCGCTGTACAGCCCCCAGCCTTCGACGAAGGCCGTGAAGCCGGAGTAACGGCGAAAATTCGGCATGTCGCCGAGCTCCTGCTGGATGGCGAGCTGCAGGTGATGACCCGGCATGGCCTCGTGCACCGACAGCACCTCGATCTCGTACTTGGGCCGTACCTCTGGCCGGTACAGGTTGACCCAGTAGATCCCGGCACGGCTGCCGTCGGCCGCCGGTCGCGAGTAATAGGCCGTCGTCGTATCCGGCGCGATGGCATCGGGGATCGGCTTGACGCCGTAGGGCATGCGCGGCAGCGTGCCGAACAGTTTCACGAGCTCGGGGTCGATGCGCTTGCTGGTTGCGAGGTACGCCTCGTAGAGGTCATCCGGGTTGTCGTAATAGAACTGCGGGTCGGTGCGCAGGAACGTCAGGAAGTCCTGGAAATCACCCTCGAACTCCAGTTCGTCAATGATCTGCTGCATTTCCCCACGGATGCGCTTGACCTCTTCGAGCCCCGTGCGGTGAATCTGGTCGGGCGTCAAAATGGTCGTGGTAAAACTGCGCGCGAGAAACTCGTACCAGGCACTGCCGTTCGGCAGGCTGGATAAGCCGACGCTGTCTCGCGTCGCCGGCAGGTAGGTTTTCTCGAAGTAGCGCGCGAGCTTGCGGTACGCCGGAACCACCGTGTCCTCGATCGTCTTTATCGCCGCCGTCTGCAGGCGTTCCCGGTCTTTCTCGGTAATCCCGTCCGGCATCGTCTCGAATGTCCGGTAGAACGGGCTGTCCGCGCCTTCCTCGACCAGCTGCACGGCAATCTGGTCCGGGATTCGCTCCATGAGCACGCGCGGCAGCACGACGCCTTTCTCGATGCCGCGATTCGCGACCTCGATAGTGTGATCGATGACGGTGTCTATCTTGTCCAGGCGCGCGAGCCAGTCTTCGAAGTCGCCGACGGTATCGAAGCGGAGATAGCTCGCCTGGCTGTCGAGGTTTTGCACGCCGCCGCGCTGGCTGAAGGGCATCAGGTAGCCGTTGAACTGATGCGCATCGACGCGCTGCTGCAGGTCGCGGCGAAAGAGTTCGTAATTGAGCTGATCGGCTTCCGACAAAGCCGTCTTGTCGATCGCGTATACGCGACGCAGGAAATCCCGCCTTTGCAGGTGTTGCCGCTGAATGGCGTCGAGGCTCCGGTCACGCCACTCTGTGTTGTAACGCCGGTCTCCCGCCCGCGAGGCCACCATCGGATTCTCGGCCAGGTAATACTCCCACGCCTCATCCAGTAGCTGATGAAAGTCCTCGCTGGGGCCGGCCAGCGCGCACTGCGATGCGAGTACACCCGCAGCAAAAGCCAATAAAACCCGTGTTCTCATCGTCGACTCCGGCACAAACGGAGGCCCATGGTACCGGCACCAGCGTCGCTGGCAACCGGCATCGTCATTGGCTATGATTGCCGATACTGATCTATAGCGTTCACAGAAGAGATCCCGCGGAAAGCGGGGCGCCGAAGGCGCAACACGCCCGGAAACGCTCAGGCAGAAGGACTGTGCCCGCTGATTAGCTCTGGAGAGCGGCTGGACAAGCCCACCGAAGGGGTAAGTGACTGTTTCTCATAGCGAGACGTCATTGATCTCTCAGGTTTTCGAGGACAGAGGGGCGGCAGGCCGTGAGGCCTGCCGCCCTGTTTTTTTGTTCTGGAGCCGAAATGACCCTGAAAACGCCACTTTTTGACCAGCACGTCGCAGCCGGCGCGCGCATCGTCGATTTCGGCGGCTGGGACATGCCGCTGCACTACGGCTCGCAAAAAGAAGAACATCATGCGGTGCGCCAGCACGCCGGTGTATTTGATGTATCCCACATGACGATCGTGGACCTCGCGGGCGAGCGGGTGCGCGATTACCTGCGCTACCTGCTCGCGAACGACATAGCCAGGCTGTCGGTGAGCGGCAAAGCGCTGTATACCTGCATGCTCAACGAACAGGGTGGCGTCATCGACGACCTCATTGTCTATTTCATCGACGACACCCACTACCGGCTCGTGGTCAACGCCGCCACCCGAGACAAGGACCTCGCCTGGCTTCGCAAGCAGGCGGAGAACTTCGACGTCAGGGTTAGCGAACGTGCGGAACTCGCGATGCTCGCGGTGCAGGGCCCGAAGGCGCGTGAATTGGCGGGACCCTGCATCGACGCGGAGTTTCGTGACGCCGCGCTCGCGCTGAAGCCGTTCCACGGTATGGCCGCCGGCGAGTGGTTCGTCGCGCGCACCGGATACACCGGCGAAGACGGCTGGGAGATCGTGGTGCCCGCGGCGGAAGCGCCGAGGCTCTGGGACCGACTGCTCGCGGCCGGCGTGCGACCCTGCGGACTGGGCGCGCGCGATACGCTGCGACTGGAAGCCGCGATGAATCTCTACGGCAACGACATGGACGAGACCGTGTCGCCGCTCGAGTCCGGACTGGGGTGGACCGTCGCCTGGGAGCCGGCAGACCGCAACTTTATCGGCCGCGCAGCACTCGAGAAGCAGCGGCAGGAAGGTAACACGCGCCGCTTTGCCGGCCTGTTGCTCGAAGACAAGGGCGTGCTGCGCGATCACCAGCGTGTCGTGGTCGAGGGCGTCGGCGACGGCGAAATCACGTCCGGCGGCTTCTCGCCCACCATCGGCCGTTCCATTGCCCTCGCGCGGCTGCCGGCCGGCGACTACGAGCGGGCGCAGGTGGATATCCGCGGGAAGCTGCTGAACGTTCGTATCGTGAACACGCCGTTCGTGCGCAATGGACAAATTCGCATCGACGCCTGACATCGATGCACCTGCAGACAAGACAGACGAGAGGGGAGAGTGAGTGATGAGCGAATTGCCCGGAGACCTGAAGTACACGAGCGACCATGAATGGCTGCGGCACGAAGAAGACGGTAGCGTGACGATCGGCATTACGGATCATGCGCAGTCGGCGCTGGGAGACCTCGTTTACGTGGAATTGCCGGAGATTGACCAGGAAGTCGAGGCAGGCAGCGACATGGCCGTCGTCGAATCCGTCAAGGCGGCGTCCGACGTGTACGCGCCTATCAGCGGGACCGTCGTGGCCGTCAACGATGCCCTATCGGATGATCCGGAAGCCATCAACAACGATCCCTACGGCGAGGGCTGGATCGTGCGGCTGGAACCAGGCGGGGACGAGGGCGACCTGCTTTCACCGGATGCCTACCAGGCATTGCTCGACGACATGGATAGCTGAAAAAGGTAACAGCATGCCTTTCATACCGCACACCGACGACGACACACGGGAGATGCTCGAAGCCATCGGCGTTAAGAGCATCGACGACCTGTTCGACGAAATCCCCGCGGAACTGATTATCGAATCGCTCGACGGCGTTCCCGACGCGATGAGCGAGATGGAGATCACCCGCCTCATGCGCGGGCGGGCCGCCATGGACGGAGCGCCACTCTGCTTCATCGGCGCCGGCGCCTACGAGCATCACATTCCGCAGGCCGTGTGGGATATAGCGACGCGCGGCGAGTACTACAGCGCGTACACGCCGTACCAGGCGGAGGCCAGCCAGGGGACCTTGCAGACCATTTACGAGTACCAGTCGATGATCACGGAGCTGACGGGGCTCGATGTCAGCAACGCCTCGCTGTACGACGGCGCGTCGGGACTGGCCGAAGCGGCGCTGATGGCGGTGCGCAGCAATCGCAAGGCCAAATCCCGGCAGGTGCTGCTCGCCCCTGGTGTCAGTCCGACATACCGGAAAGTGGCGGCGGCGATTGCGGGGAGCCAGGGACTCACGTTCGACGACCTGCCGATGGACGCCGCGACGGGCAACCTGCGGTTCGACGCGCTCGATGACGATGCCGATCCGGTTGCCGTCGTCATCCAGCAGCCGACCTTCCTGGGAACGCTCGAGGATGTCGATCGGCTGACCGACTGGGCGCACGCGCGCGGCGCGTTCGTGATTGCGATCGCGAACCCGACATCGCTCGCGGTGCTTAAGGCGCCCGGGAGCTGGGGGGAGCAGGGTGCCGACATCGCCTGTGGTGACGGGCAGCCGCTCGGCGTGCCGCTGTCGTCCGGTGGTCCTTATTTCGGCTACATGACCTGTAAAGAGAAGCATGTCCGGCAGATGCCGGGCCGCATCATCGGACGTACCGTCGATCTCGAGGGCAAGCAGGGGTTCACGCTGACCCTGCAGGCCCGTGAGCAACACATACGCCGCTCGAAGGCCACCTCCAACATCTGCACGAACCAGGGGCTTATGGTGACGGCTGCGACCATCTACATGTCGCTGCTGGGCAGCGACGGCCTGGCCGCGGTCGCGAAACAGTCGGCACACAACACGGCACGGCTTGCCGCCGGCCTTACGTCCATCGACGGCATCGAGCGCCTCTTCGAGGGTCCGGCTTTCCACGAAGTTGCCCTGAAGCTCGACCGTCCTGTCGCGCCGGTGCTCGAAGCGCTCGCGGCCAGGGATATCCTCGGCGGGTACGACCTCGCGGACGATTTTCCGGACCTCGGCAATGCGCTGCTCGTGTGCGCGACGGAGACCAAGACCGACGCGGATGTCGACGTTTATGTCGAGGCGATGCGCGAGATCTTCTCCGCGGCGCGGGCCTAGTTACTCCGTGGCAACGATTACCTACGAGAATTCGAGCTACCGCACGCGCGGAGATCTGCCCGTTGTCGGCAGTCACGCACCCGAGATCCGGCTGGTCGACACGCGGCTGAAGAATACGACGCTCTCGGACTGGATCGGCAAGCGCAAGATCATGAATATATTCGTCAGCATAGACACGCCCGTGTGTGCGAAGTCGGTTATCGAGTTCGACCGCCTGGTTGCTGAACACGAGGATGTCGCCGCGCTGATGATCTCCTACGACCTGCCGTTCGCTCATGCGAGATTTCAAAAGGAGCACGGGCTGAAGAACGTGGCGGGGCTCTCGGCGATCCGGCACGCGGGTTTCGGCGAGAACTACGGCGTCGAGATTCTCGACGGCCCGCTGGCCGGCATGTTTTGCCGGGGCATCGTCGTCATCGACGAGAACAACACGGTCGTTCATACGCAGCAGCTCAAGGACATCGCGACCGAACCCGACTACGAAGCCGCATTCCGCGCGCTCGGCATCACGTTGTCCGAAGACTGAGGAAAACGAGACACATGGAAAACTACCTGGACAAGCTGATCTTCGAG
>Ga0209742_10000864_pt1 | contig 15028 bp, 14 predicted proteins | sample DeeMarSeWOR38_10_FD_187462 | JGI IMG/M metagenome (GOLD analysis project Ga0209742, IMG submission 187462) | Marine sediment microbial communities from White Oak River estuary, North Carolina - WOR-3-8_10 (SPAdes) (version 2) | ecosystem: Environmental > Aquatic > Marine > Intertidal zone >... | reverse complement strand
GGCGGACCTTTCATCAGGATATTATGGGTTCCAGCCGCCGCGATCTCCATGGCCCGTTTAACATGTTCCTGCCCTTTGACCTCGTCAAAATCAACATCGTAGATAGCATTATTTTTAAAAACCATGTGCAGGTCCACGGCAACAGGAGACAGATCCATTGTGCCGCCAAAAAATTCAACCGCCTCATACAACGTCTGGACACCGATAATTTTTATGCCGGCAACAACTGCCGCTTCCTCAGCATTGGCCACCGGCAGCAGCACCCCTTCCAGGCCTGCTTGCTGAGCTGCAATGGCCATGGGCAGAATCCCCTTTGCCGGCCGGATGGAACCATCCAGGGAAAGCTCGCCGATGACGCAATACCTGTCCAGCGTATCACTTTTGAGAATTTCTGATGCAGCCAGAATACCAAGGGCCATTGGCAGGTCATAACCGGCCCCCTCTTTTTTGATGTCAGCAGGTGCCAGATTAACGGTAATCCTGCGATTGGGAAAATCATAGCCGGAATTCCTGATAGCCGACTTGACCCGTTCCCGGCTTTCACGGACCGCTCCTTCGGCCAGACCCACAGTTGAAAAAGCGGGCAGACCATAGGCGATGTCTACTTCCACTGTTACCGGAAGGGCGTCGACACCTACAACTGCAGAACTCTTTATTTTTGCAAGCAATGAAAAGCCCTTGAATAATATCCTGATTTACGGCCTGTAACAGGCTGCCATCTCTGGTGAGTACTCCCCCTGCTGTTCCCGGTAAACATAAAAAGGGTCCAGTATTGTCAATTCCTCGCCGCCATTTTTGACAGCCTCAACAAGCAGCAGTGTTGCCGGGCTGCCGGGAAAACTGTAAACAATCTGCAATCTTTTGGGTTCCAGCCCCTGTTTCTTTAATTCAAAGAGAACGGTTGCCCCCCTTACCGCCGGATAAATAAAGGCTGCCCTTCCTTTATTTTTCAGAGCCCAGACTGCTGCTTTGACCACACTGGCAACATCGGCCATGGTCTCATGCCTGGCCACCAGCTGTTCGGGATCGATATTCCGGCGGCCCGATCCTGTTTTCCTGTAAGGCGGGTTACTGACTAAACAGTCAAATTGCCCGGCAGGTATGCTCTTGTCGATCTGCCGCAGATCGCCCTGCAGAATACGTATCCTCTCCTGCCAACCGTTGAGGGTCACATTTCCCCGGGCCAGTTTCACCAGGTCCGGTTGGATCTCAAGGCCTGTTATCCGGCAGGAAGGCCACCTGTATGCCAGGATGAGCGAGACAATGGCGCTGCCGCAGCCCAGGTCAAGGATTTGTTCTGCCGGCCTGGGTGAAATAAAATTCCCCAGCAGGACAGCATCTAAAGAAAAACGGTAACCGCTGCTGTGCTGCATACAGCGGATGCGACCGTCATAGAGGGAGTCATCGGTAAATTTTTCGTGTCCAGGCATCATCTGATACCTTAGTAAGCCTTAAGAAACGTATCTCTTTAAGGTCTTTAAAACGGTTTATATCAGGGTGATTTTTTCATCCGGATGCAGCTTGTTCAGCAGCAGACCGGTGAGGATCTTGGGATAGAAATACGTTGATTTATGAGGCATGATCAGGTTTTCGTCTGCCACTCTTTTTACCTGCTGCACCTTGGTATTATTCATGAGAAAGAGCAGCGGCAGCGAATTTTCGTTCTCGATGGATTCCTTGACCGCCACATCGAGGGCCTCGTCCGGGTCGGCGAAATACCGAACCAGGTTGCAGTCTTCACACCTTTCATAATCAAGACCGAGGATATCCTCCACCACGAGATCCGAAAGCACAACCACGTCAAGATCACGCAGCGCCTGGGGTCTCTCGGCAAGGGACTTGCTGAGCGGAACGTCATTTCGCAAGGTCAGGAGAAAACACCGGTCTTCGTCAGCATGGTAGAGCCCGAACATGGTCCGCTCCATTTTGCCCTCGGTCAATTTTTCGTCCATCCTTGACAGTACTTCAGCCACCAGGAATTCCCTGCTGCCGCCCTTTACTTCCTCCAGTTCAAAGGCCCCTGCCATCATCCGGGCAAGTTCATCCATGGTGGGCAGGCCGGGAATTATATCATCCGGAAACGATACCAGCCTATGGGTAGGCAGCACGCTAAGTCCAGGGTCCTCCATGGGGCAGAGGTACATCATGATAAAATTATAGGGGCTTTCGTCCGGCAGCCCTCCGGTTTTTTCACGCAACCTGTTCCTGTACTGCAATGCGGTCGAATAGCGATGATGCCCATCGGCTATGTAGACTGCCTTGTCACGGAAAAGCTTCTGTGCCGCAGCAACAATTTCTTTATCCACAACCGGCCAGATCGTATGTTTACCGCCATCCGCATCCCTGACCTCGTAAAGAGGTTTTCCCGGCAGCCCCTTTTCAAGGGTGGGAATGATGTTTGAGCCATTTTCAGCATAAAGAGCGAATACCTGGCTGAACTGGGCCTGGCAGGCATCCATGAGACGCAAACGATCAGCGGTAACGGTAGCAAAAGTCTCTTCATGGGGCTTGACTATGCCTTCGGAGAATTCAGAGAGCCCGACAAGGGCAACCAGTCCTTTCCGGGTCAGACGGATGCCGGATGGCAGGGTGTAATCGATATTATAAAGATAGATGGCAGGCACATCATCGCGGATGAGAACCCCGTCTTCCTGCCATTTGTTGAAATAATTCCTGGCTGAATTATACCTTTCTTCAGATTCGTCACCCTTTCCCGGCGACTTGCTGATATCCAGGTATATCATGTTATATGGGTTCCTGGCTTGAAACGAAGCTTGTTTTTTCTCATCTATTATGTCATATGGAGGCGTTACTACATCCTCCAGGCGCTCAAGCTTTATGGGGTTGAAGCGCAGAGCTTTAAACGGTGCCACAATGGCCATAATCAAACACTCCTTAATTTCCTTACTAACACCTGGGAGATTCACAGAAAAACATTTTTACAGAACTCTATCTTGCTCTCCCGGACAAGGTTGATTACTTTTTGAGTATAATTTTTAAAAAACCAAGTCCTGAACCCTATTAAAAAAGCAATTTGTTTTCAACAATACTTTTGAGGTTGAACTTTATTTTTAATTATTAACCGGAGACACCTATCATGTTCCACATCTTTATCAAAAGTCATTTTTCTGCCGGTCACCATCTGAGAAATTATCCCGGCAACTGCGAAAGACCGCATGGTCATAACTGGAAAGTCGAAGCTACCGTTAAAGCGACAGAACTGGACAGCCTCGGCATGGGGGTCGACTTCAGGAAAGTAAAAGAGGCCGTTAAAAAGGTTCTTGAAACCCTTGACCATCACGATCTTAACGAACATGCCGATTTCCAGTCCATCAACCCTTCCTCGGAAAATATTGCCGTCTACATTTTCAACAACCTGCAAAAGGATCTTTCTTCCCACCGCTACGGTGTGCACAGTGTCACAGTATGCGAAACAGACAACTCCGGTGTAACATATTTTGGCACGTGATGCGCTGATAGAAATCTGCGAGCTTTTTTACAGTATCCAGGGAGAATCGTCCTATGCCGGGTATCCCTGTTTTTTTATCCGTTTTGCCGGCTGCAACCTGCGCTGCACCTACTGCGATACCCGTTATGCCTACGAAGGCGAGCACCAGCCCTACTCCATGGAGCAGATACTTGCTGAACTGGAAAAATATCCCGGCATCATGGTAGAGATCACCGGGGGTGAGCCCCTGCTGCAGGAAGCTGTTTATCCCCTTTTCGAGCAACTGCTGGCAACGGATAGAATTGTCCTGCTTGAAACAAACGGCAGTATCAGCCTGGAAAAAGTTCCTGAAAACATAGTCAAGATCATGGACGTGAAATGCCCCGGCAGTTCCATGCATGAGAAGATGAATTTTGAAAACTTCGGATTTATCACCCCACAGGATGAGATAAAATTCGTCATCTCCTCCCGGGCGGATTACCTTTGGGCAAAACAGCTTGTAAGCACGTACGATCTGCCAACCAGAACAACCGTGACATTCTCGCCTGTGACTTCCCAGATAGCACCTGCCGAGTTGGCAGGCTGGATACTTGATGACCTTCTACCGGTGAGGCTCAGGCTGCAGCTCCATACCATCCTCTGGCCCGGCAGGACAAAAGGCTATTAACCCTGCCTTTACAGAAGATCCCCGAAATAATTAAATGTCGAGAGTTTCCGCCTGGCACCTTTACCAGCCAGCTCCCTGCCTATCTCATCCAATTCTCTTCTGTCGATCTTTCGGTGACACAGATCAATGATGCCATATTGCACGCCGATACGTGACAGTTCCGACAGCCTGGACAATAACGAGAAAGGAGATTCAGCCAGGGCCACAGTGGATTGAAATGCTTTGCGCAGTACGAAGGATTCACCCCTGGGGCTGATAAAGGGCTTATCATATTGAAAATGATCCGCCATAGGCCTTGCAGTAAAAAGAGGCGGCGTACCATAGAGAGTCATACCCAGATCAATCCCGGCCTTTGCTGCGGTTTTGCTGGCCGCCAGAGCCATCAGGTTTTTTTTATCTATCTCAATCGCTGCTTGTGTTCTCTGCAGTTGGCATGAAGCCAGGAAAAGCAACCCCGGCGAGTTTAAAATATTTAAGGGGTAATCTCCCAGCAGGTTTACCCTGTCTCTGCTGGTAAAAAACAAACACTGGCCGATATGGGCAATCTGCCAGGTCCGGAAATTTTTCCCCAATAGCTCCCTGATGGATTTGGTGAAAAAATCCAGTTCATTTTCCATTATGACCGGTGGCAGACACCAGGCTATCTTGTGGTGGAATTTTTTTACGATTTTTTTCTGGCGCTCATAATCCGTAAAGGTTTTCCGATTCAGCTCCACCAGGAATAACTCCGGAATAACGGGCAAACGGACTTTCAGCAGCTGCAGATCATCGACTTTAACATACAGGGAGGGCCTGGTTCCTGCGCCTTTCCTGCCTTTTTTCGTGGCGAAAGATCCGGTCCTTTTTTTTCTGCCGGCCCCGGACACAAGATTTTTATGAATTGCGCCGATTTTCTGCTCGACCTTGCGCTGCAGTTTCCTAACAGTCCTGTCGAACTCCTCCGGTACCAGGACCGGCTTTTCCTTTTCCGCCTCCCTCGCTGCCCGGCTGTCTACCTTGAAGAGACTGTCCCCGGTTTTTACACGGGCCGGGACCTCAAGAATGACGCTTTCACCCCTGTTCGCCTGGGCCGCTTTCCGGCCGTTCTTTGTCAGGGTCCGCAGGGTAAAGGCGATCCTTTCACCGGTTGCCTCCTGGTGCAACCGCAACCGGTCTCCAGCCTGTATGGGCTGTTTAACGACCAAAGATACCTTGCCTTTGCCTGTTGTTTTACCGGCCCGGCCCAGGTACATGCCGATATTGCCTGAATGGTAAGGAGTTATCAGATCTTTTGCCTGAGGCGAGCTGAAATAGCCGCGGCTTGTTTTTCTGCCCATGGCCTGGGCCAGAAGCTCCCTCGCATTCCCCAGGGTTTCCCTGTCTGCTGCAGGTGCATCAATGACCATGCGATATGCTCTGACAACGGATGTTACATAATGGGTACTTCGCAGGCGACCTTCAATTTTAAGGGAGGAAACTCCGACCTTGGCAAGTTTATGGACCAGATCAATGGAGCTGAGGTCATTCATGGAGAAAAAATACCCCGGCTTCTGTCCCCCCTGGCCCCACTTATAACGCCTTCTGCAGGGTTGTACGCACCTGCCGCGGAGCCCGCTTTTGCCGCCAAGGTAGCTGCTGAACAGGCAGAGACCTGAATAGCTGAAACAGAGGGCACCGTGAATAAAGACCTCCAGTTGCACGCGGCTTTTCCTTGCTATGGCGTCGATTTCCTTGATGGTCAGCTCACGGGCAAGCACTACGCGTTCAAATCCCATTTTTTCAAATTGCCGGACAGCGAGAGAATTGTGGGCACCCAGAAGAGTACTGGCATGAAGACGCAGATGGGGAAAGTAATTTCTGCAAAGATGGTAGAGGCCCAGATCCTGAATAATCAGTCCATCCGGCTGCAGTTCCTCCAACATGGCCAGAGTTTGCAGGGCCTGAGGAATTTCATCCTCCTTCAAAAGGCTGTTTGCAGCCAGGTATAACCTGACTCCTTTCCCATGGGCAAATTGCACCATGGCCCCAATTTCCGCCAAGGAAAAATCCCGCGATAAGGCCCGGGCATTCAGCGACGGCGCTCCGATATAAACAGCATCCGCGCCCGCCTCTATCGCCTTCTCAAAGACATTGATGGAGCCTGCGGGTGCCAGCAGTTCCGGCTTTTCTTTCTGCTTCTCGCTCATATATGCAACTTCATCTGCTGAGGCGCCGAATCTTCTTGGCAGGTTGTACCACGGGCCGCTGCCAGTCCTTGCAGCGGAATACCTGCAGCAGCAAAATTCCGGCAACAAAACCTCCCACATGAGCCCACCAGGCAACACCGCCACCTGCCATCTTGTCTGTATTGAGCGTGTAAAGGGAGCCCTGCACAAACTGCAGGACAAACCAGAAGCCAAGAAAAAAATAGGCCGGCAATTCGACGAGGTATATCAAAATAAAAATTGGAAGCAGGGTCAGTATCCTGGCATGGGGATAGGTAAGAAAATAGGCGCCGAGCACTCCCGAGATAGCACCGCTGGCGCCGATCATAGGTATAACAGACTGTGGATTTGCAACGGCCTGGGCAGCCACTGATGCTACGCCGCAGAGCAGGAAAAACAATAAATAGCGGCCATGCCCCATACAGTCCTCCACATTGTCGCCAAAAATCCAGAGCATCCACATATTTGAAATAAGATGTATCAGGTTGGCATGCAGAAACATTGAACTGAAAACCGGCAGAAAACCGGGTAAATTAAACCAGTCTTGAGACTGTTGAGATAAAAAGCGTGCCGGGATAAAGCCAAAGGTGAATATCAGCTGATCAACTCTTTCGCCGTAAGACATCTGATAGAGAAAGAAAACTATATTAATGACAATCAAGCCAATATTTACAAAGGGGAAAATCCTGGCCTCAATATTATCTTTAAGGGGAAACATTGGAAAAAGATCAGTTTAGTTTTTCAAATGAAAAGAAAGCGGATCTGTTCAGAATAGTCGGGGAAAATGCTGACAGTGGAATACCTGAAGAAGGTTTTCTATGACTGCAGTCCAGGACTGCGATGCTCATATCAATTTTCATCTAATTCCAGGTGTTCGGGCCATGGTCGCAAGAATTTAATAGTGGGCAGTGGAATTACGAAATAAAAATTATTGCCCTGGGCGGTGGCCTCATATCCCACTTTGCCGCCATGCAGCTCGATAACATGCTTGATGAAGGAGAGTCCATGACCGGTTCCAGGCTTCTTGTTGCTGTTTGATCCCCGGAATCCTTCTGAATACAAGGCCTGCACTTCATAAAAAGGCAAATGATGCCCGGTGGTAAACACGTTGAATTTGGCCCCTCTCTGGTTCGGCCCGAAGTAATCATCGATTATTTCACGCCCATAAGCCAACACCTTTCTGGGATTTCCCAACTCATCGATTATTTCTTCTGTATATTTTACCGCATTGGAAAACAGATTGGCATATACCTGCGCCAGCAGCCCCTTATCGACCATGATGGGGATCTCAATCTCATCCAGACCCGCTGGCATGTCTATGATTATATTATTTGCTTTCAGGCGACTTTCATACTGCCCCAGTTGCGGCAGGATGATTTCCTTCTCAATCCTGCAGAGTTTCGGGCGCAAAACGAGATGGCCACGTTCAAAATGTTCCCGGCGGAATAGACTTTCCAGGAAAAGACTGACATTGGCATGATGCTTCAGCATTTCCTTCTGATACTCCAGGAGATCCCCACGCAAGCCGGACAGCCTGTCAATCATGCTGTCGCAGGCTTCGCTGTTCATTTCGGTACTCCTCTTGTAATCTTTCATTTGCTCTTCCAGCTCCTGTATCTCACCTATTTTTCTGCGAAGTTGATTGAACAGGTGTTTGAAATACATATTCGGGATAATGACATTGTGCTCTATATCCATTACCAGGCTGTTAATGAATTTCAAATGCTGGATGTTCTGTTGCGCCAATAAGCGGTTCTGGAGCCTGAACCCGATGCGGTTGGCGAATTTAGTCAGAAAGAAAAAATCAGTTTCCTTAAGTCTCTCAAGCGGAAAAACCTCTAACATACCAATAATCGGCATATCCCCATGCCATGGTACCTGTTCCAAGTCTGACGGTTCGCTTTCTCTGTGCGAAATGTACGGCAGTTTTCGATAAACAGGCACAACATAGGAATTTTCTGTTTTATAGGCCTTGTCACTCAGGTATATACCTGTGGGTATGGACCGCTGGTCCCGGATGATACCTTCCTGGCTGTTGCAGACAATCTTGAGATGTTTCTCTTCACCATCGAGAAGATAGAGGGCACTTTCAACCTGCATGGACTCCAGGAGCACGACAACAGAGATACGGTAAAAATCATCCAGCTGGGTGTACTCCTGGACCAGGTCGAAAAAACTTTTTAGCAGGTTGTTCTGCAGCTGACTGAAATCATAACGGACATGATCTTTGAGTTTTTGCCGCACCCTCTTTTGGATATGCCGCAGATCAAATCTGTTATCCACATGATCTTCTGTCATGGAAAACCTCAATTATTGTCTCTTGATTCCAGAGAAAATTATTGACTGCACAGTAATTATAAAGTTCCTCAACCGCTGTAATCCAGTACTACTTCATCTATGCCCCCGTCCTCAGATAACAGTACATCAATGCGCTGATTTGTTTTAACCTTTACCTCCATGCCGGTGTAATCAGGTTGTACGGGCAGTTCCCGTCCCCCCCTGTCAACCAGAACAGCAAGCTGGATACTGCCGGGGCGGCCAAAATCCATAATTGCATCCAGGGCCGCCCGGATAGTCCGGCCGGTATAGATTACATCATCAACCAATATCAGCGTTTTGCCTTCCACCTGAAAGGAAATATCTGTTTTTTTAACAATAGGATTCTGGGATACCCGGCTCCAATCGTCCCGGTATAATGTAATATCAAGACTGCCTGCCGGAAGTTTTCTCTTTTCGCGTTTCTCTATAATACGGTGAATACGGTCTGCCAAAAAAACTCCGCCTGTGTGTATACCCACAATGACCATATCCTCTACCTTGAGATTTTTCTCCAGGATCTGCAGAGAAATCCGGTCAAGCGCCCTCTCAATATCCTGGGCCGACATGATAACTTTTTTCTTACGGGCCATTTTCAACACGCCTCCAGAAAAAATCAATTCCCTTTTCATCCACAAGGTTGATGGCTTCAGGGAATGCAATACACTCTATGGCAAAAACCTTGGCTGCAATTTCTTCAGGTGTATCATCATACCCCAAGGGCACACATTTCTGAACCACAATCGGCCCCTCATCATATTTATTATCGGCAAAATGAACAGTGCAGCCGCTGACCATTACCCCCTTAGCCTTCACCGCCCGGTGCACCCGCATACCGTAAAAACCGTCACCGCAGAAGGAAGGGATGAGAGCCGGGTGGATATTCAGCACATTCCTCTCAAGTGCAGGCGGGGGCTCATACAGTTTCAGATAGCCTGCCAGACAGATAAGATTTATGTCATAATCCTGTAAAATTTTATTAATCTCCGCATTGCCCTTGGCATGAAAACTCGGATAACCGTATTTTTCTGCTTTCTGGAGCCCTAAGACATCCTTGACGTTGGAGATGACAACCTTGACCTCTGCTTTTAAGCTGCCATCCTGGATACGGTCATGAAAGTTATCCAAAGTCCTGCCGCTGCCCGACAGCAGTACTGCCATTTTCTGCATTATTTCCCTCCTGTAAAATGTGGATTGGTGGTGGTGTCAACCCTGGACAGCCAATCGGCAATTGCCGTGTCATAGGAACTCGTCAGCTGAAATACCTTAACGGCAAGCCGAAAGCGTGTCACAAGGGTTGTATTGCCATGCTCTTCAATTTCGGCGATGACCTGCGGATAATCGGCTGGATCAACGATTACGGTAACATACTGAAAATTCTTTGCCGCAGCCCGAAGCATGGTAGGCCCACCGATATCAATATTTTCAATGGCATTGGCGACTGTACAGTCCGGATCCGAAGTTGCCTTGTCAAAGGCATAGAGGTTTACCGCGACAAGATCAATCTGCTGCAGGCCGTGGGCAGCCATCTGCTCTTCATGGGATTCATTTCCCCGAAGATAGAGAATACCGCCATGGACCTTGGGATGCAGGGTCTTAACCCTGCCATCCAGCATTTCAGGAAAACCGGTGAATTCCGAGACATCCTTTACGGTGATACCATTTTCCCGCATTTTCTTGGCGGTTCCCCCTGTTGACAGGATTTCGATTCCAAGATTCTGCAGCTGTCTGGCAAAATCTTCTATGCCGGATTTATCGGTCAGACTGATTAACGCCCTCTGCATTTTACTCATTGTTTCTCCTCTCTATCTGTGATTATTTTCAGATTATCCTTAATGGCAGTTATAAATATTTCATTACACCTGATCCTGCATCCTCTGTTTTTTTAATTCGTAAAGTTCTCGTAACTGTTACCGGCAGAAAGTATGCTGATGGCCGCTGCCAACCATTTAAACTTTTTTACATTTTACCTTCTGAATTTTACGTTTTTTTAATCCTTGCGGGTGAATTTCCTGATCTTCCGCCGTGCCCTTTTATCGGGGCGTTTCATCGGCCCGTACATCTTGTCTGCTGCCTCCAACCGTTTCTGCTCACGAATATTCTCACGCTGGTGGATACTTGCCTCTGTTTCCTCATACAGCTGTTGTGCTTCCCTGGCTGGTCCTCTCTTATCTGAAACCGCCTGGACAATCACAGTAAATTCCTGCTCACCGCGTCTGATCCGTAGCTCTTCACCAGGCTGAACCGGCCTGGCAGGTTTTATTCTGGCCCCATTAACATGGACCTTACCCCCGGAAACAGCCTGGGCTGCCATGGAACGGGTCTTAAAAAATCTCGCAGCCCAAAGCCATTTATCAATTCGTACTTTATCTTCAGCCATTTCTATTTGCAAAGGGTGCGCTGTAATAAGAAAATTATATATCTACTCCAAAAACTTCAGCCCTCGCCACATAAAAAATAAAAAAAGTTCCTGTAACTAAGTCAGTAGAATGTATACTAACTTTTTGACATTGGTACCTAATAATGGCAGAATGGCTGGGCTTGTAAAACGTTTTTTCAGCGAAAAATTTTCTCTTCCACCATCTGCATCTCTTACCAAAAGGACTAGACTATGGGCACTGACAATCTTATTTTTCTCGAAATCATCGAATGGTTTGACGAAACAGGCAGGGAACTTGTGCACCGGATTCCTGAAAAAGGTTCAGGAGAGATCAAATTTGGGGCGCAGCTCATAGTCCGTGACAGCCAGGCTGCTGTTTTTTTCTATAAGGGACGTGCCTGTGATGCATTTGGCCCGGGCCGCCACAGTCTGACTACCGCCAATATCCCTATCCTCACAAAAATTCTCGCAATACCTTGGGCCATGACCAGTCCCTTGCGGGCCGAAGTCTATTTTGCCAACATGAAGATATTCCCCAATCTCAAGTGGGGTACCCGGGATCCGGTAGCATTCAAGGATTCCGAGCTAGGCCTGATCCGCCTCCGGGCCCATGGCATATTTAACATACAGATTATTCAGCCGGTCCTTTTTATCAATACCCTGGTGGGAACCATGCACAAGTTCTCAACAGAAGAGATTGAAGAATATCTTAAACGGGTAATTGTATCACGCTTCAATGACTATCTCGGCGATAAACTCGACTCCATCCTCAACCTCCCCGGGCGTTATGACGAATTATCAGCCGGTTTGGCAAAAAAGCTGCAGGAAGATTTCAGCCATTTCGGTCTCGGGCTGAGCCAGCTGTATATAACATCAATTACCCCTCCTGCAGAGGTTCAGAAAACAATTGATGACAAGAGCAGGTTGAGCGTTATCAGCGATCTTGACCGGCTGGTAAAATTAAAGGCTGCCGCCGCTATGGAAAAGGCGGCAGAGTCAACAGGCGAAGCTGGTTCCGGTCTTGGCATGGGCCTTGGTTTTATGATGCCGGCAATGTTCGCCAAATCAATGCAGCCGGCATCCGCAGCAGTTAAAGAAAACTCAGAAAACCTCTGCCCGGACTGCAAGCTTTCCATTCCTGCTGATGCCAGGTTCTGCCCGCATTGCGGCCATCAACAGATGGTTCTGCAACAGTGTCAGAACTGCGGTAAAAATCTCACTCCAAACGCTAAATTCTGTTCTAAATGCGGTAAGCCTGCAGATACAAAACCAGAGCCAGTTTTCTGCAGAAGCTGCAAGGCTGAAAACCTGCCGGGAGCAAAATTCTGCAACCAGTGCGGTGAACAGATATCAACCACAAAATAACAAAACCCCATGCCCCTTCGTGTTGAACAGGAGTGTCCTCAATGCGGTGGTCCCCTTGAAATGGATGAGACCGACCGGCTGCTGCGCTGTAACTTCTGCACTGTGCAGAGCTTTCTCGGCAATACCGGTCCGTTGCATTTCATCCTGCCGCGCAGACAACCAGACCCTTATACTATTTATGCACCATATCTTCGTTTTAAGGGGACTATTTACAGTTGTTTGAGCGATAGGATTGAACACCGGTTTGCAGACATATCGACTAAAGGTGTCAAACTTCCATTTCTGCCTGCATCCCTTGGGCTTCGACCCCAGGCCATGAAAATGCGTTTTGCAACTCCAGCAATCCCAGGGTCTTTTCTGAAAAAATCCATCCCAGACCATGAGATCCTTGCCAGGGCAGCCAAAAGTCTCAACCTCCATGATGAAAAAATCCTGCACCAGGCCTATATCGGCGAAGTGCTTAATATCATCTACCTGCCTTTATCCATAAGAAATGAAGAAATTTTAGACGGTGTCCTGGAAAGACCCCTGGCCCGAATTCCTGAGAACTCAACCCCCTTTGGGGCTGCCGAAATAGACAGCTATGCCAGGAAGCCCGTCTTTCTGCCGGCGATCTGTCCCGGGTGCGGCTGGAATCTCGAAGGTGAAACTGACTCGGTCGTATTATTCTGCTCGAACTGCAACAGCGGCTGGCAGGCTGGCGGCTCCAATTTTTCCGAAGTCAGGGTTAAAACAACTCCTGCGACAGATAAAAATGAACTCTCCCTCCCCTTCTGGAATTTCCAGGTTGAGGCAAAAGGAATCGAACTCACCTCATTTGCCGATTTCATCCGTATCACCAACCAAACATTTGCTGTAAAGCCTGAATGGGAGGAAATGAAACTTTATTTTGTCTGTCCCGCCTTTAAAGTAAGGCCTCATGATTTTCTGCGTCTCGCCACCCAGATGAGCATTAGCCGGCGCTACAGGCAGCAGGCCGCAGAGTCCATCCCGGCAAAAAATCTGTACCCGGTTACATTGGCCCACAGCAGTGCAAAACAAAGCCTGAAAATTATCCTGGCAAACTCTGCCGTTTCCCGTTCCATGGTCTTTCCCCGTCTTCCGGAAATTGAATTTGCGGTCAAAAAGTATTTGCTGCATTATCTGCCATTTGAAAAAACGAGCCATGAACTGCACCAGAAAAACCTGGGCGTAACAATCAATCAACGGGTGCTCAACTACGGCCGCAGTCTTTGAGAAGTAACGACTTACTTAAAATGATAATAAGGATTCAATGCTAAACTGCAGGGTTACGGAGATTAACTAATCAGAGCCGTCCCGTTCCTCGATCAACTGCTTGAGAACATTCGAGAGCTTCACAGGATTGGTGTCCATCTTGGCCATATACTTGTGCGCCCCGGCATCCAATATCTCCCGCTGGATCTGGGAATCGGTCAAAGCGGAAAGAACTACCGTGATAATTGCATTGTTAGCCGGATTTTGCTTAATTTTTGCGAGCAGTCCCTTGCAGTTGAATTTCGGTTCCTGCCATTCCACGACCATGGCATCGGGAGGCTCCTCCTGTAAAATTTTGAAAACCTCGTCAGCGGTTGTAGCCTGCAGGACATAAAAACCGTCCAGCACCAGCTTGCTTTTATTGATATTGCGGGCCGTATCAGTTCCGCCTACAAGGAGGATCTTTTTCCTGCCTTCAGCTTCCTGTGCAGCAGCATTTTCAAGTTCGCTGATCAGTTTTTTAAGCTGCATTGCACACTTCGCATCCACATCGATAAACTGCAGCCCCATGCCGATACCGCGATGATTATGTTTCACCTCGGCCTGGACTTTCAGATCAAAATTTCCCGGCTGGGTGGGGATGCCGACCTCCACTATAGCACCATCATCAAAAGAACGGCCGGTGTGTAAAAAAAGTCCGTTTTCACTTATATCCAAGGCTTCCACCATGATCTGATTATTGACCAGGACCTTTTTCTTGAACTTGACCCGTTTGACTCTTCTCGAATTAGAAACCTTTGTGGTTTCATCTTCAATCATTTCTGAAGTTTCAGACACTGTTTCATCTTTTGTTTCAGCAATGGAGCCTCTCTGGCCCTCCTGGTCAGCCGGAATTCCCCGGCCCTGTAAGCCAAACCCCTCCTCCTGTTCAAACTTTTGGGCCAAATCCGGTAATTCAGCACCCGCTTCCTCACGAGAACTGGCAGCAGGAGGCTTCTTTTCATGCCTGATGAATGGAGCCTCTTTTTGCTGTTCAGGGGTCGGTCTTTTTATGCGTAAAACCGTTTTACAGGCCGGGCACTTAAATTTCGCCACCTCGGATGTAATCTTTTCAGGATCGACTTGAAGCTTTGCTTGACACTTTGGGCATACAACCTTCATTCTGTCTGACATTGTTCGCTACACTCTTTTGTTATTCCGATTAGAAACGAAAAAGGGTCTGAGTACAAAAACTGTTGGATAATTTAGCATAACAAAAAACTGTTCAAAAAAATACCAATGAAGTCTAATAACAGAAAAAATTAGCAAAACAAACGTATTAGAAACCTACAGCAATTCATATACCAGCATTTTCACTTTTATTCTCTCGAAATCATGAAAGTTTCCAAACTCGATCATTTTATTATAACAGCAAATAACCTTGAGAAGACAATAGATTTCTATTCCAGGTTTCT
>Ga0209742_10000862_pt1 | contig 15066 bp, 8 predicted proteins | sample DeeMarSeWOR38_10_FD_187462 | JGI IMG/M metagenome (GOLD analysis project Ga0209742, IMG submission 187462) | Marine sediment microbial communities from White Oak River estuary, North Carolina - WOR-3-8_10 (SPAdes) (version 2) | ecosystem: Environmental > Aquatic > Marine > Intertidal zone >... | reverse complement strand
GATAAGGATGTCCGCTGGATCATGAAACAAAATCTGAAGAAAAAACGGCTTATCAGAATGGATGAAGATTGGGTTGCAGCTCAGTTGGAAAGATTGGGGGGATAGATCTGAAAGTGAGCGCAGGCATTAGCGGAACTCGAATTGGAGGTTTTGCTTTTGGGAAGTGTGGCAGAAGGGAATTAATGTGAATAACAGGAAAATCATCCCCATCGCCGCCCTCACTGTACTAACAATTTTCGGTCTTCTGCTGGTCTTCCTTATTCTCCAAGGATTGCGCTCTATCAGTGAGATTAATTCGCCAATGCCAACCACGGGCGTAAATTCGAGAACTTCATCACCAGTGAGCTCAGCAAAGGTGTCCCCAACAAACGTCTGGCTGGGGCTTCAGGAGCGCACCCCTTATCCGTATACCAGACCGCTTCCTGATTCGGCGAGCGCTCCAATAGATGGAATCTTCACCAAATTGGATGACTCCTGGCCTCAGTGGTGGATGTGCCGGCGCTGTGCCGACTACCGTCCTGCTGGCGGCATCTGGAAGCTGCGCTTTGACCGGGGAGTGATGCGCATTCACTATAACGTTACTGAGTGGGCCAGCCTGGCTTCATATGAGGTTTCAGGCGATCGACTTTATATTTTCAACGATCCGTACTGCCCAGAGGCAGTGGGTGAATATCGCTGGGCACTGGAAGATAAATGGGGGCTTGCGGCTCGCAGCCTGGATCTGGAAGTGATCTCTGACTCCTGTTCCTTTGGCTTGCGCGCTGAAAATTTAGGCGCTCAGGCATGGGGGAGCTGTTCTCCGCCTAACGAGATGACAGGCGCCAGCGATCACTGGCACAAACCACCGGGCTGCGAAGCTCCCGATCCAGCCCTGCTCAAAATGTCCTTCGAGCCTGATGATTCCCTGGTTATCGAGGTGCACGAAGGCTATGCCAGGGATTTTGTAGTACAGCCAGATGTCTATGCTGATGCCAACCGCAATGAGAGTGCACTGCCAGAAGGCATCGAAATCCGTCACGATGACTCCAGCATCCCCTACGGCCTCAACCGGGTGTTATGGGGTGAAGGCAGCTGGGTGGAAACCTCGACAGAGCTGCCTTTCGAGGCGATCGGGGTGCAGGTTTTGGGTGACAATACCATTGGCTGGGCGCGCCTGCTCTTCGATGGTCAGGAGGTCTGGCGTGGGGATACCCGTGAGATCTGGATGGACAAAGGCCGCTACGGTGGTTATATCGAAATCGCTGGCTTTGAGCCTGGCAGGCACACCCTGCGGGTTGAGAGCCTGGGGGTCGATTATCACCCGGTAGTTGTTGCCTTTTTTGGGTTCAATTTAGAGGATGGGGTCATATTAGGGGATGACGGCAAATAAGGTGAAATGCTCCTATTATTTATCGAAGATCTCAGAATGAAACAACCTTTATCGAAAACGTGATGGTCTAAAAAATGATAGAAATCATTTGGCAAGTGAACCCAACTGAGACCCAGCAGGAGCTCTCTCCTGCAAACGCCAGTGAAGCGCGCCAGTTATTAGAGCAGGGCAACCGAGGATTTGCGGATATGGTGGCGGATCTGCATAACCGCAAGACGACCCGGCATGTGCGCAATATCCTTCCTGAGAATCTGGGGCTATCAGGCACACCTGGGATGGTACCGAAGCAAGCGCTGTACGCCGCGCTGTTAAGCTGCGCCGATGCGCGTGTGCCGCCCGAGCTGGTATTCACCCAGGCCGCGAACCACCTCTTTGTCGTGCGGGTGGCAGGCAATGTGCTCACCGCGAGTGGTTTGGGGAGCCTGGATTACGCCGTGGAAAACCTAGACAGTGTTCGCCTACTGGTTGTTTTAGGGCACACCGGCTGCGGGGCAGTAACAGCTGCGGTCGAAGCCTATCTGAAGCCAGACAGCTACATCAATATCGCGGTCAATAAGCCTTTGCGGGTGATCATTGATAATTTGATGGCGGTAGTTTTCAGCGCTGCGCGTGCCTTAGATAACACTTATGGTCCAAATATGTCCCGTGTACCAAATTACAGACTGGCACTCATTGAAATGGCTGTGAGCATGAACGCAGCTATGGTGGCGGAGATCGTCCAGAACAGTTTCAGCTCTCTCATCGACGAGAAATTAGACGTGGCCTATGGGGTTTACAATCTGCAGGATCGTCTTGTGGGCCGGCCGGGTGGGGACTCAACCCCTGAAAATTGGGAGGGGGGCCTATTTTCCCCACCGCAGGATGAGGATGGTTTTGTCAAGTTAAGCGAAGAATTAGCCCGAAGCGCCTTTATCGAAAAATTGTTAAACAGCCAGGAGTAATCAAAGGCTCATCCTGCCAATCCATGACCGGTGCTTTTCAATATGGTAGATAGAATGACTTAATCATTCAATTGAGGTGCAATTCACTGTTGGTAGGTTTTCAAGTGAAGAGTCGGCTGGAAATGCTTACCCACCATAGGTCATAAGAAATGACCTGGAAGGATTCCAGGACAGAAATTAATGACTTGAAAGCAGGCTGAATTGAAGTGAATTCAGCGATTATCTTCTTTTTCCATATTTGAATTTATCATGGCAAGGATTACTGGGGTAAATCTTAAATATGGTCTGGTGGATAAGATCCTGGGCGTTGAAGTGGAACATGCCTTTTTATCGATGTCAAAATCAAAAAACCATGCCAGGTTGGTAGATCATTTTTTGCAGTCAGTTCCTTTACTTACTGGATTTTGTTAGCTATATTGGTTGGTAATCCGCAAGCCAATCCTTAACCCTGGCCTCAATTTTTCTCTATTTTCAAATCGAATCATAGTCACAAGGGTCTCGAAGGAACAAGGATTGTTGCATAGCACATTTTCTTCACTCCCGCCCCCAATATGAGATCTGCCAACCAAAAACAGGATTGAATGGATAAGACAGATGACATATATTAGAGATGTATCTGGATCCAATCCGATAAGTCACACTTTTGTCTAGATTCCTTAGGAGAATTACCATGCATGCGTTCATACTTATGACCAATCTCTCTTCGTAGATGTCCAAATAGGTTAATGATCAGGCTAGACTAGGCCGGTTGTGATTGGAGCGTGTCAAGGAAAAATGTCCGAAGGTTAATTTCCTTGCCCATTATGCGTTAATTGGACCGTATGATTTTCTCAATATCTATGAAGCGCCCAACGAAGAAGTAGCTGCCAAAGTCTCCCTGATTAGCCTTCAAAGTGGTATCTTTCAGGCAGAGAGTTGGGTAGCCATCCCATACAAGCGATTTATTGAACTCACAAAAGAGATTCAATCGCTTAACAGCACGAGGATAAACCCCATTGAGGGCGTAAACGAACGACCGGCCGACCTTATAACTATCTCACATCCACTGCGATGCGCCACATCCTAGCAATGGCATATCAGACATGACTTCGGTAGAAAAATAAAAACTATGCAGGATCGATATCTTTGTCAATGATGCCCAACTTGGGAACTGCGGTCAAGATGAAGCCACCTGTTCGTGCTATAATCCTGCTGTTCAAGATTGCCACAATAAATTTGAGGAGGTACTAGATGGCTAGTAATATTGTCGTTCTCACTTTCGAAGAAGAACTTATCAAATCCGACTTACCCGGCATAACTTTCAATGAACCAACCAAGGCAGAGGATTTTCTCGAGGTCGCACTTACTTGGCAAGAGCAAGGTATCTTAGAGATCGAAGATGCTGTGGTAGCCCGCAGAGGCGAAAGTAACGATGTAATAATCAAGCAGATGAAATCCCAGACCGGCAAGTATGCACTGGGAGGCAGCGGCGTTGGTTTATTAGCCGGCTTGCTTCTGGGTGGTCCTATTGGCGGCCTGATTGGTGGTGCTGCAGTCGGTGCGATTGCTGGTAAGATGAAAGACTACGGCATTGACGACAAATTTATTAAAGATATGAGCAAAGGCCTGGCACCCAACTCATCAGCTTTGTTCCTGATGGGTCAAGCAACGGATCGAGATAAGCTTATGGAAAAACTTAAACCCTATCAAGCTTTTGTTGCCTCGACAACCTTGTCGAAGGAACAGGAGCAGGAACTAAGGAGAGCTTTAACATAAACGTTGGACTTTATTGATACGGAAATCATCAACCCCTTGAAGATTTCCTCTCTAGGTAAAGGATGGGCACTTTCTGATACAGAGTTCCGAGAGTGCCCATCCTTTACATTGCCTCCTATCGTGACTGCCAGTTGATCGCAGGGTTCCGTGTTTATTAGCACGGCTGCTCTTTTGATCCGGCCTTAGCGCCCAGGTTCAGCCCCTGGATTGACGCAAGGGATTCTGACCTACCCCTGAAAACTCTGATCCATAATATGAGTTAGCATTGTGGACAAAAGGAGGCGGGACAAATGCCCAGGAAACGCCATTCCCCGAGTGGTACCCCCAATATGTATAGCGTGACAGTGAGAGAACCAGCTCCTTTTTTATGATAGCGCATTGTCCTTCCTGGCACCCCCAATCTGCCTAACCTGTCATTGAGCGCCATCCAATCTCCTCTTCTCTGACGGACCTGGTTGTTTTGCCTGCCGGTTGGGTCGTTGACGATCCGTCCCCCTGGGCGAAGACCCAGGTCGCTCCGAAGATCAATATGGCGATCATCGCGACCACGAAAATCATCTTCTTTGAGATGTACGTAATTATCCTCCTCGCTTGGTTATGACATCAATTGTGGTCAATAATTTTGATGTGATGCCTTAGTCAATTAATATATACATCACCTCCCTCTAAAAAAATAAAACCGACTCTATGCTGGTTAGTTTTCCAGTAAATTGTCGGCTGGACATGTTGACCCCTCCATGAGTCGAATAAACGGATGACTCGAAGATCTAAATGCAGCTGGTTCAGTGACCAGCTTTGAAGTGTAAATTCATTTTATCGTGAGAGGAGGGGATAAGATAAGAAATATATGTTTGTTAAAATTATGATATCAGTGATCGGAAGAAAATTCAAAGAACTGCTCCGTGTTTTTAAGAGCAGTTCCCTTGTTCCTGGTGCCCCCACGGGGAATCGAACCCCGGTTTCGGCCTTGAGAGGGCCGCGTCCTAGACCGCTAGACGATGGGGGCGTGAGCGGGATCATTCTACCATGCGCCTGCCATCACCGTCAATTCCTGGGATGGCAAAAGTGTACTTTAGGCGTATCATACCCGGGCGTGCTATAATTTTGCCCAGGATAATTTTCCCCCAGGAGAACCGCATGTACGATCGCCAAGAACTTGAAAAACTTCGCCAAGCGCTGGAGAAGTGGGAGGAGAGCAGCCTGCAAAAGAGCATGGCCAGCCTCCCCGAACGTCAGGATGAATTCATCACCACTTCTTCGGAACCGATCGAACGCCTTTATACCCCACTGGATGTGGAGGAGATTAATTATCTGGAAGATCTCGGGTTGCCGGGAGAATACCCCTTCACTCGTGGCGTTCATCCGACCCTGCATCGCGGCCGGCTGTGGACCATGCGCATGTTCGCCGGGTTCGGCACTGCTGAGGAGACCAACGCCCGCTTTAAGTATCTCCTCGATCAGGGCCAGACGGGATTGTCGATCGCTTTTGATCTGCCAACCCTGATGGGTTTGGACACAGATGCGCCTGAGGCATTGGGCGAATTCGGGAAGTGCGGTGTGGCGGTCTCCTCCCTGAAGGACATGGAGATCCTCCTGGATGGTATCCCCCTCGATAAGGTTTCCACCAGCATGACCATCAACTCTCCGGCGGCGATCATCTGGGCCATGTACATTGCTACTGCAGAGAAACAGGGTGTGCGTCCCGAGCAGCTGCGCGGCACCACCCAGAACGATATCCTCAAAGAATATATCGCTCAGAAGGAATACATCTTCCCCCCTGAGCCCTCCATGCGCCTGGTCGTGGACACGATCGAATTTGGCACCAGCACCGTCCCCCAGTGGAACACGATCAGCATTTCTGGTTACCACATCCGTGAGGCGGGTTCAACCGCAGCCCAGGAGCTGGCCTTCACCCTGGTGGATGGAATGGAATACGTGCGCTGGTCGATCGAGCGCGGCCTGGACGTGGATGCTTTTGCTCCCCGCCTGTCATTCTTTTTCAATGCGCATAATGATTTTTTCGAAGAGATCGCTAAATATAGGGCCGCGCGCCGTATCTGGGCTCGCGAGATGCGCAACACCTTTGGAGCCAAAGAACAGCGCTCCTGGCTGATGCGCTTCCACACGCAGACCGCTGGGGTCTCACTTACCGCCCAGCAGCCAGAGAATAACGTCGTGCGTGTCGCTATTCAAGCCCTGGCAGCGGTTCTTGGCGGCACCCAATCCCTGCATACCAACAGCATGGATGAAGCCTTGGCGCTGCCTTCTGAGCATGCCGTTACAGTCGCCTTGCGTACCCAGCAGATCATCGCTGAGGAGTCGGGGGTGTCCAACACGATCGACCCGCTTGGTGGCTCATTTTTTATCGAGAACCAAACTGATCGGATTGAAGCCCAGGCCTACGAGTATTTTCGCCGCATAGATGATTTGGGTGGTGTCCTACCCGCCATCGACAAGGGCTTCTTCCAGGGCGAAATATCCGATGCTTCGTACCGCTACCAGCGTGAGATCGATGGTGATGTGCGGCGCATTGTTGGCGTCAATGCTTACCAGGATCAAGAACCTTACCAGATTCCCATCCTGAGAATGGATCCTCAGGGCTACAAGCGCCAGGTTGATCGGCTTGAAAATCTCCGATTGGAACGCGACAATGGACGTGTCGGGCAAGCTCTCGATCGTTTGCGCCTGGCTTCTCAGGGGACGGAAAACACCATGCCGTTCATCCTGGAAGCGGTGCGAGCTTATGCGACTTTAGGGGAGATCGTGTCTGTACTGAAAGAAGAGTTTGGCATCTATCAAGAACCTACCTGGATCTAATGATTCGGGGGTAGAATTAGCCCCGGAATTTACTTTGGCGAGGTAAAAATGGCAAATAAAAAGAAAAATGGTGTGATCGGCATCCTCACCGGAGGTGGGGATGTCCCTGGATTGAACCCAGCCATCCGGGCGGTGACCATTCGCGCCCTGAGAGAAGGTTACCAGGTGATCGGCATCCGGCGCGGTTGGGCTGGATTAACGGACATTATCCGCGATAAGAAAGCCAAGAACAGCGGGAATTATCAAGTCCTCACGGAAGAGGTCGTGAACAAGGCCGGGCGCACAGGCGGCACGTTTCTGCATTCCTCACGAACGCGCCCCAGTCATGTCAAGGCTGCGGACGTCCCTGAACACCTCCAAAAGACATACTCGGAGGAGGTCAACGATCTGACCCCAGAAGTGCTCAAAAACCTGGATTTCTTGGGCATAGATTACTTGATCCCCATCGGTGGCGATGATACGCTCAGCTATGGTGTCCGTCTGTACCAGGAAGGAGTGAAGGTGGTCGCCATCCCAAAGACGATGGATAACGACGTACCGGGGACGGATTACTGCATCGGCTTCAGCACCTGCGTAACTCGCACCATCTCCATCGCAAACAGCTTACGCACGATTGCTGGATCGCATGAGCGCATCATGATCTTGGAAGTCTTTGGGCGTTATGCCGGCTTCACCGCCATGCTGCCCACCATGGCAGGGGCAGCCGACCGCTGTGTTATCCCGGAATACAGATTCGATATCAACCACTTAACTGAACTGGCTGTTTATGACCGCAACCGCAACCCCAGCAAGTATACTGTCATTTTGGTTTCGGAAGGGGCCATGTTCGAGGGGGGCGAGATGATCTTTACCGACGAGGCTACCGATGCTTATGGTCACAAGAAACTGGGTGGCATCGGCGATCTGATCGCCTCAGAGGTCAAGGAGCGCTCAGCTGATTTCAACAACGGCGTGCGGGTCAATATCGTCAACCAGAAGTTAGGCTACCTGGTGCGCGGCGGCGATCCGGATGCCATCGATTCGATCGTCCCGATGGCATACGGCAACCTGGCATTGGACCTGATCATCAAGGGTATTCACGGGCGGCTGGTTGTCTTAAAGAATGGCCGTTATGATAATGTACCCCTCTCAGTTGTGATCAGCACCAAGAAGAATGTGGATGTAGGGAAGCACTACGATACGAACCGCCTGCGCCCCAAATACAAAAGTTTCGAGATGAAGCCCTTGTTCATCATGACCAGCGAATAAAAATCACCAAAAGAATAAATCAGGGATATAGGGTGGGGGCTATAAAAGGATAATCTTATAATTCCAAAATCGCTTAAGTCATAAATTTGGTTCTACTTATGATTCATTGAAAGGTGATTGGCTCAATCCTGAGTTGATCTTGGGGGATAAATGCTTTCAGCCGGTTGAGCAGATCCGGGCAGAGCTGCGTGGTGAAATTCGGGAACTCGATCAAGTAACCGCGGCCGCGCTCGAAGACGTGAAAGGCAAAACGATCCTGTCCAGGATAGGCGATCAAGGTGCCGTAGATCTGGCGGATGCGCAGGTTATCGCGCAAATTGTCATGGCTGGAGCGCAAGACGATCGTGATCATATGGATCTGATCGCCCTCCGCTGGGGGCAGCGGGGAAAGGATAAAGGGGGGCAGTGTCGGGGTTTCTTCGCCTGAGGTCTGCATGCCCTGTCCACTCAGACCTGGAATCTGAGCATCCGGTGGAGATTCTGTTTCTGAATGCTCTGGGGATATTTTAGGGGTTTCTGCATGGGAGGCCTGGGCTAAGTCGATAGCCGCTTCAGGATCCTCGACTGCTGACATCACTGCGCTGGCCAATTCCCAATCCGGGGGAAAGATATCGGGCTGTGGGGGTATTCCCTGGTCCTCTTCACCCCAATCCGTTACCAGGTGGTCTTCATCAATCGGCAGATCAGGAGGTTGATCGGCGTAGTAAGGGATGGCAGTCTCCACCACTTCCCTAATTTCACCAACCGCCGGTGGTTTATCTGGATCGATCTCTTCTCTGCTCGTTATATCTGCGCTTACTTCGCCTATCTCTGCTTGCTGAAGTAGCTCTTTCGTTTCATCCAGTTGAGATTCTATTACCGCTGTATCTTTGGGCTGGGCTGGAGGTAATGAGTAGCGAGAGGTGGGGATTTTTAGATCGGTCTTGATCTTATTAACCAGCAGTTTTGGCTCGCTGCTATTCTCGTCAATGCGACCTTCCGCAGCGATCAATTTATCGACTTCGATCAGGTTGGAAACCTGCTCCCACTTTCTTGGAAAGATGACCAGCTCGATCTCACCCTGGATGTCTTCCAGCGTAGCAAAGGCCATGGTTTTGCCGTTCCTGGTTTGGTGCGTGCGGAAGCGCGTGATCATCCCGGCAACGCTCACAATTTCTTTGGGGTTGGCTTCTAACAATTGTGCCGAGAAATGGGTAGTAACCTCATTCAGCACATCCATTACCGGGTTCAGCGGGTGGTCTGAGACATAAAGCCCGATCAACTCCCTTTCCCAGTCAAGTTGTTCGCGGTGGGAGACCTCACCAGTTATATCTGGCAGTCTGAACTCTTCTTGCAGCCCGGTATCTTTCCCGAAAAAGGAGATCTGCCCGACCTCTTCCGCACGGAAGTGCGCCGCGCTGAAAGAGACCAGCCGATCCAGGGATTGCAGCAGAGCAGGGCGCGGCCCGAAACGGTCCATCGCGCCGACACGCACCAGGCATTCCAGCGCTCGTTTCCCGACCTTGCGCAGGTCCACGCGATGGGCGAAGTCGTTGATATTCTGGAAGGGACCTTCTTTTGCGCGCCCTTCTAGAATGACATCCACCGGCCCTTGTCCCACGTTCTTCACCGCCCCAAGTCCAAAGCGGATAGCTGCTTTGCCATCAGGTAGATCCTCGATCGAGAAGTCCCACTCACTGATGTTGACATCCGGGGGAGCGACTTCGATCCCCATCCGGCGGCAGTCGGCTGCATACAGCGCCACTTTACTGGTGTCGTTTTGGTTGACCGAGAGCACAGCAGTCATATACTCAACCGGGTAATGTGACTTCAGATAGGCGGTTTGCACAGCCAGCACGCCGTAATCCGCCGCGTGCGCTTTGTTGAAACCATAGCGGGCGAATTCTTCCCATTCTTCGAAGATCTTGCGGGCTGTCTCTTCGGGAATATCTCTTTGCGTTGCTCCATTGATAAACTTCTCACGGTGCTTGAGCAGCTTCTCTTTCTGTTTCTTGGATATCGCTTTGCGCAGATCGTCCGCTTCTGGGGCGCTATACCCGGCCAGGTTCATGACGGCGAACATTAACTGTTCCTGGTACACCGGATAGCCATAGGTCTCTTCAAAGATCGGCTCCAGGGCGGGGTGGAGGTATTGGACCTCCTCTTCTTTGTGCATGCGGCGGATATAACCGGAGATAAAATCCATCGGTCCCGGCCGGAAGAGAGCCACCATGGCGATCACGTTATCCAGGGACTGCGGCTTCATCTGCACCAGGTAGCGCCGCATGCCGGCGCCCTCCACCTGAAAGACGCCGGCCGTATCCCCTCGCCCAAGCAGCTCGAAGGTAGCCGGATCATCGATGGGGATATTAGCCAGGTGTAGTTCTATTTCGTGGCGCTCCCGGATCAGGTCGCAGGCTCGCGCCATGATCGTCAGGGTTGCCAGGCCGAGAAAATCCACCTTGAGTAAGCCCAGGTCATCGATGTGGGACATCTCAAACTGGGTGACAGTCTTGATCGGGTTGGTTTCACTCGATCCACTGGTCGGTCGGTGGAGGGGCAGGTATTCGATGGTCGGTTTGTCGGTGATGATCACACCCGCCGCATGGGTTCCTGCATTGCGGACGACACCTTCCATGTGGCTGGCGGTGTCGATCAGCTGCCGGTAATAATCGGCTGAATCGTAAAGCGCTTTGAATTCAGGCACCTCTGCGAGCGCTTCGCGGATCTTGACCGGTTTTCCAGGGATATTGGGCACCAGCTTGGCGGCGTTGTCGACTTCGCTCAGGGGGATATCAAGTACCCGGCCAACATCGCGGATCGCTGCCCGTGCGCCCAGCGTGCCGAAAGTGATGATCTGGGCGACTTTATCGTCCCCATATTTTTGAGCAGTGTATTCCAGCATCTCAGCCCGGCGGTCGTCGCGGAAATCGAGGTCGATATCCGGCATGGAGATGCGCCCTGGATTGAGGAATCGCTCGAAGATCAGGCCATGCTCCAGCGGGTCCACCAGGGTGATGAACAGGCTGTAAGCGACGATCGATCCGGCCGCGGAGCCGCGGGCGTTGTACCAGATGCCCTGTTCGCGGGCGTACCGGCACAGATCCCACACGATCAGGAAATAGGTATCGAAACCCATCTCGTGAATGATCTCCAGCTCGTAATTCAGGCGTTTGTTGATTTCCGGGTCATCTCGCTGGGGGCCAAAGCGTCTTTCCAGCCCCTCTTCGCACAGCATACGCAGGTAGGATTGGGGGGTCGAACCTTCTGGGACATCAAAATGGGGCAGGTGGTAGCCCTTGAAATCCAGGTCTAAGTTGCAGCGTTCGGCGATCGAAAGCGTGTTCGTAACCGCGGTGGGGACTTCGGCGAAAAGCCTGGACATCTCATCCGGGCTGCGCAGGTAATAGGATTGACCGCTCATGCGCATGCGGTTGGGGTCGCTGAGCACCGTTCCGGTCTGGATGGCGAGCAGGATATCCTGCAAGCGCGCATCTTCCCGGTTGATATAGTGCACATCATTGGTGGCCACGAACCTCGCCTGGTAGCGCTGGCCCAGCTGGATCAGGGTCTTGTTGATCTTCTCTAGATCGGGAATGTCATGTTCCTGCAGTTCCAGGAAGAAGTTTTCCGGGCCAAACACATCGTAATACCAGTCCAGTTTTTTGCGGGCCGCCTCCAGGCTTTCATTCTTGATCAGGCGCGGGATCTCCGCCGACATGCAGCCCGATGTGCAGATCAGACCTTCTGAATGTCGGGCCAGGTGTTCATGATCGATGCGGGGGAAGTAATAAAAACCATCCAATTGGGCTGCACTGGCGATCTGCAGTAAATTGCTGTACCCGGTTTCGTTCTCCGCCAGCAGCAGCAGGTGGCTGGATTTCTTATCCAGTTGTGGTTCGCGGTCATCCATCTTGCGCGCCGCCAGGTAAGCCTCCACACCAATGACCGGCTTGATGCCAGCCTTGGTTGTGGCGTTATAGAATTCCTGAACCCCGAACATCGTTCCGTGGTCGGTGAGCGCCAGGGCCGGCATGCCCATTTCCACCGCGCGCTGGACCATCTGCTTGATATTGCTGAAGCCATCCAAAAGGGAGTATTCGGAGTGAACGTGGAGATGGACAAAAGACATGTGGTTAAAACAGCGAACAGCCGTGTTGGTTCGGGAGAATCCCGCGTAGATCGATTTGAGATTGTGTGCTTCTGGTTAGATGAACTAGTGTAATATCGGGACTAGCCAGCCCCAGGTGGATTATAGCACGTGGCTGTAGGCATGGAGTCTGGTTTCCCTTAAAATATTCACCCAAGTGAACTATTCTAATCTTCAGGCTTCAAGTTTTCGAACTGGCGTGTGATCAGGGAGATAACCCACATTAACGCTTCCCATTTATTATGGGGAGGTGATTTGAAGTAGGATAAACCTGCGATTCTTTCGCCTCTCAGCAAGTTCTTGACCGACGCCAATGGCTTTAACAGCAAGGCTCTATTATCAAAAGCTCATGGCACTAAAACTGGCTCAAGTATCTCCCAGGAACGTCCTGCGTCAAGGGTTTGCACCAGGGCCACTTGGTCCCCCGAACGGGCTACTGCGAAGCCGGAACTCTCGTCCACGAAGTCGAACTGCCCATCCCAGTTGACTGTTTTGATCTCCTCCCAGGTTCTGCCGCCGTCGTTTGTCTGGTAAATATCTCGGGAGAGCGCCCAGCCCAGCCGCGGGTTGAGCATCTGCAGCGTGCCGCCAGGATAAGGATCGGCGCGCCAATTCTTCCCGCCATCTTCGCTGCTGTAGAGTATATCCGCTGGCTGCTCTGTTTCATCTATGGTCATGCAGTCGACGACCAGCATACCGTTGGCAGGCGAGAACAAATGAGGCGAGTGTTGTTCGACACAATAATTGCGGATAATCAGGTCAGGATCAAACGCGGGCGGCGGCAGCCAGATTTCCGACCAGTCACTGCCCCCATCCGAAGTGCCTCGGACAAATGGCTCATCCACCGGGTAGCTGTCGGTTGTCGACCAGCCCGTCTCCTCGTCGGCGAAGGTCATGCCGGTCTTGTAGCCTCCTTGAAGGACGTCGCTGTATGGATCGAAGACATTATCCCAACCCAGGCCGCCATCACTGGTCCGATACAGCGCTGCAGGGTAGCGATGCATCCCGCTGCCCGTATCCCGGATCAGGATCCAGCCATGATCGGCGTCCAGGAATTCCATCAGGGGGGCTGGGGAAGGATCGATGATCTGCGAATCTTCACTTCCATACAACGTGATGAACAGATCTATTGGCTCACTGACCTCCCAGCTCAGGCCGCCATCTTGCGTTCGCCAGATATTGCCAAAAAATTGGCTCTCATCCGCGAGATCGGATTGGGGAAGATAGTAAACGGCAACCCAGGCAGAGTCGGCATCCAGGAAGTAAGCCTTCTTCAGTATGCCTGTCGTATTCTCGTCAGCGGATAAGTAGGGTGGGGTGACTTCTTGCCAGGTCTGGCCGCCATCGCGGGTGCGCAGCAGGCGATCCCCGGGATCCTGATCCCCGCCGATCGCCCAGCCGTTGGCTGTATCGATCATATCGATGGAGGTGATCATCACCGCTTCGCCAGCCGCAAGAGGCGGCAGGGGCAGGTTTGCAGGGACAGGCGTGGGGGAAGCAGTCACTGTCGCGGTGGAGGTCTCTTCCAGCTGCGCGGTGGGGCTGGCACTGAGGGCTGCATCTTCGGTAGCGCTGGGTGTCGGCTCGCGGACAACCTCACTTGGGGCAGAGGTTTCCGTCGCAGCTAGATCTGGCTGGGCTTCAGTTCCGGGTTGACCCGCACAGCCCCCCAGGAGGATGACACCCATGAGGAAAACAGGGAACCATACTTTTCTTGATAATAAACAAAAATGGCATTTTAAGATCCCATGCATCTTCATGCTGCTTCCTCCTTGACGAAGCCGGACCACCTGTCTGGTTCGATGATATTAAGACGTATTCCACTTAGGAAAAGGTCCGCGTTCGGCTTGGTTAATTATAAAGTTTTCCACACACGCTCAAGTTGTCTCGACCATTGTGAGCGCTGAATTACTGGCTGAACTTCATAATCCAATATATCACTATTATAAATAAACTTTTGCCCATAATCTGAAGAGTCAAGTAAATGGTCGAAAGTCTCATGAAAATTGTCATCGTGAGCGAGCGTGACGATCTCCCTCAAAGACTCTATCCAAAAGGTGTGGTATAACCGTTTCATCTTTTTCAATGAATACAAAACCAGATTGTGTTATGAAGGGATCGTTTCATGGATCAAGCATTCACATACCTTGAGGACCTGGCTGCCGAATTAGCGGATATCCCCCCGGATAGCATCATCAGCCGCACGATCTACCAGGACGAGCAATTCAAAGCCATCTTGTTTGGTTTCGCCCCAGGTCAGGAGCTCTCCGAGCACACCGCCTCCCAGACCGCCCTGCTGTATTTCGTGCAGGGTCGGGCGAAGTTAACCTTGGGAGATGAGGAAAGCCAGGCAGTACCAGGAACCTGGGTACGCATGGAACCCAAACTGCCGCACAGCATTTTCGCGGAAACAACCCTGGTGATGTTGTTGGTTTTGTTTAAAACAGCCTGATATACACAAAGTGCGACGCACTTCGTGAGAGAAATTCCAGGTTGCTTGTGCTTGGAAAGTGCGTCGCACTTTTAATGGTGATTGTGAAAAGCATCTAATGATTATCAAATATTCCCATTCTTATACTGTACCCTATTGGGAGGCGATTTGCGCATCCTGGCGGTGATCACGGGCGATTATGGCGCGCGCCATGTCGACAATATCCGTGAGCACGGTCCCCAAGATTGGCAGATCGAATCTTGGGATGCTCCGACCGCCTTGCCGTTGATCATCGACTACCCGGAGGATTACCTGCCGGAGACGATGCCGGCAGCCGATCTGATCCTGGCCCTGGCGGAGCACAAAGGGGTGGCCG
>Ga0209742_10000859_pt1 | contig 15148 bp, 13 predicted proteins | sample DeeMarSeWOR38_10_FD_187462 | JGI IMG/M metagenome (GOLD analysis project Ga0209742, IMG submission 187462) | Marine sediment microbial communities from White Oak River estuary, North Carolina - WOR-3-8_10 (SPAdes) (version 2) | ecosystem: Environmental > Aquatic > Marine > Intertidal zone >... | reverse complement strand
AATAAAACTGATATGGAAAACCGGGTCCTGGATAATTTCACCCGGCTTATTAACCCCTATCTCGACCTGCTGGAGGAAAACCTTGCCCATACACCACAGCAGGAATATGTCAAGGTCATCCAGGAGAACATCAAGAAGATCACCTCTTCTTTTTCGCTCAACCTCTCATCAAGCTACCTTGGCCTAAGCCCCAGGGAAATACAGGTGGCAGACCTGGTGCGCCAGGGCAGAGCGAATAAGGAAGCTGCCAGGATACTCAATATTTCCATTAATGCAGTGGAATTCCACAGAAACAATCTGCGGAAAAAACTGGGTCTGCAGAATAAGAAAATAAATCTCAGAACATACCTGCTCACCATGCAATAAAGGAATACTTTCCTCCCCCAAATGAGTCATTTTGTCAACGGTGTATAAATCTCAAATGAGTAGCATACTTCAATTGCGGCCGGTAACAATTTTCTATAGAAAAACAATCATCTAGTACCAAGGTACAATGGCTTTATCTGCTTAAAAGGATTTATGATTAATTAAAGCATAAGGAACGGCAGATGCTTTAGTAATTTGTCATTCTTGTTGACATCCCCCCCGAAGATTCATTATAGGCAAACAATTTGTCAAGATCGGGGAGTGCTTATAAATACTCGATAAAGGGACAGCTTATTTTATTTCACAGGGTATTATGAAAAGGATTTTCCCCATTGGAAAACAAGATATCTGCCTATGTGCAGTACATGGCTGTTGTCTGATAATTTTCTTTTTTTTGATCGGCACGGTCTCTTTTGCTGCAGAATCGACAACAATGCTGCAGGAGAAGGATTGTGGTAAGTGCCATTTATTTAAGCTTAAGACAATTACTGCTGAAGGCGGTAAACACGCCACAGAAGTCGGATGTCTCGACTGTCATCCCCAGCACCCTCCGAAAGGAGAAAATACGATAGCCGCCTGTACCCTTTGCCATACAGGACAACCGCATTTCCAGATCGAAGACTGTCTGCAATGCCATGCTGATCCCCATAAGCCCCTGGTCTCTTTGCGGGACCCGGCCAAACCGGCACGCAAGGAATGTCTTTCCTGTCATGCCGATGTGGGACAGCAGATGTCAGGAGCTTCCAGCCGGCATGCCCAGCTTTTCTGCACCCACTGCCATAATCGTCACGGGTTCATTCCCAGTTGCCTGGGGTGCCATAAGCCACATCTTGCCCAGCAAACCGTTATCGACTGCGCAAACTGCCATCCGGCACACAGCCCGCTGCAGATTGTGCCCACAGGTTATATTCCGGTAACGTTCTGCATGGTCTGCCACAAGAAACAAGCTTCCGATCTTGCAGAAACAAACACTAACCACCGTGGGATTAACTGCGTTTTTTGCCACAATGGGGTGCATCCTTCAATTCCCAGGTGCCAGGATTGCCATGGCCTGCCGCATGCAAAGTCAATCCATCGTCAATACAGAGGATGTTTGGACTGCCACGGAGATGCCCATCGGCTCATCAGTAATATGTGAGAACACTTTCTGGAAAATTAACCTTCACAAAAGTCGGATAAAATTTTATAAAGAATCAGAAACGAACCACCTGCATCTTTCAGACGGACAATGAGGCCCCCATGAAAAAACTAGCTCTTCTTTTATCAACTCTATCCCTTTTTTTTGCTTCTTCTGCAACGGCATTTAATTTTGAGTCAACAAGCGGCTACTACCTGCAAGCCTGCAATGAGGTTGATAAATATCATTATGGTAAACCTATTGATCGTGAGCGGGTAGATGTATGTTTTGGTTTTATTGAAGGTGCTGAAGGGATGCACACAGGATTAACAGCTGTTAATAAAGATTTTAAATTTTATTGCCCGGTTTCTTCATCCAACTATATGCAGGATATTAAACATTCCCGCATTATATGGGTTGAATACCTTAAAAACAATCCGCAGAATCTTCACCTGCCACCAATAATAACCTTTATAGCTGCAATGGAAAAAGCTTTCCCCTGCCCCAATTTTCCGAGGTGAGCAGGCCATAAAAAAATCGTCGTCTTATGATTAAGTTGGGCTTTTGAAGTACAAGTTCTCAATATCTTATATCAACTACTCCTTTCAAAGAACTGCTGTTTTTTTCAGTATGCCTCCCATATTATCCATGCGTAACTGTTTTCCAGCTTAGTTCATTTATCCTTATTGTCACAATCAACAGCATCATCTCGATTCAGCTTTTCACGAACGGCCAGGATCCGACCAAACAATACCAATCAAAGGCAATATAAAAACGACTTGCTAATTTTTTTTACTTTTTGCATGGTTACGGAATAGTTCACGCGCGCTGGTCCAAGATCCAATTAAATAATTCAAGGAGACAAAATGATTAAGATAGGGATTATAGGCGGGTCAGGCCTGGATGACCCGGATATTTTACAAAAACCTGTTGAACTCCGGATAGATACTCCTTATGGCAAGCCCTCCTCAGTGTTGACCTGCGGAAAAATAAATGGAGCCGATATTGCAATTTTAGCCAGGCACGGCAAAAAGCATACGATCAGGCCATCCCAGGTAAACTTCAGGGCCAATATCTGGGCTTTGAAAGAATATGGCTGTACGCATATCCTGGCAGCAACGGCTGTTGGGTCCCTGCGGGAAGAAATCGAACCTGGCCACCTTGTTTTCCCTCACCAGTTCATAGACTTTACCAGAAAAAGAGAAAAGACTTTTTTTGACGAGGATGTTGTTGTGCATACACCCATGGCAGAGCCATTTTGCCCGAATCTGCGTCAGCTTTTCGCTGAATCTGCGCAAAAACTTGAAATTCCGCACCACACTGACAAGACAGTAATCACCATAGAAGGGCCGCGTTTTTCAACAAAGGCAGAGAGCCATATGTTCCGCTCCTGGAATGCCGATGTCATCAATATGAGTAGCGTGCCGGAAGTGAACCTTGCCCGGGAAATGAAAATCCATTATGCTTCAGCGGCCATGTCTACTGATTACGATTGCTGGCGCGAGGGCGAAGAATCGGTTACATGGGAGATGATCCTGGATACCATGAAAAATAACGCGGACAGCGTCCTGAATCTTTTCCTGCATGTTCTGCCAAGAATCAAAGAATATGATGATGTCTGCATAAACTGACGATATTTGTAACAGAGGAGGAACCCATGCCTATCAAATCACGCATAAGAACAGTACCTGATTATCCCAAAAAAGGGATCATGTTTCGGGATATCACCACTCTCATAAAGGATCCGGTAGGTTTCCGCCTGGTAATAGACAGTCTAACCCAACGTTATATGACAAAAAATCTTTATTTCGACACAATAGTTGGCATTGAAGCCCGCGGCTTCATAATTGGCGGTGCCTTATCATATACCCTTGGCAGGGGCTTTGTTCCTATCAGAAAAGCCGGCAAACTTCCCAGCGATGTGGAAGAACAGGTTTATGACCTGGAGTACGGCAGCGATAAAATTGAAATACATAAAGATGCTTTGGCAAAAGGTGAAAAAATTCTCCTGGTTGATGACCTCTTAGCCACCGGCGGCACAGCCATGGCAGCCGCAGCCCTCATAGAGAAACTGGGGGGAGAAATTGTGGAGATGGCTTTTATTGTTAATCTGCCCGATGTCGGAGGTGAGAAAAAACTCAGGGAAAAAAAATACAACATTTTTGCGCTTACTGAATTTGAAGGAGATTAGGCTGATCTTCATCAGACCGCCAAATCATTTGTCTGAAAAAATAAAAAAAGGGCAACTGCTCACACCCCTTTAACTCTTCCTCTTTAATTGCTGTATCAGTAAATCAGCCGTTTTTCGCCTTCAATCTTCTGGATGGCGCCGATCTCCTGCGTCACCTCAAGCACTCCCATATAATCTCCGGATTCAGCATATACAGGATAATAACGAATCAGTATCTTGTCCCCCCTGAAGTCAATCCAGAATTCCGCATGATCCATGGTGCGCTCCTTGAATCCGCTTACAATCTGCTTCACCATATCCACACTTTTCTCAGGATGGCATTTTTCCACCTTACGACCAATAACCGAACGTGTGCGCGGAAAAATCTTTGTTTTATCCAGTTTATTGAAATAGGCCACGGTATCCTCAGCATCGACAAAAGTTACTTCAAACGGGAGAGTCTCCATGATCGCATCGATCTGTGCGTAGGACAGGTTGCGGATGAGACGTTTCTTGGCTTCGCTGTCTTTTTCAACCTCGACAAGCATCTGTTCATAATGTTGCCTGGCCCCGGTGCCATATGTCTGCTGGTCCAGGTTTTTAAAGTCATGCAGGAGGGTGGAATTCTCCTCCTCGCTTATTACCTTGCGGCCCATGGCGTAAAGTACATCATTTTCCTTCCAGATATGCTCGGCCCGTATTTTAAGGTACTCAAAGCCCCCGGCAGCAAATTTATGCCTGCCGGTTGTTGTTGCCTCAGCCAGACCGGGAAGCTCGGTCATCATTTTCTGCAGCAGTTTTCTCTCTGCGTCATGCTCCATGAGCATAACGCCTATGGGCCCGCCCTCCACGGGAAGACCCTTTGCCCCCATGAGAGGAAAAAGAAATTTCTCTTCCTTGGTGTTGTGGATCTTATCACCAAATTCCAGAAGAAAATCTATGGCCCGCTGCATCTGTAAAGGAGCCTTCACGGCTTCATCGATCTTCTCCAGGTTGCTCTTCAGAACAGCCATGGCCCGTTCTATCATCTCGTGTTCCGCCACAAGGAAATCATCCCATCTTGTATAGTGTTCCATTATGCGCCTCCTGCTGACCGCAATCTGCTATTTGAAATATATCCATTTTAAAACCAGTTTTTGCTGGCATATATTTAAGTCACCAAGACTTTTCCTTTTTATTATACAGGCTTCATTTTGCACAAAGCCTTGACCTGGGTCAACTCGGGATAAATTAATCATCCTCGTAGATACAGGAGGCCGGACAACTGTCTATGGCTTCCTCTATCAGGTCATGCGGCCCGCCTTCCGGCATGATGACCTCTGCCTTTTCCGTAGCTGAGTTGAGCCTGAATACTTCCGGACATAGTTCCTCACAGGTGCCACACCCGATACATTCATCCTCGTCAATGTGAACCGCCATCTTGCTACCCTCCAATTCTTTTTTTATACATGGATAAAATTTTAATTTATCGCTTCATAAACTATTTTACGCAGACAGCAAATAATAAAATATCCCAACCAGAATAATGGAGCCCGTACGGAAAGCCTGGTTATAGGTAATGAGTTCTGCCGCCAATTTGGGCTGGAACACACCCGCGTAAAAAGGAAACTGATGCCGTACGGCTCGCATGGGGGAAGACAGGACATTTCCTGCGAGCAGAGCCAGAACAACCTGCCGGGCTTCCAGGCTGCCATTATCCAGTAAGGCCCCTGCTGCTGCAAGACCCGCACTGATTTCTGCCGTAAGCTGCAGGGCAACCACCCCCAGGCTTTCAGGATGCAGCCAGGCAAGAAATTTTACATGGTGGGCCAGCCAATTTTCCAGGAAGATAAACATGCCGAAACGATTCAATATGAAAACCGCGGTGTAGATCGGTACAGTAATCACTACTATCCGTTTGATCCTTTTCTGGAAACGGAGCCAGGCTTTATCGAGAGCCTGTGACAGGGAACTCACCCTGTTTTCTTCAAGCCTGCAGGTGACGCAGTTCTCTTTACCGCCGGGCAGTACTATCCTGCCCACAACCAGGATGCAGACGGTGCGGAGAAATGCGGCAAAAAGAGTCAGTCCCACGTAGACAAAGGCCACGCTTTTTATCAGGGGCACAGCAAGAAAAAACAGGGTCGGCAAATGCAGAAAATAGGTAGGCAGACTGTTAAAAAGGTTGGCAAAAATCAGTTCCTGCTTGGTTATCTTTTTCTGTTCATACGCTTCTGAAAGCATAGTATTTGACGTTACCGCTGAAAAAAAGGCCATGGTAAAACTGGCACCGGTAATATCTGATAAATGGGCAATGCGAACCAGGGGCGCTGCCAGGCGGGCAACACCATGGGTCCAGTTCAGGGACTCGATCAGGTTGCCGATCATCAGGCCTAGGGAAATAAAAAACACCAGCCTCAGGAGAGGCCACCCTAATCCCTGCCACAGCATCAGGAATAGTTCCGTGTACTCCATGTTAAAGATAAATGTAGAATGCCAGATTTTTCATTCTTAATTTTGCATTCCGCCTTAAAAAGTGATTACTAGTAAAATCTTCGCTTTATTTAAAAGAAATTGGCAATGGCTCAACGATTCAGGCAAATCTTTTTGAAAGCCTGTACCATTATCCAGCGCCTGAAGCAGGCAGATTAATACCAAATTAAATTTAAATATATTATTTTTTCGCTTCTGCTGCTAATTAACAACTTGCTTGAAATGCTTGACATAATTTTGCAACAAAGCTATGGACATTCCATTTCAAAAAAGTGCACAGAAATAAAGCCCCTTGAATTTCCTTCCTCTTTTATGATAGCCTCTTGCACATTTTAAGGCCGGGATATTCATTTGTTCAATACATCGGCAGAACAAGAAAATTAACTATATACGCTAATCTTTTTCATTGAAGTGAGCACATAATAATGTCGAAATCTCTCATAATTGTGGAGTCGCCCGCAAAAGCGAGGACCCTGAAAAAATACCTGGGCAAGGATTATGATGTCCGGGCTTCTGTAGGCCATATTCGCGACCTGCCTGTAAGCAAGCTGGGCGTTGACATAGAAAAGAACTTCTCCCCCCAGTACGTCACAATCAAAGGCAAGGGCAAAATTATCTCTGATCTGAAAAAGGCTGCTGCCAGTGCCGATGAGATCTTCCTGGCACCAGATCCTGATCGAGAGGGAGAAGCCATTGCCTGGCACATTGCCCATATTTTAAAATCTGCAGACAAGCCGATCCACAGGGCCCTGTTCCATGAACTGACCCAGAAAGCTATTCGCACAGCCATTAATAATGCCACCAGCATCAACCAGAATAAATTTCAGGCACAGCAGGCCCGCCGTATTCTGGACAGACTGGTGGGTTACCAGATTTCACCGCTCCTTTGGGAAAAGGTGAGAAGGGGCCTTTCTGCCGGCAGGGTACAGTCGGTTGCCGTCAGAATGATATGCGACCGCGAAAGTGAAATAGCTAAATTCAGGCCCGAGGAATACTGGACTATCAGCGTCAAGCTTGAAGGCAAAAACCCGCCGCCTTTCATCGCCAAACTCGACAAGATCTCCGGGCGCAAAGCCAAGGTGGGAAACGAGGAAGAGTCAGCAACCATTGTCTCAATCCTGAAGAAGGCTGAACACAATATAACCGCAGTTGACAAAAAAGAACGCCGGCGTTATCCAAGCCCGCCGTTTATTACCAGTACCATGCAGCAGGATGCCAACAGAAAATTGCGTTTCACGGCCAAAAAGACCATGGGACTGGCCCAGAAGCTTTACGAAGGAATCGAGTTGGGCGCCAAAGGGCCTGTGGGATTGATCACTTACATGCGGACTGATTCAACCCGCATCAATGACGAGGCTATCACCGCAGTGCGTACCTTTATTAAAAAGGATTACGGCCCGGATTTTCTGCCCCCAAAACCGATATTCTATAAAACCTCAAAATCCTCTCAGGATGCTCATGAGGCTATCCGTCCAACAGATGTCACCCTGACGCCTGAAAAGGTTGCCCCCTATCTTGAAAAGGGACTGCTGAATCTTTATACCCTGATCTGGAAACGATTTGTTGCCTCGCAGATGTGCCCTGCCATTTATGATCAAACAACCATTTCCATCAAGGCTGACAAATACCTGCTCAAGGCCCAGGGGGCCATTCTGCGCTTCAAGGGTTTTATGGCCCTTTATGTTGAAGCCAGCGAAGAGAACGGAGAGACCGATGCCAAGCAGGAGGAGACGGACAGGGAAAGCACGATCATCCCCGATGTTGCTGCCGGCGAAATACTTAAAGTCCTGGCTGTTGACCCGAAACAGAATTTTACCCAGCCGCCGCCGCGCTATACTGAAGCGACCCTGGTCAAGGCCCTGGAAGAGAACGGGGTGGGCCGACCCAGCACCTATGCCTCGATTATCTCCACCATCCTCGACAAGGAATATGTCATGCAGCAACAGAGAAAATTTATGCCGACCGACCTTGGAAAACTGGTCAATGATCTGCTGGTGGCCCATTTCCCCAATATCTTGGATATAGAGTTCACCGCCTCCATGGAAGAGAATCTGGATAAGGTTGAAGAGGGCACAAGCAATTGGGTCAATCTTCTGCAAGCCTTTTACACCCCTTTTGAAAAAACACTTGCTGCTGCCAAGCAGGAAATGAAATCGGTAAAAAAAGAGGGGATTCCTACGGAAATCTCATGCAAGCTCTGTGACGGTAAACTCGTAATAAAATGGGGCAAAACCGGAGAATTCCTGGCCTGTGAAAATTACCCCACCTGCAAGTACACGCAGAATTTCAAGAAAGATGAGAACGGCACAATCATTCCCATAGAAAAAGAAGAGCCTGTAGAATCCGGGGAAATATGTGAAAAGTGCGGCAGGCCCATGGTCTTCAAGCAAGGGCGTTACGGGCAGTTCCTGGCCTGTTCAGGTTACCCTGATTGCAAACATATCCAGGCCCAGACAACCGGAGTAAAATGCCCTGAAGCAAACTGCAAAGGCGAAATTGTCCAGAAAATTTCAAAAAAGGGGAAAGTTTTTTTCAGTTGCAGCAGGTTCCCGGAATGCAAGTTTGCTACCTGGGACCGCCCTGTACCTAAGAAATGTCCACGCTGTGACAAACCCTTTCTTCTTGAAAAAAAGACCAAAAGGGGATTTTTTCTGCAGTGCAGTGATAATGCTTGTGGTTACTCAGAGCCTTTGGCATAAACATTTAGAATAAGAAAACATGACATTTCAATTACCTAACATATTCCATACAACTGATACCTCATGCAGCAGGTAAAGAAAAAGCATCGCAGGAAAAGCAGTAAGGAACTAGCCAGGCTCTGCGCCCAGGCCGCCATAGATAAAAAAGCTGAAAACCCGGTCATTCTTGATGTCAGGAAACTCTGCACCTTTGCTGATTTTTTTGTCATCATGGGCGGCCGCTCAACCCGGCATGTTCAAGGCCTAGCAGAGGCAATCGAGGCAGAGCTTCGGAGCAAGAGACTTTCGACCTCCAGTGCCGAGGGTCTCAACGAGGGGACTTGGGTGCTGCTTGACTATAATGATGTCGTGGTACACATATTTTACTCTGAGACAAGAAAATTCTACGATATAGAGGGACTCTGGCATGATGCACCCCGAATTCCCCTGGATGATTAAACCTTGATACCATAATGAAAAAACCACCACCCATATTGCTGGCTATTCTTGATGGCTGGGGAGCGGGTCCCCTGACGGAATCCAATGCCATATATGTAGCCAGGACTCCGAATATGGACCGCTGGCAAAGCAGTTATCCCTATACGACCCTGCTGGCCCATAACGGCGCTGTCGGCCTTCCTGAAGGCCAGATGGGCAATTCCGAAGTCGGTCATCTCAATATTGGCGCAGGCCGGATTGTCTACCAGGACTTCACCCGTATCAACCGGGCCATTGAATCGGGCAGCTTCTTTGATAATGATGTTTTGAAGAATACCTTTGCCAAGGCTGTGGGAAAAAAATCCGCCGTCCATCTTATGGGCCTCATTTCAGATGGTGGCGTTCACAGTCATGTCAATCACCTGTTGGCGCTGCTCAAAATGGCTGCCGACCATGGCCTTACCGACGTCTATATCCATGCCTTCATGGATGGCAGGGATACCCCGCCGACCAGTGGTCTTGACTATATAAGCCAGCTGCAGCATGAGCTGGTCTGGATAGGCACCGGACGTCTGGCCACCATTTCCGGGCGCTTTTATGCCATGGACCGTGATACGCGATGGGAAAGGATAAAGGTCGCCTGGCAGGCCATTGTTGATGGTCAGGGTGTTCTGGGGCGAGATCCGGTGCAGGCGGTGAAAGACGCTTACCACCGGGGTGAGACCGATGAATTCATCAGACCCATAGTCCTGCTTGATGAGAGCAGCAACCCTGTTGCCAGGGTCAAGGATAATGATATTGTCCTGATGTTTAATTTCAGGGCCGACCGGGTGCGGGAGCTGACCCGCGTCTTTACTGACCAGAACTGGAATGAATTTACGGTAAACTGCAGGCCTGTTTTGGCTGAATACGTTACTTTTACCCAGTACGATAAACATTTCACCCTGCCTGTTGCTTTTCCCCCTGTCGGCCTGGACCATATTCTGGCTGAGGAAATCAGCTCTGCCGGGCTCAGGCAGCTCCGCATAGCGGAAACAGAAAAATATGCCCATGTCACCTATTTCTTCAACGGCGGCCGGGAGGAACCTTTCCCGCTGGAAGATCGTGTCCTGATTCCCTCCCCAAAAGAGGTGACGACCTATGACCAGAAACCGGAGATGAGCGCCTATCAGGTGACTGAAGAACTCATGCGCCGCATGGACAGTGAATCCTATGCGTTCATAGTCCTTAATTTTGCCAACGGAGACATGGTTGGCCACAGCGGTATAATGGAGGCGGCAGTCAAGGCTTGTGAAGCAGTGGATTTCTGCCTCGGTAAAATTGTGCAAAAATTCACTGCCAAAGATGGTGTTGTTCTTATCACCGCAGACCACGGCAATGCGGAAACCATGCGTGATCCCCGCTCAGACATTCCGTTTACGGCCCACTCGTCCAATCCTGTACCATTTATCCTCATCAGCGAACAATACAGAACCGCAAAATTACGCCAGGGCGGCACTCTGCGTGATATCGCCCCAACCATTCTCAGCCTGCGGAACCTGCCCATCCCCGATGAAATGACAGGCAGGAACCTGATAATTCCTTAATTGATGCTCCTGCTGCCTTGATGCTTGTGCTTGCTTTTTGAGAGCAGATTCTGCTAAACAAAGAGCGTAACCTTGGCGCACACATTACCGATGGAACCTGGGCCGCATACTTTCATAACAGAGTGAGCAAATCATGCGCTATATAAGCACCAGGGGAGGAATCTCTCCGATATCATTCAAGGATGCTGTCATGATGGGCCTGGCCACCGACGGCGGGCTTCTGCTGCCAGAGGCATTACCCAAGGTGGACCCGAAGTCATTGAGCGGCTGGCAATCCTATTCCTTCCAGCAGCTTGCCTCTGAAATCTTCCGTTTATTTATTAGCGACATTGCTGGTGAGCAGCTCGACAACCTCATTTCCCGTTCGTATTCAACCTTCAGTCATCCCGAAATTACCCCAGTGGTAAAAAAGGGTGATATTTTTATCCTGGAACTCTTTCATGGCCCCACCCTTGCCTTCAAGGATGTTGCTTTGCAGTTTCTAGGCAATATCTTTGCATATATACTGGAGGAAACCGGCAGCAGGATGAACATAATCGGTGCAACTTCCGGAGATACCGGCTCAGCAGCCATATACGGAGTGCGGGGCAAAGAGCGCATCAATATCTTTATCCTGCACCCTTATAAGAGGGTGAGCCCCATCCAGGAACTCCAGATGACGACAGTCCTTGACCCCAATGTCTACAACCTCGCCATCAGGGGCACTTTTGACGACGGACAGGCCATTATCAAAGCCATTTTCAATGACATCCCCTTCAAAGACAAGTACCACCTGGGTGCGGTCAATTCCATAAACTGGGCCCGCATTCTGGCCCAGGTCGTTTACTATGTTTATGCCTGGCTCAATGTAACGGCTGAAACCGGAGAACCTGCCATCGACTTCTCCGTACCCACCGGAAATTTCGGGGATATCTTTGCAGGGTACATTGCCCGGCATATCCTGCCCCAGGGCGCAATCCGGAAACTCATCCTGGCAACCAATGAAAACAATCTCCTGACCCGTTTCGTCACCCGCGGGGATTATTCTGTTGCCAAGGTCGTGGCCACAAGCAGTCCCTCGATGGACATCCAGGTGGCGAGTAATTTTGAACGCTACCTCTATTATCTTTACGATTGTAATGCCGACAGAACCAGGAAGGATTTTGCACGGTTTTCGCAGAGCGGCAAGCTCCGCTTTGATGACAATCTCCTGCGCACCATTCAGCAGGACTTCGCCTCAAAAAGTGTTACTGAAGCCCAAACCCTGGGTACCATCAGAACGTTTTACCAGGAACATAATTATATTCTCGATCCCCATACTGCAGTTGGGGTAAATGCCGCCCAGGCCTGCGCTTCTGCCGATGTACCGGTTGTCTGCCTTGCCACCGCCCACCCGGCCAAATTCGGTGCTGCAGTTACCAAGGCAATTGGCAAACCTCCTGAGCTGCCGCCGGAACTGAAAGGGCTTGAAGACAAGGAAAGCAGGTGCGAAGTATTGGATCCCGACGTCAAAACTGTGCAGGATTATATTGCCCGCCACGCGCTTTTGTAACAGTTCTATGTTGCAAGGAAAATCTTTTTCCTGGTATGGAATTGCCTTATGATAGACATGAATGACTACAAAAAAAAAGTCGAGGAGTCTGTCAGCTTTCTGCAGGGAAAAATCAAGACATCACCTGCTGTGGTCATAATACTTGGCACCGGCCTCGGCTCCCTTGTCAACACCCTCGAGGTTGATACCCTGCTGCCTTATAATGAGATACCTCATTTCCCCCGTTCCACGGTACCGGGTCATCAGGGCAATCTTATATTCGGTACCTTGCGTGGCAGGAATGTAGCAGTACTGCAGGGACGTTTTCATTATTACGAGGGCTATTCCACCAGGGAACTCACCTTTCCCCTCAGAACCCTTTCCCTGCTCGGTCCTGATACCCTTGTGGTGACAAATGCTGCCGGTGGACTTGATCCTGATTATAGGGCAGGAACCATTATGGTAATCCGTGACCATCTTAATTTTATCGGCGAAAACCCCCTGCGGGGACCGAATATCGATGACTGGGGCCCCCGCTTTCCCGATCTTTCTGAACCCTATGATAAAAAGCTTATTGAGGCAACGCTGCAATGTGCTGAAAAACTGCATCTGACTAACGTCACCACAGGAGTTTACGTGGCCATACCCGGCCCCAGCCTGGAAACTCCCGCGGAAACCAGGTTTCTGCGGGCAGCCGGAGCAGACGCAGTCGGCATGTCATCAGTACCCGAAGTTATTGTGGCCAAACATGCAGCCATGAGGGTGCTGGGCCTTTCTGCTGTTGCCAATGTCAATGACCCGGACAACTTTGCACCCATCCTCCTGGATGATATCATCAGGGCAGCCGGAGAAATTGAACCGGCATTGAAGAAGTTGCTCGCCGAAGTTGTAAAGGTGCTCTAGCAATGTGGTCCTAATATTTCTCAGGCAAAGTTGATCTTGCTTTTTGCCACTTTTTGGGCAGGAGTGCCAAGCGCGTTCCCAAAGTATTCCCTATGTGGTTATTAATATTAGTTTGTATCTTTATTACTATAATTATGCATATTACCGAAGAAAGTAGCAGGACACTTCAATTGCACACAAATTCTGCAAAGTGTCGTCGATCACTGTCCGGCATCTCCTGCGAATGGACATAGACCTGAAAATAGTATTGCCAATTATAGTAACGGAGATGTAATGAGCCGATTGGGACACAATGCGAATCTCCTGATTACCGGCAGGTATCTTTATCTGCAGGACAAACATAAAACCATGGTCAGGGATGGTGGTGTTGCCATCCTGCAGGACACCATTGTCGAGACGGGCATCGGATCAGAGTTGGCAGCCAAATATCCCGAAGCCGAGAACCTTGCCACCGAACACGGGCTTATCATGCCCGGCCTGGTCAATACCCACACCCATGCCGCCATGTCATGTTTCCGCGGCCTGGCTGACGATCTTTCTCTCATGCAATGGCTGCAGGAATATATCTTCCCGGTTGAAACAAAGCTGACCGGAAACATTGTCTATCAGGCAACTCTTCTTTCCCTGGCTGAAATGATAAAATCGGGCACAACCAGTTTCTGTGACATGTATATTTTTGCCAAGGATGTTGCCAGAGCGGCTCATGAATCGGGGATGCGGGCCTGGATCGGCGAGGTCCTCCATGACTTTCCTTCGCCAAATTATGGTGAGGTTTCAGCAGGATTTCGCTATGTGAAAGAACTTTTTTCCATGTACGAAAACCATCCACTCATCAATATCACTGTTGATCCCCACGCGGTCTATACCTGTTCCCCGGAACTGTTAAAAAATCTTAAATACCTGGCTGACAAACATGATGCCCTTTACATAATCCACCTGGCAGAAAATAAGGAGGAAGTAAAAGGATCCCGGGAGCGCTATGGGGCCAGCCCGGTACTGCATCTTGAAAACCTGGGACTCCTTGACAACAGGGTTTTGGCAGACCACTGCGTCATGGTGACTGATGAGGAGATTGCTCTCCTGGCGCAGCGGGGGGTTGGAATTGCCCACTGCCCGGAAAGCAACATGAAGCTCGCCTCGGGTATAGCGCCGGTACCGCGCATGCTTGCAGCAGGTCTGTCCGTGGGGCTTGGCACCGACGGCAGCGCCAGCAACAACAACGTGGATATGTTCGGCGAGATGAATTCCGCAGCCAAACTGCACAAGGTGAACATGCTGGATCCCGCAACAATGCCTGCTGAAAAGGTTCTTGAAATGGCGACAAGCCACGGTGCCCGTGTCCTGGGGGCGGAAAGTGCAATAGGCAGCCTGGAGCCGGGAAAGAAAGCAGATCTCATTGTTCTTGACATGAACCAGCCTCACCTGACCCCCCTGTTCAATATCCCATCCCACATGGTTTACGCCGCCAGGGGGGCGGATGTTATGCATTCCGTCATAAATGGCCGCATTGTCATGCGCAACAGGCAGTTGACCACAATCGATGAAAAAACAATACTTGCTGACATGATGACATTGGCTGAGCAGATAAATAACACGAAAGACTGAACGCGGCTGATAATGAGAGCTATTTGCATCAGCATAAATAGATTTGCATGGAATGGCAGAAAGGAGTAAATATAAAAAATTATGGTACGAAAACGGTCAGAATGGTAATAATTACGCCCACAATTACAACAAGGGTTTTTCCCGGCCGCACCATATAATTTCAAATCTGCGAGGTAGCTTCATGTTCGGACTCGGCATGCCTGAACTTATCATTATCCTGGTAATCATTGTTATAATCTTTGGTGCCGGAAAACTCCCGGAAATCGGCAGCGGACTGGGAAAGGGCATCAAGAATTTCAAGAA
>Ga0209742_10000857_pt1 | contig 15189 bp, 10 predicted proteins | sample DeeMarSeWOR38_10_FD_187462 | JGI IMG/M metagenome (GOLD analysis project Ga0209742, IMG submission 187462) | Marine sediment microbial communities from White Oak River estuary, North Carolina - WOR-3-8_10 (SPAdes) (version 2) | ecosystem: Environmental > Aquatic > Marine > Intertidal zone >... | reverse complement strand
GGTCAGGGCGGCAGTCAGGGTGGTCTTGCCGTGGTCAACGTGGCCAATGGTGCCGACGTTAACGTGGGGCTTCGTACGTGCGAATTTTTCCTTGGACATGTTATTCAGCCTCTGCGACTAGCTTGCTTTCTTGATTACAGTTTCCGCAACGCTATTGGGCGCTGCGTTGTATTTCTTGAATTCCATCGTGTAGTTGGCACGGCCCTGGGTCGCGGAACGCAGACTCGTGGCATAACCAAACATCTCCGACAGCGGCACTTCGGCGCGAATCGCCTTGCCGGACGGAAGGTCTTCCATGCCGAGGATCATGCCGCGACGTGAGTTCAGGTCACCGTTGACACTACCCATGTAGTCTTCCGGCGTTACCACTTCCACCGCCATAATCGGCTCCAGCACGACCGGCTTGGCCTGCAGTGCGGCCTCGCGGAAACACATGGAACCCGCCATCTTGAATGCGTTTTCCGACGAGTCGACTTCATGGTACGAGCCGTCGTACAGGGTGACTTTTACATCAACCACGGGGAAACCGGCCTGGATACCACGTTCCATGGCTTCGACCACACCCTTTTCCACGGCAGGGATGTATTCACGCGGCACCACACCGCCCTTGATCGCATCAACAAATTCAAAACCGACGCCCGGCTCCTGCGGCTCAAGCTTCAGGTAAACGTGGCCATATTGACCACGACCACCGGACTGCTTGGCATACTTGTGCTGGTGTTCAATCGGCTGGCGAATGGTCTCGCGATAAGCCACCTGCGGCGCGCCGACGTTGGCCTCAACACCGAATTCACGCTTCATGCGGTCGATAATAATGTCGAGGTGCAATTCGCCCATACCGGAAATAATGGTCTGACCCGACTCTTCGTCGGTGCGAACACGGAATGACGGATCTTCCTGGGCCAGGCGCGACAGGGCGATACCCATCTTTTCCTGGTCGGCCTTGGTCTTCGGCTCAACCGCCTGCGCAATCACCGGCTCCGGGAATTCCATACGTTCCAGGGTGATGATGGCGCTGGGGTCACACAGGGTGTCACCCGTTGTAATGTCTTTCAGGCCCACAGCAGCGGCGATATCACCGGCGCGGACTTCCTTGATTTCTTCACGCGAATTGGCGTGCATCTGCAGGATGCGGCCGATGCGTTCCTTCTTCTGGCGCACGGCGTTGTAGACCGTGTCGCCGGAATTGAGCACGCCGGAATAAACCCGGAAGAACACCAGCTGACCGACAAACGGGTCAGTAGCAATCTTGAATGCCAGTGCGGCAAACGGATCTTCGTCAGTCGAATGGCGTTCGGCTTCGGTTTCGTCCTTGTCATCGAGAATTCCCTTGATGGCAGGTACGTCGGTCGGCGCCGGCATGATTTCGACAACGGCATCAAGCATTGCCTGAACACCCTTATTCTTGAACGCCGAACCGCACAGCACGCACACGATTTCGTTGGCCAGGGTGCGCGCGCGCAGACCTTTCCAGATTTCTTTCTCCGTGAGCTCACCATCTTCCAGGTACTTGTCCATCAGCTCTTCCGAACTCTCGGCAGCGGCTTCCACCATCTGTTCACGCAGTTCGTTGGCCTTGTCCTGTAGCTCGGCCGGGATCTCTTCCTCGCGGAAGGTAACGCCCATGTCGTCCTCGCTCCAGTAGATGGCTTTCATCTTGACCAGGTCGACTACACCCTTGAAGTTTTCTTCAGCGCCAATGTTCAGCTGCAGCGGAATCGGGTTGGAACCCAGGCGCTCCTTGATCTGCTTTACGACGCGAAGGAAATCGGCACCGGCGCGGTCCATCTTGTTGACGAAGGCCATGCGCGGGACGTGATACTTGTTGGCCTGGCGCCAGACAGTTTCCGACTGGGGCTCGACACCACCGACGGCACAGAACACGGCGCAGGCGCCGTCAAGCACGCGCAGGCTACGCTCCACCTCGATGGTGAAGTCCACGTGGCCGGGGGTATCAATGATATTGATGCGATGTTCCGGGTACTGCTGGGCCATGCCCTTCCAGAAACAGGTGGTCGCAGCGGAGGTAATGGTGATACCACGCTCCTGCTCCTGCTCCATCCAGTCCATGGTCGCAGCGCCATCGTGCACCTCACCAATCTTGTGAGATACGCCCGTATAAAAAAGAATACGTTCGGTCGTGGTCGTCTTGCCGGCGTCAATATGCGCCATAATGCCGACGTTGCGATACCGATTGATGGGTGTCTTGCGTGCCATGGTGATGTATCCGTAAATTAAACCCGTTACCAGCGATAGTGTGCGAAAGCCTTGTTGGCTTCGGCCATGCGATGCGTGTCTTCACGCTTCTTGTAAGCCGTACCGCGACGTTCTGCGGCATCCATCAGTTCGTCCGCCAGGCGTACGCCCATGGACTTGCCACCACGTGCACGGGCGGCGTCGACGATCCAGCGCATGGCCAGGGCGGCCTGGCGTGAAGGCTTGACCTCCACCGGCACCTGGTAGGTGGCGCCACCGACGCGACGGGATTTCACTTCCACGTCCGGCTTGATGTTGTCGAGGGCCTGCTGGAACAGGTCAAGCGGGTCCTGCTTACTGCGCTCACCCATGGTATTCAGCGCGCCATAGACGATCTTCTCGGCGGTCGATTTCTTGCCGCTGAGCATGATGACGTTTATGAATTTCGCAAGCGTTTCGTTGCCGTACTTGGGATCCGGCAGGATCGTGCGCTTGGGAACCTCTCTTCTTCTTGGCATTTGCCCTTCCTAACTAAACTGGTTAAACCGCTGTTCCAGAGACCAAAAACGCCGCACCACAGGCACGGCGAGATAAATTCACGTTAAAAAATCAGGACTTGGGACGCTTGGCGCCGTACTTGGAACGGCCCTGGCGACGATCGGAGACGCCAGCCGTATCCAGGGTGCCACGCACCGTATGGTAGCGTACGCCCGGTAAGTCCTTCACACGTCCGCCGCGGATCAGCACGACAGAGTGTTCCTGGAGATTGTGACCCTCACCACCAATGTAAGTGGACACTTCATAACCATTGGTCAGGCGTACACGAGCCACCTTACGCAAGGCCGAGTTCGGCTTTTTCGGGGTCGTCGTATATACGCGAGTGCACACCCCCCGCTTCTGCGGACAGGCTTCCAGCGCGGGAACAGTCGACTTTTTGGTCTCTTTTTTCCGCGGTTTGCGCACTAATTGGTTAATCGTCGGCATCTTTCTCTCCAGCCCAAAAAACAAACGACAGGCCGGATTTGCCCTCCGGCCTGTCCTCAGGTGGGGCGCGATTCTAGGGGTGCGCCCTTACCCTGTCAAGCATATTTGCGGGCCAAAACGGCCCGTTTCGGCCCAAAACCTAGGCGCCGACGACCTCTTCCCCTTCCCCGCCGCTGGCAGCGGCTGGAGGGGTGGGCGAAAGCGCGCTTTGGAGCTCCAGGGCCTCTTCTTTTTCCTCGTAACGCATGCGTTTGCGCTCCTGGTGGTGCGCAAGGCCGGTGCCCGCCGGAATCAGGCGGCCCACGATGACATTTTCCTTTAATCCGCGCAGGCGATCGCGTTTGCCGTTGATCGAGGCCTCGGTCAGCACGCGCGTGGTCTCCTGGAAGGAGGCCGCGGAAATGAAGGATTCGGTCGACAGCGACGCCTTGGTAATGCCCAGGAGGTTGCGCTCGTAGGTGGCCGGCTGCTTGCCCTCGGCCTCCATGACCTCGTTTTCCTCGAGAACCAGCGAGCGTTCCGCCTGTTCACCAGGCAGGAAGTAGGTATCGCCCGGATCGATCACGGTCACCTTGCGCAGCATCTGGCGAATAATCACCTCGATGTGCTTGTCGTTGATCTTCACACCCTGGAGGCGATAAACGTCCTGTACCCCGTCCACAATGTAGTTGGTCAGGGTCTCGACACCCAGCAGGCGCAGAATGTCGTGCGCCACTGGCGAGCCATCGACGATGATATCGCCCTGTTCGACGGTTTCACCTTCGAACACCGAGATATGTCGACCCTTGATAATCAACCACTCATGGGGCTCGCCGTCGCGATCAGTAATGATCAGGCGCTGCTTGCCCTTGGTTTCCTTGCCGAATGAGACCACACCGGTGACCTCGGCCAGGATGGCAGCGTCTTTCGGCTTGCGGGCCTCGAACAGCTCGGCCACACGCGGCAGACCGCCGGTGATATCACGGGTCTTGGAAGATTCCTGCGGAATACGGGCCAGCACGTCACCAATATTCACCGAGACACCGTTTTCAACAGTAATAATGGCGCCGGCCGGCAACGGATAGCGCGCCGGCTGCTCGGTGCCCTGGATCATGACCGGCTTACCCTTGCCATCCAGCAGCGAAATCATCGGCTTGGCGTCTTTGGCGCCGCGAGACTGTTTCGCGTCGAGTACCACGTATGTTGACAGCCCGGTCACGTCATCGGTCTTTTTCTCGACGGTAACGTTGTCGATCAGGTCGGCGAATGCCACCTTACCGGCCACTTCCGTGACAATCGGGTGGGTATGCGGATCCCAGTTGGCCACCACATTGCCGGCCTGAATATCGTCGCCGTCATTGACCGAAATCACCGCACCAAACGGCACCTTGTAGCGTTCGCGGTCACGGCCATGCTCATCCTGCACGATCAGCTCACCGGAGCGGGACACCGCGACCAGTTTGCCGCTGGCATTCTGCACCGTCTTGATGTTACGCAGGCGCGCGGAACCGTTGGTCTTGACCTCGATCTTGGAAATGGCGGTCGCACGCGACGCGGCACCACCAATATGGAACGTGCGCATGGTCAGCTGGGTACCGGGTTCACCGATACTCTGGGCCGCGATCACGCCAACAGCCTCACCATTGTTGACCAGGTGACCACGGGCCAGGTCACGACCGTAGCACTTGGCACAAACGCCATAGTGGTTGTCGCAGGTCACCGCGGAACGCACCAGTACCTGGTCGATGTTGGCCTCTTCCAGCTTGCCGACCAGGTGCTCATCGAGCATGGTGCCGTCCGGCACCACGACGATCTTGGCGTCAGCGGGGTCGACGACATCACCGATCACGGTACGCCCCAGGATACGGTCGCGCAGCGGTACCACCACTTCACCACCTTCAACCAGCGCCGAACGCGTTACACCCTTGGAAGTGCCGCAGTCTTCGTTGGTCACAACCAGGTCCTGGCACACGTCGACCAGTCGGCGGGTCAGGTAACCGGAGTTGGCGGTCTTGAGCGCGGTATCGGCCAGGCCCTTACGGGCGCCGTGAGTCGAAATAAAGTACTGCAGCACCGACAGGCCTTCGCGGAAGTTCGCGGTAATCGGCGTCTCGATGATAGAGCCATCCGGCTTGGCCATCAGGCCACGCATGCCGGCGAGCTGACGAATCTGCGCGGCACTACCACGAGCGCCGGAGTCCGCCATCATGAAGATGGAATTGAACGAGTCCTGCTTGACGTCATTGCCGTCCTTGTCCTTGACGATGTCACTGCCCAGTTTCTCCATCATGGACTTGGCCACCTTGTCGGAGGTGTGGGTCCAGATATCAACAACCTTGTTGTAACGTTCGCCATCCGTCAGCAGGCCCGAGGCATGCTGCTTCTGAATTGCTTTCACCTGCTCTTCTGAGTCCGCGAGAATGGATGTTTTTTCCTCCGGCGTAATCATGTCGTCGACACCGATGGAGACACCGGAACGGGCGGCAAAGGCAAAGCCGGTATACATCAGCTTGTCGGCAAAGATTACCGTCGCCTTCAGGCCGACCTTGCGGTAACAGGTATTGATGAGCTCGGAGATGTCACGCTTCTTCAGCGGCTTGTTCATCAGCTGCTCATAGTCGAGACCCGTCGGCAACAGCTCGGACAACAATGCGCGTCCGACCGTCGTATCCACCAGGCGGGTACGCTCGACCTGGTTACCATCGTCATCGATTTCCATCGACTTCAGGCGCACCTTGACCTTCGCATGCAGGGAAACGGTACCAGTGTTGTAGGCACGATCGACTTCCTCCACGTCGGCGTAGGCACGGCCCTCGCCCTTGGCGTTGATGGCCTCGCGGGTCATGTAATACAGACCCAGCACGATGTCTTGTGACGGCACAATGATTGGCTCGCCGTTGGCCGGCGACAGCACATTGTTGGTCGACATCATCAGGGTACGGGCTTCCAGCTGCGCCTCGGTCGACAGCGGGATATGCACTGCCATCTGGTCGCCGTCGAAGTCAGCGTTGTAGGCGGCGCACACCAGCGGGTGCAGCTGAATCGCCTTGCCTTCAATCAGGACCGGCTCAAACGCCTGGATACCCAGGCGGTGAAGCGTCGGCGCGCGGTTCAACATTACCGGGTGCTCGCGAATCACTTCTTCCAGGATGTCCCAGACTTCCGGGCTGGCCTGTTCGACCATCTTCTTCGCGGCCTTGATGGTGGTCGCCAGACCACGTGCCTCGAGCTTGCCGAAGATGAACGGCTTGAACAGTTCCAGCGCCATTTTCTTCGGCAGACCGCACTGGTGCAGTTTCAGTGTCGGGCCAACCACGATAACGGAACGGCCGGAGTAGTCGACGCGTTTGCCCAGCAGGTTCTGACGGAAGCGACCCTGCTTGCCCTTGATCATGTCGGCCAGGGATTTCAACTGGCGCTTGTTGGCACCGGTGATCGCCTTGCCGCGACGACCGTTGTCCAGCAGCGCATCAACCGCTTCCTGCAGCATGCGCTTTTCGTTGCGTACGATAATGTCCGGCGCGTTCAGGTCGAGCAGGCGACGCAGACGGTTATTACGATTGATCACACGACGATAGAGGTCGTTCAGATCGGAGGTGGCAAAACGGCCACCGTCCAGCGGTACCAGCGGACGCAGTTCCGGCGGCAGCACCGGCAGGATCTCGAGGATCATCCAGCCCGGGTGGTTACCGGAAGTGATAAACGCTTCAATCACCTTGAGGCGCTTGGTCAGCTTTTTTATCTTGGTCTCGGACTTGGTCGCACCGAGCTCTTCACGCAATACCGTGCGCTCATGCTCCAGGTCCAGTCCGCGTAACAGTTCACGCACGGCCTCGGCACCCATGCGCGCGTCGAATTCATCGCCGTACTCTTCAATGGCGTTGAGATAGGCCTCTTCATTCAGCAGCGTGCCTTTTTCCAGCGGGGTCATGCCCGGCTCGACCACGACATAGGCTTCAAAATAGAGCACGCGCTCGATATCACGCAGGGTCATGTCCAGCGCAAGGCCCATGCGCGATGGCAGTGATTTCAGGAACCAGATGTGGGCCACCGGGCTGGCCAGCTCGATGTGACCCATGCGCTCGCGGCGTACCTTGGACAAGGTGACTTCAACGCCGCACTTCTCGCAGATCACACCGCGATGTTTCAGGCGCTTGTACTTGCCGCAAAGGCACTCGTAATCCTTGACCGGGCCGAAGATCTTGGCGCAGAACAGGCCGTCACGCTCAGGCTTGAACGTGCGGTAATTAATGGTTTCCGGTTTTTTGACTTCACCAAAAGACCAGGAACGGATTTTTTCCGGCGATGCCAGTCCGATGCGGATGACATCAAAGTCTTCGGATTTACCCGGTTGCTTGAAAAGATTAAATAGATCTTTCATCGCGTCTACCTATCATCAATGCGGCACGTGGCCGCGGTTCTCGCTGCCGGGGGCGACGCCCCCGGCGACGAACTATTCCTGCTCGAGTTCGATATCGATACCGAGTGAACGGATTTCCTTAACCAGCACATTGAAGGATTCCGGCATGCCGGCCTCCATGCGGTGATCACCCTTGACGATGTTTTCGAACATCTTGGTGCGACCCTGTACGTCATCCGACTTGACCGTCAGCATTTCCTGCAGGGTGTAGGATGCGCCGTAGGCCTCCAGTGCCCAGACCTCCATTTCACCAAAGCGCTGACCACCGAACTGCGCCTTACCACCCAGCGGTTGCTGGGTGACCAGGCTGTACGGGCCGGTTGAACGGGCATGCATCTTGTCGTCGACCAGGTGGTTCAGCTTCAGGATGTACATGTAGCCAACGGTCACCTGTCGGTCGAAAGCACTGCCGGTTCGGCCGTCGTACAAGGTGGTTTGACCGGAACGCGGCAGGCCTGCCAATTCCAGCATTTGCTTGATTTCGTCTTCATCGGCACCGTCGAACACCGGGGTGGCCATGGGCACGCCCTCACGCAGATTGTTGGCCATGTTCATGACCTCGTCATCCGTCAGCGATTTGATGTCTTCCTTCTTGCCGCTATTGTTGTAGACCTTCTCCAGGTATTTGCGCACCTCTTCGGCCCTGGCTTCCTGCTTGAGCATGGTGTCGATCTGCTTGCCCAGGTGTTTGGCCGCCCAGCCAAGGTGGGTTTCCAGTACCTGACCGACGTTCATACGTGACGGGACACCGAGCGGATTCAGCACGATGTCGACCGGATTGCCGTCGGCGGTATAAGGCATGTCTTCCACTGGCACGATTCGGGAAATTACGCCCTTGTTACCGTGACGACCTGCCATCTTGTCACCCGGCTGCAAGCGACGCTTCACCGCCACGTGCACCTTGACCATCTTCAGCACACCGGGCGCCAGGTCATCACCCGAGGTCAGCTTCGCTTTCTTCTCGGTATACTTGGTGTCGTAGAATTCCTTGTGACCCGCCAGCTGTGCCTTCAGTTGCTCCATGGTCTGGCTGACTTCTTCATTGCGCATGCGCACGTCAAACCACTTGTCGCGGTCGAGCTCTGCGAGATAGCTCTTGGTGACCTTGTCACCGGCCTTGAGTCCGGCCGGACCACCGTCAGCCACCTTGCCCACGAGCAGGCGCTCGACACGGGCAAACAGGTCTTCTTCAACGATACGGAACTCGTCATTGAGATCTTTCTTCACCCGGTCCAGATCGGACTGTTCGATCGACTTGGCACGGGCATCCTTCTCGACACCGTCACGGGTAAAGACCTGGACATCGATCACGGTACCGGTCATGCCCGATGGCATCCGCAGCGAGGTGTCTTTTACGTCAGACGCTTTCTCACCGAAGATCGCGCGCAGCAACTTCTCTTCCGGGGTCAGCTGGGTTTCACCCTTCGGTGTCACCTTGCCCACGAGGATGTCGCCGGCATTGACCTCGGCACCGATGTAAACGATGCCGGATTCATCGAGCTTGGAGAGCGCGGCTTCACCCACGTTCGGGATATCGCGCGTGATCTCTTCCGAACCCAGCTTGGTATCACGGGCAACGGTGTTGAGTTCCTCGATGTGGATGGTGGTGAACTTGTCGTCTTCCACCACGCGCTCGGAAATGAGGATGGAGTCCTCAAAGTTGTAGCCGTTCCACGGCATGAATGCGACCAGGATATTGCGGCCCAGGGCCAGCTCGCCCATGTCGGTACTCGGGCCGTCAGCCAGCACGTCGCCATTGGCGACCACGTTGCCGACATTGACCAGTGGCTTCTGGTTGATATTGGTGTTCTGGTTGGAGCGCTGGTACTTGACCAGGTTGTAGATGTCCACACCGGCTTCACCGGCACCGGTTTCGTCGTCGTTGACGCGAACCACGATACGGCTTGCATCCACAGAATCGACCACACCACCACGACGGGCGATAACGGCAACGCCGGAGTCAACACAGACCGTGCGTTCAATACCGGTGCCCACCAGTGGCTTCTCGGTGCGCAGGGTCGGCACCGCCTGACGCTGCATGTTCGAACCCATCAGCGCGCGGTTGGCGTCATCATGCTCCAGGAACGGAATCAGTGCCGCGGCGACCGAGACAATCTGCGATGGGGCGACGTCGATGTAATTCACCATATCCGGCGTTGCCAGGGTGAATTCGTTCTTGTTACGGCAGGAAACCAGCTCATCCACCAACTGACCCTTGTCGTTAACGGTGGCGTTGGCCTGGGCGATAACAAACTTGCCCTCTTCGATGGCAGACAAGTAATCAATATCGTCGGTGACCTTGCCGTCCGCGACGCGACGATACGGCGTCTCCAGGAAGCCGTACTCATTGGTGCGGGCAAAAGTCGCCAGTGAATTGATCAGACCGATGTTCGGTCCTTCCGGTGTCTCGATCGGGCACACGCGACCGTAATGGGTCGGGTGCACGTCGCGCACCTCGAAGCCGGCACGCTCGCGGGTCAGGCCGCCAGGGCCCAGTGCCGAGACGCGACGCTTGTGGGTGACTTCCGACAGCGGGTTGGTCTGATCCATAAACTGGGACAATTGCGAGGAACCAAAGAATTCCTTGACCACGGCAGATACCGGCTTGGCATTGATCAGTTCCTGCGGCATCAATCCTTCGGACTCCGCCAGCGTCAGGCGCTCGCGCACCGCACGCTCAACACGAACCAGACCGATGCGGAACTGGTTTTCTGCCAGCTCGCCCACCGAACGTACACGGCGATTACCCAGGTGATCAATGTCGTCGACCTTGCCATTACCGTTTTTAAGGTCGATCAAGGTCTTCATGACATCGACGATGTCTTCCTTCGACAGGATGCCCGGGCCCTCGTCGCTTTCGCGTGCCAGGCGTCGATTAAATTTCATCCGGCCAACCGCGGACAGGTCGTAACGGTCAGCGGTAAAAAACAGGTTGTTGAACAGCGACTGGGCTGCGTCCTTTGTCGGCGGCTCACCGGGGCGCATCATGCGATAGATCTCGATCTGCGCTTCCAGGGCGTTGGTCGACGGATCCAGACGCAGGGTTTCCGAGATAAACGGACCACAATCCAGATCGTTGGTATATATGGTCTTCAATTCCTTGATGTCTGCCTCGTGCAGCTTTTCCATCATCTCTTCGGTGACGACATCGTTGGCGGCAAACAGGATTTCCCCGGTTTCAGCATCAACGATATCTTCCGCCAGCGAGCGGCCCATCAGGAACAGTTCCGGCACCACCAGCTGCTTTAGACGTGATTTTTCCAGCTCACGCACGAGACGCGCGGTAATGCGCTTGCCGGCCTCGACCAGCACATCGCCCTTGGAATTCCTGAGATCAAACTCAAACTGCAGGCCGCGCAGGCGCGCAGGCATCAGCTCAACCTTGGTTTCATTCTTGCCGAGATGGAAGGTATCGGTATCAAAGAACGTGCTCAGGATTTCCTGGCTGGACATACCCAACGCCCGCAGCAAAATGGTCGCCGGCAATTTGCGACGACGGTCTATGCGGACGTACAGGAAGTCCTTCGGATCGAATTCAAAGTCGAGCCATGAGCCGCGATAGGGAATAACGCGTGCAGAGAACAGCAGCTTGCCCGAGCTGTGGGTCTTGCCGCTGTCGTGCTCGAAGAAAACGCCAGGTGAACGGTGTAGCTGGGAAACGATGACACGCTCGGTACCATTAATAATAAAGGTACCGTTCTCGGTCATGAGCGGAATTTCGCCCATGTAAACTTCCTGCTCACGGATGTCGCGTACGGTCTTGGCGCCGGAAGAGTCGTCTTTATCGAACACCACCAGGCGCACCAGTACCCGCAGCGGTGCTGCGAAAATCAACCCACGCTGCTGACATTCCTTGACGTCGAAGGTCGGCTCACCCAGGCGGTAGCTGACAAACTCCAGCGCTGCGTTACCGTTATAAGACTCGATTGGAAAAACAGACTTGAACGCAGCCTGTAGACCCTGATCGATACGCTGCTCGGGCGGCGTGTCGATTTGCAGGTATTGCTCATAGGATTCTTTCTGAATCGCGAGCAGATACGGCGCCCGCAATACACTCTGGCGTTTGCCGAAACTCTTGCGAATACGCTGCTTCTCGGTAAATGTATAGGCCATGCTTTCCCTCGACTCTCAGCTCTACAGTAACTGTGCGGCGGCGGCTAAACCGACGCGAAAAAACGACAAACAGGGAAAGGCCGGCGGTATTCCGCCAGCCTAAACCCTATGAATTTGTCCGGCCCGCACGCGAAGCACGCGGGCCGGGATATCTACCGCTAACAATCGGCAGACGCTTACTTCAGTTCTACCTTGGCGCCAGCTTCTTCCAACTGCTTCTTGATGTCTTCAGCTTCAGCCTTCGGTGCAGCTTCCTTGACGGTAGTCGGAGCGCCTTCAACCATGTCCTTGGCTTCTTTCAGGCCAAGACCGGTGATGGCACGAACCGCCTTGATCACGGCAACCTTGTTACCGCCCATTTCGGCCAGCACGACGTCGAAGTCGTCCTTGGCTTCGGCAGCAGCAGCTTCACCGCCACCGGCAGCCGGGGCAGCTACGGCTACCGCGGCAGCAGCGGAAACGCCAAACTTCTCTTCCATATCCTTGATCAGTTCAGACAGCTCAAGTACGGACATACCGCTGATCGCGTCCAGGATTTCGCTTTTGGATACAGCCATTTCTATTCTCCAGATAATCTATTCGTTAAATACGGTCTGTTTATGCAGCTTCTTTGGCATCGCGTACTGCGGCCAATGTGCGAACAAACGCTGACGGCACTTCGTTCAGGGTGCGAACGAATTTCTGTACCGGCGCATTCATTGTCGCCATCAGTATTGCCAGCAGTTCGTCGCGGCTCGGTAGTTTGGCCAGAGCTTTCAGCTCGGCTTCAGACATAACCTTGCCACCCATGGCGCCGGTCTTGATGATCAGTTGCTTGTTGTCTTTCGCAAACTCATCAAGCACCTTGGCCACGGCTGCCGGATCGACGGATGCCGCGAATGCCAACGGACCCACCATGGCGTCCTGCAAGCATGCGAAATCCGACCCTTCGACAGCGCGACGGGCGAGCGTATTCTTGACCACACGCAGGTAAACCCCGGCTTCCCGGGCTTTCCGGCGCAGCTCAGTCATCTGAGCCACAGTCAGACCACGATACTCGGCCAGAATAGCGGCTTCGGCACCCGTAATCGCTTCGGATACTTCAGCTACAACGACCTTTTTCTGCTCTAAGTTAAGACTCATTAAGAGTCACCTCCGTCTTTGATAAAGACGACGACCGTATCCAGACAATTCTGTTTTCGGGTCTATCGCCTGCGTAGGCAGACACCAACTGCGTGCCAATTAAGTAAAAACGCCTACGGTCTTTGACAATCCCGTCACCGGCAGCAACCTGCGCTACTGGCAACGGGCCCAAAGTCTTTACAGGGTCGTGTTTTCGACCCCGATACCCGGTCCCATGGTCGTGGACAGGGTAACGCGCTTGATATAAGTGCCCTTGGCCGCTGACGGCTTGGCCTTGTTCAATGCGCCAATCAATGCATTCAGGTTTTCTTTCAGCGCTTCCGCGTCAAACGACGCCTTGCCGATTGAGCAATGAACGATACCTGCCTTGTCGATGCGGAACTGCACCTGACCTGACTTGGCGTCCTTCACTGCCTTTTCCACGTTCGGCGTCACCGTCCCTACTTTCGGGTTCGGCATCAGGCCACGTGGACCCAGGATCTGACCCAGCTGGCCAACCAGCTTCATCGCGTCCGGCGTTGCGATCACGACATCAAAGTCCATGACGCCCTTCTTCACCTGTTCGGCGAGATCTTCCATACCGACAATATCGGCACCGGCGCTCTTGGCAGCATCGGCCTTGTCACCCTCGGCGAATACCGCAACACGTGTAGTCTTGCCGGTACCGCGTGGCAGCACGGTGGAGCCGCGAACGTTCTGCTCCGATTTACGTGCATCCACGCCCAGGTTGATGGCCGCGTCGACAGACTCATCGAATTTGGCGCTGGCGGTGCTTTTCACCAGCGACAACGCCTCATCCAGCGGATACTGTTTACCGTGCACGACTTTCTCGCTCACGGCCTTTAAACGTTTGCTCATTTTTGCCATGTCAGACCCCCTCCGTCTCGATACCCATGGATCGGGCACTGCCGGCGATAATCTTTACCGCAGCATCGATATCGTTAGCGTTGAGGTCTTTCATCTTGGTGTTGGCAATTTCTTCCAACTGGGCACGACTGACCTTACCGACCTTGTCGGTGTGCGGCGTGCTCGAACCCTTCTGCAGACCGGCGGCCTTTTTCAGCAGCACCGAGGCCGGAGGCGTCTTGGTGATATAAGTAAAGCTCTTGTCACTGAAAACGGTGATCACAACCGGAATCGGCATACCCTTTTCCATGCCCTGGGTAGCGGCATTGAATGCCTTGCAGAACTCCATAATGTTCACGCCGTGCTGACCCAGTGCCGGGCCGACTGGCGGGCTGGGGTTGGCTTCCCCTGCGGGAACCTGCAGCTTGATATAAGCGTCAATCTTCTTAGCCATTACGACTTACTCCTTCGGGTGCGAACGCCTTACTGATGCCCTGATAACTCCGGGCCGTTCGGGCTCCCCGATCTGTGTTAACCATGGCAGGCGAACCCGCCGGCAAAAAAACTAGCCTTTTTCGACCTGACTGAAGTCGAGTTCTACCGGTGTCATGCGACCAAAGATCGACACCGACACACGCAGCTTGGCCTTTTCAAAATTCACGTCTTCGACCGTGCCATTGAAATCGGCAAACGGGCCGTCAATGACGCGCACCTGCTCACCCGGCTCGAACGAGAACTTCGGTCGCGGTTTCTCTACGCCGTCCTGCACCTGTTGCAGAATGGCCTGGGCTTCTTTCTCCGTAATCGGTGCCGGCTTGGTCGCTGTGCCGCCGATAAAACCGGTTACCTTGGGCACGCTCTTTACCAGGTGCCAGGTGTCATCATTCATTTCCATCTTCACCAGCACGTAGCCGGGGAAGAACTTGCGCTGGGTAGTCCGCTTCTGGCCGCCCTTCATTTCCACGACTTCTTCGGTGGGCACCATGATTTCGCCGAACAGGTCTTCCATGCCGGCGTTACGGATGTGCTCTTCCAGTGAACGGGCTACCTGCTTCTCAAAGCCCGAAAAGGCGTGCACGACATACCAATGCTGCGCCATATCAGGACCTCGGCCCGGTCAGGGCAGTTACAATTTTCAAAAGACTCCAGTCCACGACCCATAGAAACAGTGCAATCAGGACTACAATCACGAATACCATCAGGGTAACCTGAAAGGTTTCCTTGCTGCTCGGCCAGACGACCTTGCGCAATTCGGTGCGGGTGCCCTTGGCAAATTCCCACGCCGCTTGTCCAGGCGCCGACAGCAACGCGACACCGGCGGCCATGACCACTCCGGCCAATACCGTCAGCACGCGCACCAGGTCTGACTGGGCTTCCAGGTAATAGAAACCGTAGATACCGCCCGCGAGGATCAGTACCGCTAACGCCAGCTTTAAGTTATCCGCTGTCAACCCTTTATCCTTCCAACCAGTAAATGGCAGGCCAGGAGGGAATCGAACCCCCAACCTGCGGTTTTGGAGACCGCCGCT
>Ga0209742_10000855_pt1 | contig 15197 bp, 8 predicted proteins | sample DeeMarSeWOR38_10_FD_187462 | JGI IMG/M metagenome (GOLD analysis project Ga0209742, IMG submission 187462) | Marine sediment microbial communities from White Oak River estuary, North Carolina - WOR-3-8_10 (SPAdes) (version 2) | ecosystem: Environmental > Aquatic > Marine > Intertidal zone >... | reverse complement strand
ATAGATACCGATCGGTTGAATCCTTTGAAGTCCAATCCGCAGATAGAGATTATTCGAGGTGATTTTGCAGATCGAGAGTTGATCGATTCCAAGCTCGAAAGGCATGAGGTTTGTTTTCACCTGGCAAGCGCACACCTTGAAACGAACGTCAGTGAAGATTACTTCTGGAAGGTTAACGTAGAAAATACACTTGAATTCGTGAAACGCTGTCACGCAGCAGGAATTAATCGGTTCGTCCATTGCAGCAGCGTGGGGGTTTATGGAGATATCGAGAATCCACCTGCGGACGAAGAATCAGAGTGCCATCCAGATGTGGCATACGAACGCTCAAAATTGGCTGGTGAGGAAGCTGTGAGGGAGTATTCTCAGGAGAAAGAATACAAATTAGTGGTAATCAGACCTGCATGGGTATATGGTCCACGCTGTACACGCACAGAGAAGTTATTTCGAACGATCAAGAAAGGTCGCTTTTTCTTTGTAGGTGATGGTCGTACTCTTCGCCATCCTATATATATCTCTGACATGGTTGAAGGGTTCGAGATTGCAGCAACGCACGAAGCGCCGCCCGGTGAGGTATTTATAATGGCCGGACCAAAATCAGTAACCTTAGAAGAACTTGCCAATAGAATTGCGCGAACTGTCGGAGTAAACCCCCCGAGATTGAAACTGCCGAAAACATTAGTTTGGTCAGGTGTCACTATGATGGAGATGGGATCCAAGGTGACAGGGATAAAGGCGCCATTCACGCGCCGAAGCATGAAATTCTATACTGGAAACACTGCCTTCCGCATTGAGAAAGCCGAGAGAATGCTTGATTTCCATCCCGGAGTTGAGCTCAAGGAAGGATTACGAAGCACGGCAGAATGGCTGCAGGATAATAGTCGATTATAGTACCTCGGTCTTGATAAATGTCTACAGAAGATATAGAAAAAAAACCAACCGGCGAGCAGTGGCCCGGCTTACACACAAAACTGTTTAATCCAGAGAAATCACCGATGCAGCAATACAAAGAGATGGTGATCGGTGACAGAGGCTGGGGAGCGCTGATTTACTATGAATTAATAATCATCCTTTTCAGTCTGATCCCGGGTGCTCTCGGAATCGTCTTGCGCCGGTTATTCTTCAAGCCTCTTTTCAAAAGAGTGGGCAGGAATGTTGTTTTCGGAAGAAACATGGTTTTACGCCAACCTCTTAAGATCGCTCTTGGGGATAATGTGATCATTGATGATGACTGCACACTGGATGCCAAGGGTGAAAGTAACGATGGTATCACCATAGGTGACATGGTGACAATTGGGCGATTTTCTTCAATTGTGTGTAAGGATGCGGATATCGAGGTTGGTTCGCATGTCAATATCGGATCAAATGTCAAGGTTATCGCGGCAAATAAAGGAAAGATTGTAATTGGGAACAGCATTGATATCGGGTCGAGCTGCCATTTTTCTGGAGGAAGCTACGATTATTCGAATGCTGAGCAGCTACCTTCATCCCAGAGAATCGAGACGAAGGGGATAAATGTTGAAGATCTGGCCTGGATCGGGGCGGGGGTGATCATCCTGGATGGGGTTACCATCGGAACGAAGAGCATTGTCGGTGCTGGCGCAGTTGTCACGACCGATATACCTCCGAATAGCATCGCAGCGGGAGTTCCAGCTGAGGTGAAGAAAACCAGGTAGTGGGGAATAAATAAAAAATTCGCGATGAAGAATTACCTGTTATTTTTGCTAAAGGCTCTTGTCAGTATAGCCTTGATCTGGTATCTGCTCTCTCAAACCGAATTCTCTGCGGTTTTTGCTTCACTTAAATCAGCCAATCCATTCTGGTTGTTACTATCATTTATCACACTGGGAATAGGAAAAATCCTGACCAGCTATCGCTGGCAAGTTCTACTCAAAGCTCAGAATATTGACATCTCATTGAAATTCTTGATTGGTTCTGTCTTCGTGGGTCAGTTTTTCAACAGCTTCTTACCAACTACTATAGGTGGGGATGCGATGAGAGCCTACGATGCGGCAGCACAGAGCAAAGAATCGACAAAGTCAGTTATGTCTGTGTTTGCGGATAGATTAATTGGTGTATTTGCGTTGGCTCTATTAGGTGTTGCGGCATTAATTGTGGGCTATATCAGTAAGGAAGATGTGAGTTTCTATGTAATTCCTGTGCTACTGGTTTTCTTCATTTGTTCCTTCGGTATGGCATTGATCTTCAATGATAGCTTGGTTAAATTAATGGAGCGCATTTTACACTCTATGAGACTCCCAAAGCTTGCCACCAAATTGGATGAAGCATACCAATCGATCCACATCCTCAAGGATAAACCAGGGATCTTGGTTATCACCTTGATCGTTTCAATCCTATTGCAGATCAATGTGATCCTGTTTTTCTATTTCATTGGAGTCTCGCTTGAACTGGGAGTGTCCTTGTTATATTTTACGATCATCGTCCCAATCGCTTTGATCGTATTGCTGGTACCGTTTTCGATAAACGGAATAGGGATTCGTGAGGGGATATTTGTTATATTGTTAACAGAATTGGGTGTACAAGCAAAAGATGCTATCGCATTATCCTGGATTTCGTTTGGGTTAATGCTTACTCAGGGCATCATTGGGGGGATAATCTTCGCCTTCAGGGGAATTAACTTGCGAGGATCGCAAGTGGATCCTTCAGTGACACAAAAACCCAATAATTAAATACTATATACAGAATTCAGCAAAAGGAGATCCAAATCTAAGAGATATCCAGTCATTTGGCATGTTTCGATTGATTTCTTAATCCTTGAACCTGCGACTTGAATAAACAAGTGGTGGGTTCTTGCGAATTTAAGGAGATATGTTTTCAATTGTGTTAAGTAATTTGCCGTAATAGCAATATATAATCACCCCCATTACTTTTTGCCGGATCAGCTCTAAAGCAAAACAATTATAGGTAGTGGAGGCACAATTGAAAAAAGACTGGAATGAGTCTCGTTGGAAAGATTCGTCTTCAAGTGGTGGGGTTCAAGGTTCAAATACACAATTTATCGAAAAGATAACCAATATCTCAAAATGGTTTGGATTTCTGGGAATTATTGTTGTTCTCGGAATCCTAGTGAACACCACGAACATTATTCAGGCAAAGAATTTCGGCCAGATATTCCAAAATAACACAAACATCGTTTTCACCGATGATTTTAACCGTCCAGACAGCGATACCATTGAGAATGGTTGGATTGAATTTGAAGCAAGTGAGGCACAGGTTGGCATTCAAGGGGATCAGTTATGTTTCCTGGACACATCAGACGCCGTAAACCTACCTATTGCCCAGGTTTCTTTTCAGCAGATTACAGCCGGAGAAGTGCTGTGGAATTTTGATTTCGATTGGACGCATGTGTCTATAGAAGACACTTACCGGCTTTTCATGCAGCTGGGTGAAGCGTCTTTGATGAGCGAGAACAATCAAAATGATGGAGTTGGGGTAAACCTGATCTGGACACGCGTAAATAGAGTTCATGAGACATTGGCTTATCGCCATTCTGGGACAAATAATGCCTTGTCTCAGGTAAGCGGTTTGTCAAATCTCTCCATCATGGCTAACCTGGATACCAAAACATATGAAGTCTCTGTTGGCGGGAGTCTTATCCAAGGGGGGATACCTTTTGATAACTCTGTCAATCTGGACACCATACGGTTTTTCACAGACAGTCTCAATGAGGTTAATTTCTCTGGACTTTGTTTCGACAACCTATCTATTGAAGCGGTCAATCCTCTCCCATCTCCAACTCCAAGCCTAACCCCAATCTTAACTGCGACACCTACAGCAACTCCAACCCCATCTAATAATCCCGTTCAACAATTGAATCAATCTCTTGAAATCGTTATCCAAGGGCCGGATTCGATAGGGATGGGTATGCCGAATCCGTTTATGATCGAAATGGATATTACCTTTACCGGACCAGCAGGGGAAACCTACACTGTACCAGCTTTTTATGATGGAGATGGTAATGGGGGGCTGGATGGAAATATATGGAAGGTGCGCTTCAATCCGGATGTAATTGGAACATGGTCTTACACATCAACCAGCACTGAACCTCTACTGGATGGTCACACTGGTGTATTTGAAGTTGCCGATTTAAAAGTTTGCCAGGCATACATTCCTGGTGGTCTACCGGATTTCTCTTGTCTTGGAAGACTTGAACACAGCGGTGATCATTATTTGCGATTTCAAGACGGAACATATTGGTTGAAAGGTGGTGAAGACGATCCGGAAGATTTTTTGGCTCCTGGAAACACAGTCGGTTTTGCCAGTAAGCAAGAAGCAATCGATTACCTGGCTACCAATGGCGCAAATTCGCTTTACATGATGTTGCACAATATCGGTGGGGATGGAATGAATGTTTGGCCTTGGGTTGGTGCTGATATCACTGAAGCTCAAGCAAATCATGAGCGGTTCGATCTCGCCAAATTGGACGATTGGGAAAGTACTTTCTCCTACTTGCAGGATAAAGGGATTGTTCTCCACCTGGTCCTGGAAGATGATTCAGGCTGGACTGGGTTTAACCGAGATCTCTATTACCGTGAGATGATCGCCAGGTTTGGACATCATAATGGATTGATTTGGAACATCTCTGAAGAATTTAACGAAAACTATACCGTTGATGAGGTGAAATCTTTCGCCCAAATGGTTCGTGATCTCGATCCCTATGATCACCCGATCACTGTACACCTCATTGGGCCGTTAAATGTCTGGCTTCCATTTCTTGGAGATGATCGATTTGATATGACCAGCTTCCAAACTGAAAAAGAACCCATAAATTTGGAAGCAGCTTCCTGGCACCAGCTGGTTGAAGGTTCCGGTCGTACCATTCCAGTATCATTTGACGAAACGGGGAAAATTGAATCCGCCGATCAAGATCTTTCGAGGCATATTGTCTGGTCGGCTTATATGGGGGGTGCGAATTTTGAACTGCACAGTTTTCCAATTACTTCATATATTGATTTTGCAGTTCATCTAGCGGATATGACCCGAGCACGAAAATTTATTGAAGAACTGCCTTTTTGGGAAATGCAACCAATGAATAACCTCTTAATGTCAGGAGAGGCATATATATTCGCAAAACCGGGTGAGGTATACAGCGCTTATCTGCCAAATGGAGGTCAGATTGAGATCGATCTCACCGGGACAAGTTCATTCTTTGATGGAATTTGGTTTGATCCTTCAGATGGTACATCGCAAAACATAGGATCTGTTCAAGGCGGAATGGAAAGGATATTCACAGCACCTGATAATCAAGATTGGGTTCTTCTGCTTGATCTTTCCCCGATGAGTCCAACACCGACTGATACAGTCATGCCGACAGCGACTGATACAGCAACACCTACACTGACTGAAACGCCTATACCAACAGCGACTATCACATTGACGCCAACACCCACGCCAACAGCGACACTGACCCCAGGGGTGACTGCAACCCCCAATCCGGGAGAGTTATTTTCGGATGGGTTTGACCGTGGGGATGATTCAATCGTGGGGAATGGCTGGAACGAAATTGAAGAAGCGGGGGCCGAAGTGGGCATTGCAGGCGGGAGATTGTGCTTCCTGGAAACAGCCGACACCGGGAATCGTCCATTGGTGAGGCATGCATTCCCAATGGTGGCAGGGGGTACGCTGGTGTGGGAGTTCGACTTCGACTGGAGCAGGACGGGGAGCGAGTCACGCTATGGGCTGCACATGCAGTTGGGTGATGGATCTCTGATGAGTGACGATGAAGAGGACAGCGGAGTGGGGGTAAACCTAGTCTGGACGCGGACTGGATTCACGCATGAGACGTTGAATTACCGGCAGGCAGGGATGGATACAGGTTTGGTGGTGATCAGCGGTCCAGTGAGGCTGCGGGTAGAAGCAGACCTGGACACATTTACCTATGCGGTGTATGTGGATGGAGGATTGGTTCAGGCAGGGGTTCCGTTTGACAACAATGTGGGTCTGGACACTGTGCGGTTCTTCAGCGCAGCGATCAGCGCAGTAAATTTCAGTGGACGCTGCTTCGATAACTTGACGATTTATTAGGTGGATGGATTTAACTCTGAAGGTATCAACATTTATGTAAATTGGATAAATTTCAAAGTGGAGCTGAAATATGAGATGGTAATCCTGCGCATGAATAACAACCAAAGATATCTAAGATGTGGTAATCTTCTCTGAGCAAAATTCTTACGAATTTCGTGTAAAAAAAATAATCAATGGTGTGGTTCGTTTATGCCAGTAATGACGATGGATTGGGAAAATATATATTTCTTTATCCATCTTTCTTCGAACACTGCCAACCAGATGTAAACCGGAGTGAAATTGCCATATCTGATCATTTTTATGGCACAGAAGTGAAAAAGATCCCCGAACCTTTGATGGGAATCTATTCGCGCTATTCACTTAGTTTCCTCAAATAGAGCATTAACCAGATCTTTTCGACATTGGGTGCTTGATTGCTGTTTGTACTCAATGTAAACATCAAAATACATGTTGGTACCTTTACACTATTGACGGTGATCGGGAGCCTGACTAAATTATTATCTTCAAACTGAAGTTAATGATCCGTGGAGGGCACCGATGCTGCAAGCCAATAAACTTTATATTAGCATGGATCCGAACAGACAAATAAACTGGAGAGTTATTACTGCCATAATAGTTGGGGTGCTTCTCCTCACGGCAGTGATAGTCGTTCTCCAATCTCAAAGCCAGCGAGCAATATCTTTACCTACTTTGGTTGAATCGCAGGATTATCCAACTTCAACCACAGCCAGAAGCGAGACAAATAGCACTCTGCCTACAACGGAAAAAACCGATCCGCCAGGAGAGGAGGGTACAACTGCCACTGTTTCTACTTTGGTGCCTCTAAAGGATTTGGGTATGGTTGGGACATTTAAGCCGTGGTCAAAAGTGGAAATCATTTTGCTCGGGCCGGAATCAGATGGGCTGGACACTGAAGCGAATCCGTTCGAGAAACTCGTCGAGGTGGTCTTCACTGGTCCTGATGGTCAAACATACACTGTACCTGCCTTTTTTGATGGTGATGGTGCTGGAGGTATGGTGGGTAATATCTGGAAAGTTCGATTCTCTCCAGATCAGCCTGGGGATTGGCGATTTGAGACATCCAGCCAGGAAATCGAGCTCAACAGCTATATTGGAGATTTTGAGGTTTTGGCTTCAACTGAGTGTCAGGATACCACTGGTGAGCTTCAAGACCTGAACTGCTATGGACGGTTGGAATATACGAAAGGGCACTATTTACAGTTTCAGAATGGAACTTATTGGATAAAGGCTGGAATCGATGATCCGGAGAATTTCATTGGCAACGCACTTGGCGATTGGGATGCAAAAAAATCGGCGATCGATTACCTGAGCAGTAAGGGTGTGAACAGTGTCTATATCATCACAAACAACATAGATGGGGACAGAAATGATACCTGGCCTTGGGTTGGGGATTCACCTGCGCAAGCTAAAGCCAACAGCCGCAAGTTTAACAACGCAAAATTACAGAAATGGGAAGATTTTTTCTCCTATGTACAGAGCAAAGGTATCGTCTTACATATCGTATTGAACGATGACAGCGCCTGGAACGGTTACGATCACGATCTTTATTTTCGAGAAATGGTCGCCCGTTTTGGTCACCATCCGGGAATAATATGGAACATTGGCGAAGAAGCAAACGAGATTTACTCGAATGACGAGCAGCTTGCTTTGGCTAGGAAACTCCAACAAATCGATCCCTTCAATCATCCGGTGACTGTGCACCGGACATCGCCATGGCCTTTTCTTGGTGAAACTGATTTTGATCTGACGAGCATCCAGACTGGTGATGGAGCAAATGATTTCACTAACCAGCGATTACCGAATTACAACGAGGTGGTTCGCGAGCATCGCAGGCAAAGCAATGCGATCTGTCACGCTATCCCAATTATGATTGATGAATTACCGCGTGTTACTTCAGTTAACGATCAGATTCGAACGAAAATGAGAACGCAAGTACTCTATCCTATATTCTTGGGGGGTGGAAATTTCGAGCTGCACTATCACGATGCATATGGTCAGGGTGGTAGTGTGACCATGCAAGATCTAGAACCTATGCTGGTTGATATGCGTTTAGCGAGAGAATTTGTTGAAGAACTTCCTTTCTTTGAAATGGAACCTTGTAATGATTTATTATCTGGTCGCAATAACCTGTGTTTCGGTAAGGCAGGGGAAGTGTATGCGATATATCTTCCTGGTGGAGGATCCGAGAACGTTAATCTCAGCCAAACCACCGGAGTTATGGATGCAAGCTGGTTCAATCCCCGAACTGGAGATATTGACCCAGTAGGATCGGTAGAAGGTAATGGTATCAGGACCTTTACTGCTCCGGATAATAATGATTGGGTTCTACAGCTAATCAAGCCACAAGTACAGGGTAATTTAGACGATAGAAGTGCGGGATTGGCTTTGGTTTCCTTGTCAGATAGCGATGGACAATTCAGGATGTATCTGCCCTGGACACTGCAATGTGGTGGTTAAAATTTCAATATTAAGGGGAGAGATCATAGCAATATCCTTGAGAGTGAACAGGAAGGTGGGCGATTGTTATCCCCACAATTTACTCACAAAATATAGTAGGGTGGAAGTAGTCGTGTTTGGATCAATCTATCCCAATGAACTCTTAGGGAATTATCTAGTGGATCACAATCGCGCATGTGATAGTATTCGAAATGGTTTTTAGTTCACCAGGTGGGTATCATATTGGTCAAAATTCTTCAAGGGTGGCTTGTGGATCTGACCACATCATTTTCTGAGAACTCCTTCATTTGCGGTAACATTTTCGACATTGATACGTTAATCTAAACGAGGTCTAGGCAGGGAGATATGCCTGGAAATATCTTTGCGCCAATGTAATCCCCCATATCTCCGATAATCGGGATTTCTTACATTTAATTCCTTCATTTTATAGTCAACTTTTTGATCTCGATTTGAACAAACTGTCTTAATTTCTATGGACGATAAGATAAAAACGTATCTTGAGGATAAGAAAGTCCAATACATCAGCCTGGCTGCGATCACCCTCCTAGCAGGGGTCATGAGATTTTATAAGCTGGGCGAATGGGGATTTTGGTACGATGAGATATTTACCTTAAGAGATGTGAATAATATATTCGATCTAGGCTTATTGGATCAACAGCTCTCAAGGGTATTCATATATCTATCGGTAAATCAAATTGGAACCAGTGAATGGAGTGCGCGGTTGGTCCCAGCTCTGGTGGGCATCATTTCCATCCCAATATTATTTTTCCCAATCAGAAAGATGTTTGGGTCTGGTGTGGCATTGTTATGCTCACTTTTTCTGGCGATCGCCCCCTGGCATTTATATTGGTCACAAAATGCAAGATTCTACACCACACTGCTTCTATTCTACACGCTAGCTCTGTTCCTGGTGTATTTCGCGCTTGAGGAGGACAAACCCTGGTACATTTTTTTTGCATTTATCCTATTTGGATTGGCGGTTCAGGAGCGCTTGTTTTCCGTATTGCTGGTGCCGGTAGTGGGATTGTACCTGATCGCGTTGTGGCTCTTGCCAATTGAAAAACCAGCCGGTTTTCGGGCAAGAAATATCCTGTTGATGGTGATACCGACATTTATTATCGGTCTTGTTGGTAGTTATCAATTTATAGCTAATCCGGAGAGGTGGCAAGTCGCATTTGGGTGGATCAACACCAATCCCTTCTGGATTTTGTCTGGAGTCATTTTTTATATAGGCATCCCATTCTTGGTTATGGGGACGATGGCTGCAATTTATTATCTGATAAGAAAGAATCGCGCGGTGCTCTTACTTACTTTGGCGGCGCTAATCCCGATCCTGGTGATCGTTATCCTATCCATGTTCCAGTATTCCGCGAATCGCTATGCGTTTGTGACCTTAACCAGCTGGTTAATTTTGACCGGCATTGGTGTTTGGGAGTTGTTTTCTGATTCGAGGGGGTTAACATGGATATTAGCCATTGGAGTGCTCCTTATATTGGTCCTGGCACCATTGAGCGAGTCAGTTATGTATTACCAATTCCAGAATGGAAATCGCGCTGATTGGAAATCCCCATTAACACTTGTAAACCAAATAAAAAAAACAGGCGACAAGGTTGTTGTGACAAATACAAGGTTGGGTGATTATTACAGTGAAGGTTATGAAACAGAAAACTATCGAAGACTATTCTGGGAAGGTAATCGCCCAACGGATGAAGGAAGACTATGGTTTATCGTGGATAATAATCTTGAAGACAAACTTCCTGCTGTGCTCCATTGGGTTGAACAAAACAGTGAACTAATCGCGAATTTTGATGTCAATATCCAGGCCAGGACGTTTAAGATGCGAGTGTATTTGTATGATCCTGCGCAATCTTAGCTAGGCTAACCTTCAGAAGAATTATTGAAATGCACGTTCTGTTTTTAACTCAGATCATACCGTACCCACCTGATGCCGGTCCAAAAGTTAAGACCTGGCAAGTATTGCGTTATCTGGCGAGCAGAGGCCATCGAGTTACCCTGGCTTCCTTTGTAAGACCGGAAGAAGAGCCATATGTGAATGACCTCCGGGAAGTGTGCCAAGATGTATACACAGTCCCCATTCAGCGGTCCCGAATCAGGGATGCTGGATATTGGATCCGCAGCAATTTCACAGGGCGTCCATTTCTAATTGAGCGAGACGACCTGGTGGGAATGCGGCGATTGATTGAAAGGATATTAGCGGAGGAAAGGATTGACCTCATCCATGCCGATCAGTTGACGATGACGCAATTTGCTCTCCCCCGCCATCAAGAGAAGAGGACTCCGACAAAGCAGGCTCAGGATGGAAATAATAAATCCAATAATTTGCAGCCAGAACTTCTTTTCGATGCACACAACGCAGTCTGGACGATAGTCGAACGGATGCGAGAAAATGCGCCGTGGTATTTACGACCGATAGGGTATTTGGAGGAACAGAGGATTAAGCGATACGAAGGTATGGTAGTCAGCCTATATGACCACACATTAGCAGTTACCGAGCCAGATCACCTGGCTCTTAAAGAGGCGGTAGAGTTCTTCGCAGGTGATCATGAAAAAAATAAAGATTCGATTACGGTCATCCCAATCGCCGTCGATACAGAGAAGCTGCAACCAGTTTCGCGCAAATCTGACTCGAAGAATATTGTCACTTTAGGAACTTTGCACTATCCACCCAACGCTGATGGCATCCGCTGGTTTGCCGAGGAAGTATTTCCTTTGGTGCATGAACGAGACCCGGACACCACATTGACGATTATCGGTAAAAACCCTCCGCCAGACTTCTACCAGCTGCAGGAAAAGCATCCCGATTCGATAGAGGTGACTGGTTATGTTCAAGATTTGGTACCATATCTTGAACGGGCTGCTCTGATGGTGATCGCTGTTCGAGCGGGTGGGGGAATGCGGGTCCGTATCCTGGAGGCCTTCGCGCGAGGGATGCCGGTTGTGACGACAACCGTAGGATTGGAAGGTATTGAAGCTCAACCTGGAAAAGAGATATTGGTTGAGGATTCGCCTCGTGAATTCGCACAGGCTGTATTAAATTTAATGAATGATCCGGAATTGGGTTTATTACTAGCAAAGAACGGTCGTCAGTTAGCAGTTGAGCAATATGATTGGCAAGTTGTTTTACAAAAAATGGATACCATCTATCAACGGGATTCTATCCAAGAATATCTAGGGGAGAGTGTGCATGCCCAGAGTGCATAGGCGGATCTTAATCATAACCTTGGTTGTATCTGTGCTGTTTAGAGTTCTGGCAGCTGTATACCTGGGCAACAAAGTTGAGGTATTGCCAGGGACCTTCGACCAGATTTCTTATCACAACCTCGCTCTGCGAGTGTTAGGTGGTTTTGGTTTCACATTTGGTGAGCCCTGGTGGCCTGCTACGCCAGCTGGAGAACCAACTGCGCATTGGAGTTATTTGCTGACGGGTTATTTGGTATTGATTTACAAATTATTTGGTCCTAACCCCATTATCGCCAGGATCCTCCAGGCAGTTCTGGTGGGTATCTTGCAGCCTTATCTGGCATACCGCATTGGACGTTATCTGTTTGGCTCTGTAGTTGGTCTGGCAGCCGCGATCTTGACCGCGGTTTACGCCTACTTTGTTTACTATTCAGCAACCTTGATGACTGAACCTTTTTACATCACAGCAATATTAGCCAGTCTTTTGATCAGTATGTTAATGGTCAAGGAAGAAGCAAAAACCAATGGTGAATCATCTCAAATAAATCCACCCAATCGATTCATCCTGGCAGTTCTCCTGGGATTATCCCTGGGAGCTGCCGTGCTACTCAGACAGCTGTTCCTTTTGTTCATTCCTTTCTTGTTCGCTTGGATTTGGTGGGCGAGCGGGAGAAAATATCTCGTAAATTTGGTCCTGTCCGGTATTGTAATACTAATGATGGTAATACCGTTCACTGTATTTAATTACACCAGGTTCAACCGATTTGTGTTACTCAATACCAATGCTGGATACGCATTATTTTGGAGCAATCATCCAATTTATGGAACTAAATTTGTACCGATATTAACTGGGGACATGGGAAATTATAATGATTTGATCCCTCCAGAACTGCTTTCCCTCGATGAGGCTGCCTTAGATCAGGAATTACTCAAGAGAGGCATAGGATTTGTCGCCCAGGATCCGGTTCGTTATGCGCTGCTCTCGATCAGCAGAATTCCACCTTATTTCACCTTTTGGCCTTCCAGTAATTCTGGGATGATAAGTAATATTGCCCGTGTGACCAGCTTTGGGATTCTGTGGCCATTTATGCTTTATGGTCTCTACCGGTCGTTTGTCACAAGGGATAAACCCCTCATAAGACATCCACTTTTCCTGCTTTACCTATTTGCGATTATTTACTCGGTAATCCATATACTCTCCTGGACATTGGTGCGTTACCGCCTGCCGGTTGATGCAGTCTTAGTGGTATTTGCAGGCTTAGCGATCGTGGATATTGCAGAGAGAATTCCAGCTTTACGCAAGCTGGTGGTCTCTACTGCATGAGTTATTAATATAGCGGAATTAATTATGGATTTAAGGGAGGTATTTATAGAAGCAACTGTAACTCGAAAGGAAGGCAAACGTTTACTTGAATAGTGAAAGTTGATTGAGCTCTTATAGAAAAGGATTTGAGATGACAATGAAGAAAAATTACACGTGGATGATCGCAACAATGCTGGGGGTTGGTTTAATGATCGGATTGGTGTTCTCGTTCAGCACGGTAAAGGCTTTTAGTGAAGATCCTGGGCCTGGTTCGATGAGTGGATTAGCTGAAGATGGTTACCGACTCGTGACGGTATCCGCTTCGAATGAGTCGAATTCATCAGGGGGCATCGCCTTGAGCAGCTCGCCGGCTGCGGTGAGCGCAGGTTGTACTCTGGATACGACGAATGTAGTCTCATACTGGCCTCTCGATACAAATTACAATGACACTATTGGAACAAATAATGGATCATGCACGGGTACAGCCTGCCCAACAACGGTGACCGGTGCGGCTGCAGATGGTAGATTCTTCATCGATACTGATGAGGATATCGTTAATGTACCATCCACAACAGATTTCGATTGGGCGAATGACGTAGATTTCAGCGTCGGATTATGGGTCAAAACCACACAGGATTGCTCGGGCAATAAAGTCTTTTTTGGCAGATACAGGCAGGGTAGTACGCCCCCTCAGGGGACCTGGTGGCTGGGATGTGTACCCGGGGGGTATGCCCGCTTCCACCTGCGGGATTCCGACAGCGTGGTCCGCAGGGTAACCAGTTCGACCGCCATCAATGATGGGGAATGGCACTATGTCGTCGGCGTGCGCGATGCAACGGCTGATGAGAACAAGATCTTCATCGATGGAGTCGAAGCTGGAATGCTCAACACGCCTGGATATACGGGGACTTTTGCCAGCGATGGAGTGATCACAATGGGTGGATATGCCGAGTCCTCAAATAGCAAGTACTATTTGAGCGGGACTCTTGATGAAGTCGCAGTTTTCAACGTGGCTCTGACCGCGGCTGATATCAGCACGTACCTGGGTACCTGCTCATTCGTCCCAGATGTGGGTGATGTGGCATTTGAGACCGATGAAAATGTTAGCAAGGATGATGTAACCGACTCAGCACTGCTAGCGAATTCTTCGGGTACTGGTTTGTTCATTGCCTCGATTGGTTCAACTTCTGAACAGGGTGGAACCATCACTGGTTCAGACCCCTACACATATACCCCGCCGACGGTTTACAGTGGGACTGACTTCTTCACGTTCGTTGTTGAGGATGGGAGCGCTAACACTGCAGAAGGCCATGCGGTCATCACCATCAATCCGGTTGAAGCACCGGATGTTACAAATCCTGGTGATCAAACCAGTGACGAAGGGGATGTGATTTCCTTACAGATCGATGCTACCGATCCACAAGGTCAAGACATGACTTATGCAGCCACAGGCCTGCCGCCCGATCTGACAATCAATGGCACCACGGGTGAGATAACGGGTACGATCGCTTATACCGCTTCTCCTGACAGCCCATATCTGGATGTGACTGTCACGGTCACGGATACGGATGACAACGCCACCAGCGTGGATTTCACCTGGACGGTTAATCGGGTGAACCAACCTCCGGAGGTCACAGATCCAGGCGACCAGTCCGATGTGGAAGTAGCTGTTGTGTCTCTCCAGATTGTGGCAACTGATCCAAATGATGATCTCCTCACTTATGGGGCGACGAATTTGCCAGATGGTTTAAGCATCGATACATCCACTGGTGAGATCAACGGTACGATTTATGCTGGGGCCAGCGATTTCAGCCCCTTCAATGTGACGGTGTCGGTAGACGATGGTGAAGCTGCTCCAGTGGAAGTGAGTTTTGATTGGACGGTTGTGCGCGATAACTCCCCACCAGATGTCATGAATCCAGGGGATCAAACGAACACTGAAGGCGACAAAGTAAATCTCCAAATTATCGCAACCGATTCCGATGGTGACACTTTGATATACAGCGCAACTGACCTGCCACCTGGCTTAAGTATCAATACCTCCACAGGATTGATCAGTGGTGTGATTGATTCTGATGCCAGTATTTCCAGCCCCTATGATGTCACCGTGACGGTTGATGATGGTATTGCTGCTCCGGTACAAGTGATGTTCAAATGGACAGTTACGAGT
>Ga0209742_10000852_pt1 | contig 15216 bp, 15 predicted proteins | sample DeeMarSeWOR38_10_FD_187462 | JGI IMG/M metagenome (GOLD analysis project Ga0209742, IMG submission 187462) | Marine sediment microbial communities from White Oak River estuary, North Carolina - WOR-3-8_10 (SPAdes) (version 2) | ecosystem: Environmental > Aquatic > Marine > Intertidal zone >... | reverse complement strand
GGTCAGCTGTTCTGAGACCTCCCACAGACGCCGGGCATCCTCCCGATCATGGGAGGGGCCACTGGAATTGGTTAAGTGTGGATATCCACGTTGGCCTAAGAATCCATCTGGCCCGATGTATTCACCACCGCGAATATCGGGGCTGGTCGCGGCGTACAGGGTGGGCAAGGCGCCCATCTCCTGGCTTTGCGCCAGAATTGGGTTCAGCATGCTGAACAGCGTGGATGTGTGCTGCAAATTAGTGGCTGCATACCCAGGATGGACCACGATGCTGATGGGGTTTTTTCCATTACGATCTGTACGGCGTTGCAGTTCGTATCCAAAAAGCACATTAGCCAGCTTACTTTGTCCATAGGCCAACCATTTTTGATAGAACCCCTCACTGTTCAGATCACGGAAGTTGATCCTGCTAAAGAGGTGCGCATAGCTGGTGACAGTGACGACCCGCGAATCAGGAGTGTCATGCAAGAGGTCAAACAACAATGCTGTCAGCATGAAGTGGCCTAAGTGATTAGTGCCAAATTGCAGTTCGAATCCATCAACGGTTTTCTGGTAAGGGGTTGCCATGACGCCCCCATTGTTGATCAGGATATCCAGCTGGGCATACTCTGCCAGAAAGTTCTCGGTAAATTTTTTCACTGAGCTGAGGTCAGCTAGATCGAGCTGCCGCAGGTCAATGTCCGCTTGGGGATGTTCCCTGCGAATCTCTTCAGCGGCTGCTGCCCCTTTCTCGAGGTCCCGGCATGCCATGATGACAGTCGCGCCATGAAGCGCCAGTGCACGGGCGGTTTCATAACCGATCCCGCTGTTCGCCCCCGTAACGATGACGATTTTCCCGCTCTGGTCGGGGATATCTTTGGTTGTCCAATTATGATTCTTACTCATTTTCGGTCTCCTATATGATGTTTGGGCGGAGTGAATATTCATTCCGCAGTATATAAAAAAATATTAATTTACTTTGATTGCATCCCAGCAGGCTTGCAGGGCCATCTCAAGTTTGTAATCATCCATAACCAGCGCCCCACTGAGATGCCGCTTGGCAGTCGCAACGGTGACATCATGGACGAACATGGTTACCATCTGAAAGGGGACATTTTTAATCTCCCCTTTTTCAACAGCTGCTTGAAACACGCTGACAAAGGGGGCCAGATATTCCAGCGTGGCGGCTTCAGTCTCGGGCGTCAAATAAGGTGAATTGTAATACTGCTCCAGGAAGAGCATTTCTTGTGGATATTGGATACAGTAATTGAAGGTGTTGAGCCAGGCTTTGCGGAAGATCTCTTCTGTACTCGCTTCGGGGTTAAAGCCAACCAGCATGGCCTGGCTGATATTACCCTTGAGCTCCAAAAACAGCTCATTGATCAGATCTTCTTTATTTTCAAAGTAGCGGTAAATCGTTCCCGCGCCGACGCCAGCCTGATCGGCGACCTTCGACATGGGGGTGCCGTGAAACCCGTTCGCAGATATCAGATTGAGAGTGGCATTAAGGATATCGGTGCGTTTATCGCTCATCATTGAGTATTAACCTTTACGGAATGAACGTTCATTCCGTTTCTTATTTTACACATTTTTTCTCTGCCTGTCAAGAGCAAAACCAGGAAAATTCTGGAAATCCGTCAAGAAATAGAACGATTTTTTAACCGCTCACCCCCAAAAAGAAGCTGATCACGATCGAGAGGACACCCGCCAGGACAGTCTTGAAGCCATAAACGATCATATTGCTGCGCGAGATGTTTCCTAAGAATAATCCCAAGCTGAATAATGTGAGTAGAGCCAATCCCAAAGATATGTAATAGACTATTGTGAGTTCATCCACATTACCGGCGAAGAAGAATGGAATCAAAACAATTAACGCTGCCAGGAAAGGCGAAATACCATCGACTACCGCAACAATAAAACCTGCCGCCCGCGAGGCTCTGCCGATGCGAGTATTGCTGAGATCGGTCAATGTAACCCGGCTTAATTCCTGCAAGTCTCGTTGGCGTTCGGCAGATTCCGTCAGGTATGCCCCCCACAGACCAGAGATACCCATCGCAACCGAAGTCGCCAGACCGGTACTGAGTACGATCTGGGCGCTGTTCACACCCGCAACCAAGTTGCCCATCAAGACACCGATGATCGTCAGAACACCATCGAAGGCGTTCATGGCAAAGTAGCGGCGGGCGATCTCGCTGATATTGGCCAGTTTGTCATATTCCCGCAGATATGACACGGCTTCTAATAACGATCTCATCGATATGGCCTCCGAAATAGAATAGAGAAACACACCAGCCTGGTGCATGTTCTATGTTTGTCCATCAAATGCAAAATCTTAATTTTTATATCCAAGCGCTAAAAGGTTGAATGATCACCAAAAAATGCAATTTAGACCATGTTCAAAGAGATGATCCCTCGCTGAAATGAAAGCTGAACTCAGGGATCTTTTATGCAACTTGATAAATGAATACTTTGCTTAATCCTGCAAGGTTGCCGCATCGTCGATGATCATCTTGCCAGCCACAACCTCGTCGATGGAATGGACAGTGCCGCCCATCTCTTCGATTAATTTATGGACCAGATCATAGGAGACATCTTCTCCCTCAATCGTGATCTTGGCATTCTCAACCTTGCGATCTAACTCATAGATGCTGATGTTGACAGCAGATATCCCCGCGATTTCGCTGAGTTCATTGGCTAGATCAATGATGTTCGGTTCATGCGGTTTCAACGTATCGAGTACCAACCTGCGGATTTTTGCCATTTTTCTCATGCTCCTGATCTTTTATGGGATGATATCGTTGAGTGTATCACACATCAATTCAAGTTGAATTCGCCTTACTACAATTTATCTATTCAGTGAATCTGGACACGAGTCTCGATCGTTGCTGGTCATCCTAGATAGTTTGACTGACCAATTGTATCTGTAACATATACAGTGTGTTTTGACGAAAAGTGAAAAGCTTGTAAAGTGTTGTGATTGCCCTGGCTTCTTTCGGGATAGAACCCGGTCATTTGACGGTCTTGCGGGACTTACAAGAGCAAGCTTTTGGTCGCATGAAGACCTGTCCTGAGCGAATATGAAGGGTGCTTAGCCAAACTGTTCTTGGCTACAAATCATGGCAAGGAATGTGGGCAGCTTTCCTGCTGACTAGCTCAGGATTGATATGGTAATGACATCGAAGAGTGGGGATCATTAGACATGCAACAATTTCAAAAACTCGCCAAGCGTGTATGTTACAAACTCTTGTTTTTATAATTGTTGGAATCTTGGATATTTTATGCTATATTGTAGACATCAGGTTCCTGGCTTATTCGAAAAGAGGCTACAAAGAGGCGATGCCAGACCACTTGGGGGTCGAACCACCTATAGAATCCAGCCTTGGGGGACTGCACCTGTTTTTACTGGGTCATCCCGAAATTATTAAGGATTCGAAACCGGTCACAATCTCCCAAAAGCAGGTAAGGCTGATCTTGTTTTACCTGGCAGTTTGTGATCAGATGGTGTCTTACGGACACCTGCGTTATCTCTTTTGGTCGGATATTAGAGACAATGTCTCACAGCGTAACCTGATGCGCCTTTTGAATCATATCAACCACTGTATAGGCGATCCAGATTTACTGCTGCGAAACGAATCCTATGTCCATCTTGACCTCCTCCATTAAGTGTGTACCCGATCAGCTGGTCATCACACCCGGTAAAATCGGGCAGGTATCAAAACTTACGGGAGAGGGGTGCCATTGGTTACTCACCTGGAATTAGCGCGTACCTTTAAGCAAACTTATGCGTCTTAATTAATACGGGAGATATGGCGTGGGTGAGAACAAATCGATCAGCTCGCAGCACGCAATGGTTATGCCGGCCAGCAACACCGCTACTCGGTCCTGGCTGGCTGAAATTTACGATCAATATCACCTTCCCATTTATCGCTATATCTTCCGCCAGGTAGGTGATATGGAAACCAGCAGGGAATTAACCGGGGAAGTATTCCAACGCTTGATCAAAGCCATTCAGGGTGAGCTCATCTCCAATCAGCATGTCGCACCCTGGCTCTACCGCACCTCCCACAACCTGGTGGTTGATCACTACCGCCGCCAGAAGCATCGCCAGCATCTCCCGATCGACGAAAGCCAAATCGAGGCACATGCAGATACAGAACTGGATGCCGAATTGCAGCTACGCATGGATGCGGTGCGCGCTGCCTTGCAGGATTTGACCTATGAGCAGAAGCAGGTCATCCTGCTCAAATTCATGGAGGGTTTATCCAACCAGGAGGTGGCCGAAACGCTGGACAAATCCGTCGGTGCGGTCAAGTCTCTGCAGCACCGGGCGCTGGTTGTACTGCGTCACCGTTTAGCTGACCCGGAATTGGAGGGGATCGAATGAAGCAGTCATTTGCAAATATACTGGATGAAGCACTGGTCCAGGAATTTTCCGGGCGATCACGCGATCAGGTGAGGCAGGCTTTCCCGCACCATGCGCAGCGCCTGGACCCACTGCTCAAGACCGCCCGCAACCTGGCTTGTGTCCAGGATGTGCAGCTGCCTGATGCGGAGGTGCTGCGCAGTGACCGTCGCAAATTTTTGCGGGCCGTAAATCAATTTGAAGATTTAAACGTATCTCTGGGCGTGGTTGATCGTATTAATAAATGGATAGGAGCAGTGATACCGTTTACTGCATTCAAGCCAAGATCACCATACCAGGAGAAACGGAAAATGAACGCAATCTTTGCCAATATTGCCCTGATGATCGTCCTACTACTCGCCTCGGCTGGAGGGACGCTAGCTGCAGCAGCAAGCAGCCTACCTGATTCACCGCTTTACCCGATTAAGCTGACGGTAGAGCAGATCCAGATCGACCTGCTGGCGGATCCCGAAAAACTTGCCGCACAGCACCTGGTGCTGGCCCAGCACCGCTCCCAGGAGATCATGCGCCTGGCACAGCAGGGGACGCCCGTCCAGGAAGGCACAAACTTGCGCCTGCAGAAAAACTTCATCTTTGCTCTGCAGTACGCCGCCCAGCTGGAAAATACGCAGATGGCAGGTTTATTAACCAGGGCTCAACACATGATTCAAAACCAGCTGCAGGAGATGGAGCAGGTACGGTTCCAATTGAAAGTGCACCAGCAGGACCCCCTTTCGGAACCACTGCGCATCCTCCAGCAGATCCAGGCCAGGGTGCAGGCAGGCTTGGATGATCCGCGGGAATTCCGCGAACAAGCCCGTAATGGGTTCGGAGAGGCCGCTGGAAACCCTGACTGCCCACAAGGCGGGTGCCTGCCCAGCGGCGATGGAAATCATTACCGACATCAGCGATCTCATCCTGAATTGCGCTTCAACAGGTACCGGGGGGAAAATTCACAATCAGCTGAGTATCTAGCACCGGATACTGAAAACCGGGCAGGTAGCGAGGAATGTTCCACTGATACCTGTTCCCCGATTGGTGATGAACACCACTATGGTCCGCAGCCAGAAGATCCTGGTCCTGGTCCTGGCCAACCCGGTGGAAACCCTGATCCAGACTGTAGTGATTGTGAGCCCAGCGGGGATGAGCATCACTACGGCCCACAGCCAGATCAACCAGGTCCCGGTGGATCTGGTGGCAATCCAGATTGCTCACAGATGGATTGTGAGGCAGAAGGCAACCAGCACCAGGGTGGACAGCCACCCAGCTCGGGAGATGGTGGCGGAAATGGTGAAGGTGGTGAAGGATCCGGTGGCGGTGATGGATCCGGGGGTCAGGGAGGCAAAGGAAATCCGTAAATAAATTGATTCGAAGGGGAAAACTACCATCCTTCCCGCATGGTAACCCCCTCCCCAAGCCGGTGGATGACCCTACTCCGGGTGCAAGACCCCCTTCCACCGGTTTTGTTTGTAAAATTATTGCCGTGGGCGGCTTGGGGTAAAACATTATGAAATCAAATATCCCGGTAGTTGGGCTATACAATGTCAGGAGGAAATATATATTTGCTCCTGGCTCGATATTGGTAAAGGTAGTGATTGCTGCCAGGGATTGAAATGGCATGTTTACTTGGAGGGATAACGCAGAATTTCTGACCATTTCTTTGCCTAAAACTTCAATTGCTGCCACAGGCTGTGAGCCTTGAACTAGGTCAGGCCTGTGTTCTCCTAAAAATCCTTCAAAAGGTATCCCATCAACCGCCAATGTCTCAGTCACAACCAATATAGCAGCTTGACATTATAAATATTCTATGTAATAATATGGGTGACCACCCACCCATATTTATACAGGAGTACACCAATGCCCCGTCACAAGGATGCCGAACGCGAAAAAGTAATGAGCGAGACCCGCCAACTGCTGCTGGATGCGGCGAGCGAAGAATTCGCCAAAGAAGGTTTCAAAGGTGCCAACATCAACCGCATTTCCATCGCAGCCGGATTCGCCAAAGGAACGGTATACAACTACTTTGAGAGTAAACGGGCGCTGATGCTGGCTCTGATTGACGAGATTGCAAAAGGACATTTGGAACTCATGACCCAGCAGGTGCTCAAGGAAGACGATCCAGCCCGCCGCTTGGAACTTTTTTTTGAATTCGGTTTCGTCTGGGTTACGGATAACCTCCCCCAGGGCAGAGTCCTGTTCTCCACGTTGAATGGCCCAGACATGGAGTTCAAAACCCGCATGTATGAGGCCTACCTGCCCATGTTCCAATTGGTTGGACAGGACATTCTCGCGCTCGGCATCGAGCAAGGTATCTTTCGCAATCTTGAACCTGTTTCCACTGCCGGGCTGATCATGACGATCTATCTGGGCACTGGATCTCAAGTCAACGAGCAAGGGGAACAATGGTTTCCTCCAGCTCAGGTTTCGGATTTTATACTGAAATCTTTACAAGCTGATGACAATTTGCAAAGTGAATAAGGAAGGTTTGGCATGATGTTCTTGAAGATAGCGCTTTACACCATATTCGTGATATTGGTCGGAGTTCCCCTGTACGCGATCCCCGCTACCCTAACATTACCAGCGGGACCACGTCCGGGGATCACAGAACTTTCTATTGAGCAGGCAGCCAATCAATTAAAGAGTACAGGGAAGACTGGTTGGGCACTGGTCGAAGCCGCCCGCGCCCTGGTTGCCGAACGGATACAGTACTCCCGGCGCAATAGCTTTGATACCCCCGATAGGGCGTTCGCGCGCGGTTATGGCTACTGCACTCAGCATGCATATGCTTTGACTTCATTGCTGACTGAATTAGGTTTCGAAGCCAAAGTGGTCCAGGCTTTCCAAAACAGACTCCCCAACGGCAAAATAACTGCACATTCCTGGGTCAGCGTGAACCTGAATAATAAAACCCGTTATATTGACTCGCTTTTCTACGATGAGCAAGTCGGTGAGCTTGATTTCACTCCCCTTTCGGAAGTAACAGACATCTCGTCAGCCTTCAAACTGGTAGCCTTCTGGGGCGCCACGGGGGTCAACGCTCACCGTTATTACCTCAGCGGAAAGGACTTTTAAAAATGAACGCACTCGTAGTGTATTTCTCAAAATTTGGCAACACCCAAATGGTAGCTGAAGCGATTGCAGAAAAACTGGCAAGCAATGGCAGCGTGCGCACAATCAGCTCAGATGACCTGACAGCAAATGAGTTGAAAGACGCCGATCTGATAGTGATGGGCAGCCCAACCCACAATATGAACCTGCCCAAGTCGGTCAAACCGGTCTTCGAAAGGCTTCCCCGGCGCGTCCTGTCCGGCACGCCAATTGCGGCCTTCGATACCTCCTACAAGATGTCCTGGTGGTTAAACCAGTTTACCGCCTCGAAGAGATTGGCCAAGAAGCTGCGCAAACTGGGCGGAAAGCTCGCCGTTCCCCCCGAGATTTTCCACGTCATGGAGCGTGAGGGACCGTTGTATGAAGGTGAGATCGAACGAGCACAGACCTGGGCAGCGTCGATTCTGGAAAGAGTAAAGCCATGAGATCTTTTTTTCAATTTTCTCCCGCAACCAAGCAATTCGTTCGGGAGGCCTGGAAATCGCAAAAGAAGGTGCCATGGGATTTCCTGCATAGCTATGTATATGCTCGCTGGCCATATCTGTATATCAGTTTTACCAAGGGAGAACATCCTATCGTCAGGAAATTGAGACCGTTATCCCAGGCTTGGCAGAGAATTAGGCCAACCAGTAGGCCTCAAAAGAGATTACCGCCATCACCCTGGCAGGCCACCGGTACCGCCGCGGACATCTACCACGGTAAGGTCTTGCCGTTAAAGCCAGCAAAGAAATTGGTGATGATCAATGAACCAATCAACCTGCCGGACCTGGAGCAGGTGATCCCCTACATTCGAGCGCGAGCGATCATTCAGCAGAATCCTGATCATATCCTGCTGGTGAAATGCCCCTGTCGTTTAGCAAAAGATGATCCCTGCCTGCCCCTCGATGTGTGCATGGTAATAGGTGAACCATTTGCCAGCTTCACCTTGCAACACTACCCTTCCCGGGCAAGGTGGATCGCCCAGGAGGAAGCTTGCGCTATTCTTGAAAGAGAAGATGCTCGCGGTCGCGTTCACCATGCCTTCTTCAGCGAGATGATGCTTGGACGTTTCTTTGCGATCTGCAATTGCTGTTCGTGCTGCTGCACCGCGATGGCAGCGCATCAGAGAGGCACTCCAATGCTGGCTTCCTCGGGTTATGTAGCCCAGGTTAATGAAGGCAAATGCACAACCTGCAACGCCTGTGAAGAATATTGCCAATTCGGCGCCCTGGGATTAGTGAACGGATCAAACAAAGTTGATCAGGAACTTTGCATGGGTTGTGGAGTGTGTGTAAGCAAGTGTTCAGAGGGAGCTATCTCATTGCGTCTTGAACCCAGCAAGGGCACACCACTGCAGATATTTGATTTGATGGCTGAAGAACAACTAGTCCATGAGGATTTAATTTAGCCATTTCCAGCAGTGACAGGAGGCTACACTTTCAGGCAGCCAATCCGACGGAGGTATAGTTGAGCACTCTCACGATATACCTGCTTTCAATTCCTCTATTGATTGGTTTTTCAATTATCGTTTTGCGGGTGATAGTCCGACGGGATTACCTGCGCAGAGGACATCTATCTATTGGTTCTGCCGCCCTGCAGGCTCTTGTCTTCTTTTTATTCGGTGGCTTTCCAGCCATCTATCTGTCGGGTGATTGGCCGATTTCGCAGGTGAGTCTTATCCCGCGAATTATTGGATTGTCATGCTTATCAATCGGGTTGGGTATTATGCTTATCGGCATATTGCGGTTAGGCTTTCTTCGTTCTCTGGGCATGCAATCGGGAGTGTTGAAGGTGACTAGTGTTTACCGCCTGACAAGGAATCCCCAGGTCCTTGGTTGTTTATTGTATGTGATCGGTTTTACCATCCTTTGGCCCTCGCTGTACGCACTGGGTTGGGGATTATCACTCACGGCGATCCTTCATGTGATGGTGCTGACAGAAGAAGAACATTTACGCAATACCTACGGTCAGGATTATGACGGGTACTGCAAAAGTGCCCCACGCTACCTTGGATATCCGAAAGTAATCAAGTGACATTCTAGCGGAATTGAATTCAGAGCTTGTTTATTCACCCAACAAGCCCCACAGAAAAATATCCACCCAAAAAATATGATCAGGAGCAGATTCAATGCAAAAGAAACGCAACCCATACTTGGCCAGCATCCTCTCGATTCCAGTTCCGGGATTGGGTCAAATCTACGCTGGCAAAGGCAAACGAGGTGCAGCCATCCTCATTGTGACGATCATCGTTGGGAATCTGAATGCGATCTGGCTTAGCTTGCATGCCGCAGCTGGTACAGCTACGAATGCTTTCTGGGCACATTCTCTACCCAGGATCTTGCACGATCTATTCGCTGCCTATGGGGTGATTTTCTTGATCTGGCAGGTGATAGACGCCTATCGGCAGGTAAAAGGGTTTACCCAATAAATCTCAAAACTTCTCAACAACATACTATAATTGATACTTCTGCTCACTTTGTCGTGCGCAAAAAGTGCAGGACTTCAACTGATCATCAACTGCTTCGCAAACAAGATCTTCTCGATCATGGAGGCTGAGGAAATTGCAGCTTATATTCAATCAAATAAAACCTTACTCCCGTTATCTCCTTATTATTCTATTTACATGCCTTTTTCTGCTTATCCCTGGCGAAACCTCTGCTTCGTTTCCAGGCCAACAGCAAGATGTTATCGAGGTGGCCATCGTCGGCCGGGTGATTGATTCGCAAGGTGTACCTGTACTCGATGCGGAGGTGACAGCCATCACCGCGAGCCAGACTGAGCCTTTGGCGGAAACGCAGAGCCAGGAAGATGGCACCTGGGTACTGGAGTTTCCAGAAATACCCCTGATGGAATTTCAAATCGTTATCGAACATCCCCATTTCCATTCTCAGACCATCAACCTGCAGGGTACTGAACTCAGCGCGCTTATCGAGGACGACATCTACCAGATCGATGATGTGATCCTGGAAAGACGCATCAGCGCTGGATTTTGGGTGGCGACGATCGTTTTCGTGGGGGTATTGTTGTTGATTGCATTTGAATTGTTGCACAGCACGACCGCCGCTTTGGCGGGTGTTTCGATCATCTTCTTGACTTCATTTATCGGTGGTGCCATTCAGCCCGATCTCTTCATATTCACTTTTGAGCGCGGGCTGAGCTTCATCGACTGGGAAGTTATCTTCCTGGTGATGGGTATGATGATCATTATTGCTATCGTGGAAGGTACGGGTATTTTCCAATGGCTTGCGTTCCAGGCTTATCGTTCAAGTCGTGGACGTACGTGGCTGCTGGTATTGATCTTGATGTTGATCACGGCGATTGCCTCTGCTCTGCTGGACAATTTCACCACCATGCTGCTTATGACGCCGATCAGCTTGCAGATTGGGTTCGCTCTAGGAATTAATCCTCTGGCGCTGATCATCCCACAGGTGTTGGCTTCCAATGTTGGCGGGATCAGCACCCTGGTCGGCACACCCACCAACATCATAATCGGAGCCTATGCCGGAATAAGTTTTACCGATTTTCTGGTGAACCAGACTGTAGGTGTAGTACTGGCATTGCTGGCAATGGCGGTCTTTGTGCTTTTGTACTATCGCAAGGAGTTCCGTAAGCAAAGCGGTGGTGTTTCTCCAATTTTGTATCAAAAGCTGGAGGAGAATGCCCGCATCGAACATCCCCAGGATTTATGGAAATCCGCGGTGGTTTTCACTCTAGTGTTAATCGGGTTCGTCCTGGGCGAAAGGATTCACCTGCCGCTTGCAGTAACTGCATTGGCTGGCGCTACGCTGTTGCTGATCTGGTTGAAACCTGATGTCCAACACATGATCAAAGCCGTTGATTGGACGACGTTGGTCTTCTTCATGGCCTTATTTATGATCGTTGGCGCCATCCAGGAAGTGGGGCTGATCAGCTTGGCTGCCGAGGGTATGAGCCGGTTGATTGGAGAAAACCTGGTGTTAGGTATCTTTGTCATCGTTTTTGGGGTTGGTACGATCTCAACGGTGATCGCCAACATCCCTCTCGCTGCGGCGATGCTGCCGATCGTCAGGTTCCTGACCGCATCCATCCCTGGTGCACAAAACCAGGTTCTTTACTACGCGCTATCGATGGGGGCTGCGATGGGCGGCAACGGTACACTGATCGGTGGTGAGGCTAATCTGGTAACGGCGGGCATCACCGAACAAGCCAATACGCCAATAACCTTTAAGGAGTTCCTCAAAATTGGATTGCCGGTCACATATTTAACCTTGGCGATCGGGTTCTTGTGGTTAGTATTCCATTTTTGAGGATTTGAAACTGGGAGGTGTAAATGATGTCGAACATTATTCTCTGTCCAACCCGTGGAGGTAAAGAAAGTTATCCGAATCAAGACCGGGCGATCGCGCTCGCCAAAGAGCGTGGCGCAGAGGTGCTATTTCTGTACATCACGGATGTGAAGTTCCTGGATTTAACCGCCGCCCCTATACTCGTCGATATCGAAACTGAAATGGATGAAATGGGCGAGTTCATGCTGGCCATGGCTCAAGAGCGCGCCGAGAAAGCTAGCGTAAAGGCATCGACTCTGGTGCACCGCGGTCATTTTCGCGAAGTCCTAATCGACGTCCTTGAAGAGCGCCAAATCGATACCGTCGTCCTGGGGATTTCTGCTGGCGGGACGGGTGTTGTCACCGCGGAGTACATCCGGGAATTGGCAAGTGAGATCAGTGACAAAACCGGAGTTGAATTTGTCGTGGTCCATCAAGGGGAAATCATGAACACTTACAAACCATGAGGAATTTATAGATAGCGAGAATCAAGCAATTTGGATTTCTCCATTTTGAAGCGGAATAAGATCCCGGTAAAGCACCGTGGTTTGCAATGAAACTAATCTATATATTTTTAAACTCACTACTTACCTAATTCGATAACTTTCTGTCACTCACCCCCTCTCCAGGAGGACAGATGAGCAAGGAATTCACTCTCAGCGTTAACGATCAAATCCATCGCTTGAAAGTCGAGGAGGATACCCCCTTACTTCACATCCTGCGGGATGATTTGGGTTTGAAAGGCGTTAAACACGGCTGCGGCTCGGAACAGTGCGGCGCCTGCAAAGTTCTCATCGACGGGCAGGCGTTGCCCACCTGCAAACTGCCGGTTGAGAAGGTCCAGGGGTTAGCGATCACCACCATCGAAGGCCTGGGGAGGATAGGAAACCCACACCCCCTCCAGGAAGCCTTCATTGAAGAACAGGCCCTCCAGTGCGGGTACTGCACGTCAGGCATGATCGTCTCTGCCCAAGGCTTGCTGAATCGGCAACGCTATCCTACAGATGAAGAGATCCGCGCGGCACTGGAGGATAATCTGTGCCGCTGCGGGATTTACGATCGCGTCCGGAGGGCGATCAAACTCAGGATCGGGCGCCCGGATCGGAATCCAAATTGGGAGGTTTTAAGCGGATTTGAATCTGTATCACCTCAGAGGGAACACCTACTCCCCCATTCATTGAGCCAAAATCCGGACCTGGATGCCTGGGTGCGCATCAACCCAGACGAAACGATCACCCTCTTCACCGGCAAGGTTGAATTCGGTCAGGGGATCAAGACCGCCATCGCCCAGATCGGCGCGGAGGAACTGGATGTATCACTGGAGCGCATCCGCATCGCCGCCACGGATACTGACCACTCACCGGATGAAGGGCTGACCGTGGGCAGCATGTCCCTGGAGACCACGGGTGAGGCGATCCGGCAGGCGACCGCCGAAGCACGGCACTTCCTGCTCTCGATCGCCTACGAGGAATTAGAAGCACCTATCGAACGCCTGACGGTCAATGACGGTACGATCACCGATCCGGTCAGCGGCCGCAGCACCACCTACTGGCAGCTATTCGCCGGGGGATCCTTCAGTCGACAGGTGACTGGTCAGCAGCGACAAAAATCGCCTGAAAGCTATACGCTGCTCGGTCAGGGGGTAAAACGCCTCGATCTGGCGGAGAAGGTGAGCGGCGCTTTCACTTACCTGCACGACCTCGACCTGCCCGGCATGGCGCACGGGCGCGTCCTGCGACCCCCGCATTATGCAGCCAGGTTGGCATCCGTCGACCTGACAGCAGCAGAAGGGATACCCGGCGTGCTCAAAGTGGTGCGGGATGGGGGTTTCCTGGCCGTGATCGCCGAGCGCGAGGAGCAAGCCATTGCAGCGATAGAATTCCTGCGCGAGTCGGCCTCCTGGGAGGGGAAACAAGATTTTCCACCCCAGGATAGCCTCTACGACCACATGCTGAGCCAGCCTGCTCAATCCTTCCCGGTTGTGGATGGCATGCCGGTGGAGGATTCAGTTCCATCGATCAACACACCAGATCAGGCAGCGCATACTTTGCAGGCCACTTATTATCGTCCGTACCAGATGCACGCTTCGTTGGGTCCATCCGCCGCGGCTGCACTTTTGGAGGCTGGCAAGCTGACTCTATGGGTGCAGTCCCAAGGTGTCTATCCTATCCGCGCCGCGGTCGGTCATGTCCTGGGCATGGCGGAAGAAGATATCCACGTGATCCATGTGGAAGGTGCTGGCTGCTATGGTCACAATGGGGCTGATGATGCCGTGCTCGATGCAGCGCTACTTGCAAAAGAAATCCCAGGCAGGCCGGTGCTGCTCAAATGGTCTCGTGAGGATGAGCATGGCTGGGAGCCCTACGGTCCCGCGATGATGGTGAAGATGCAGGCCAGCCTGGACGCGGATGGCGCGGTGATGGACTGGAACCACGATGTGTGGAGCTACCCCCACCTGGGACGCGCTCAATCCGGTGGAGATTCCTCTGGCTTGCTGGCCGCATGGCACCTGGCCGAGCCTTTTGAACGCGGCCAGCTGCGGTCTGAGCTCGCCCCACATGTCGGCGGCCACCGTAATGCCGATCCTTTGTATGCCTTCCCCCAGAGACGCATCGTCAAGCACTTAATCCCCGAGAGCCCCTTGCGCGCCTCGGCGTTGAGGGGTCTGGGCGCTTACGGGAACGTGTTCGCCATCGAATCCTTCATGGACGAGCTGGCTCTTGCAGCTGGGGTTGATCCTGTCCAGTTTCGCCTGGACCATCTCGAGGATGAACGCGCTCAAGCGGTGATTCGAGCGGCGACGGAAAAGGCGGGTTGGGGGCAGCGAAATAAGGAGGATGGACGAGGCCAGGGGATGGCCTTCGCCCAATACAAGAACCGGCAGTGCTACGCGGCCGTGATCGTGGACTTGCACGTGGATCGAAACAGCGGCCAGATCCACCTCGAACGGGTGGTGATCGCCGCCGATACGGGACAGATTGTCAATCCGGACGGACTGAGCAACCAGCTGGAGGGGGGCTTCGTCCAGGCCGCCAGCTGGACATTGCACGAAGAAGTCGGATTCGATCAAGATGGAATCACCAGCCGCGATTGGGACAGCTACCCGATCCTGCGCTTCACCAACGCGCCAAAAATCGAGACTCTGCTGATCAACCGCCCCGGTATGCCTTTCCTGGGCAGCGGCGAGGCCGCCATTGGCCCGACTCCAGCCGCTATCGCCAATGCAGTTTATGATGGCGTTGGGACACGATTACGGGAGATTCCCTTCACCCCAGAGCGGGTCAAAGCAGCGTTAAATGAGATCTGACTAGGCCAAGTTGTTCGGGTTATATCCAGTTCAAATTGGTCTGAGAATATCTTGAAAAGAATACACAGATAAAATTGATGTGAATTCGTTTTCATCCATAGATCAAGAACTCGCCGCCCAGAGTGCTGGGCGGCGAG
>Ga0209742_10000851_pt1 | contig 15227 bp, 18 predicted proteins | sample DeeMarSeWOR38_10_FD_187462 | JGI IMG/M metagenome (GOLD analysis project Ga0209742, IMG submission 187462) | Marine sediment microbial communities from White Oak River estuary, North Carolina - WOR-3-8_10 (SPAdes) (version 2) | ecosystem: Environmental > Aquatic > Marine > Intertidal zone >... | reverse complement strand
AAAGGATTTGCATAAAAAGATTATGGCCTCCTCAACACATAACTCGCGATTACCGGGATTTTACAATCTGTCCCTTGAAGACCGGCGTTCCGAACTCCTATCTCGTGGTTTTCTGGATGAAGCAGATCTGGCTGCGCTGACCGGCGAGGCTGGTATAAATGCGCAGCAGGCTGATCACATGATTGAGAATGTGATCGGCTTGCACTCGTTACCCTTGGGCATCGCTTCCAATTTTGTGATCAACGGACGTGAGGTGTTGATTCCGATGGCCATCGAGGAGCCATCCGTCGTCGCCGGAGCGTCGTTCATGGCAAAACTGGCTCGCGCTGGTGGGGGGTTCACCGCCCACACTGGCCCACCGGAAATGATCGGCCAGCTGCAGGTCCTGGAGGTCTCCGACCCCCAATCCGCTCGCCGGTCTCTGCTCGAGGAAAAAGAGACCTTACTTGCGGAAGCAGCTCAGGTTGACCCGGTTCTTCAAAAACTCGGTGGGGGACCACGCGACATCGAGGTACGCCTGATCGAAGATTCTCCGCTGGGACCTTTTTTAGTGCTGCACTTGATTTACGACGTGCGTGATGCAATGGGCGCCAATGCGGTTAACACCGCTGCCGAACGGCTGGCACCTCTGGTAGAATCGATCACAGGTGGACGGGTCCACCTGCGCATCCTGTCTAATTTAGCAGATCGCCGCCTGGCCAGTGCAAGCTGCACCATATCGCTCTCCGAACTTGCTTTCGGGGAGTATACTGGTGCAGAGGTGCGCCAGGGTGTTATCGCTGCCTGGGCTTTCGCCGCCGCAGATCCATACCGGGCTGCCACGCACAACAAGGGCATCATGAACGGCGTCGATGCCGTGGTGATCGCCACCGGAAACGATTGGCGGGCAGTCGAAGCCGGGGCGCATGCCTACGCTGCCAGAGATGGGAGCTACACCAGCTTGAGCACCTGGGGAGTAGATGACCAGGGAAATCTAGTGGGCTCTTTGGAAATGCCAATGGCCGTCGGCATCGTCGGCGGCGCCACCAAAGTGCATCCGGCTGCCCGGGCGGCCCTGAAACTGATGGCTGTCGAATCGGCTTCTGATCTGGCCGAGATCATCGTCTCGGTCGGCCTGGCGCAGAACTTGGCTGCCTTGCGCGCCCTGGCCACGGAAGGCATCCAGCGCGGTCATATGTCCCTGCATGCCCGCCAGGTAGCCATCGCTGCCGGCGCCCAGGGCCAGATGATCGACCGCCTGGCAAAACAACTGGTATTGGAAAAGATAGTGCGCATCGATCGCGCTGAAGAATTGTTATCTGAATGGAAAGATTCAGACTGAATTGAAGGAGTACCAAAAAAGAATGAACGACCAGAGATTATTGAAACCTGCTAACGCAGTCGGCATCGTCGGTTATGGCGCTTATGTGCCCCGCTACCGCCTACCTGCCAAAGAGGTCTCCCGCATATGGACAGATGGCAAGGGTGGTCTGCCGGTCAAAGAAAAAGCGGTGGCCGGGATCGATGAAGATGTAGCCACCATGTCGATCGAAGCCGCCCGCAATGCAGTCAAGCGCGCCGGTATCGAACCAACCCAGATGCGCGCCGTTTGGGTGGGTTCAGAATCGCATCCCTATGCAGTCAAACCGACCTCGACCATCGTGGCCGAGGCGATCGGCGCTGTGCCAGACGTGCAGGCCGCCGATTGGCAGTTTGCCTGTAAAGCCGGTACAGAGGCCATGGTAGCCGCGATCGGTTTCGTCGGTTCCGGCATGGCGCCCTACGCGATGGCGATCGGCATGGACATCGCCCAGGGGAAACCCGGCGATGCACTCGAATATACCGCTGCCGCGGGCGGCGCAGCCTATATCCTCGGCCCGGCAGAGGAATCTTTAGCAGTTATCAACGCCACTTATTCCTATGTTACGGACACGCCCGACTTCTGGCGCCGCGCCTACCAGAAATACCCCGAGCACGGCCAGAGATTCACCGGGGAACCAGCTTACTTCACCCACATCACCGAAGCCGGCAAAGAGCTCATGGAGGCAATGGGCACGGCACCCGGCGATTATAACTTTGCCGTCTTCCACCAACCCAACACTAAGTTCCCCCAGCGAGTCGCCAAGATGCTTGGTTTTTCCGCCGAACAAATCGAGCCTGGCCTGTTGGTGCCGATGATCGGCAACACCTACGCCGGAGCAGCCATCATTGGTCTGTCCGCGGTGTTGGATATCGCTGAACCGGGAGATCGTATCCTCTTGGTCTCCTTTGGTTCTGGGGCTGGCTCTGATGCTTTTGACCTCCAGGTCACGGATGCCATCCTCGAGCGGCGCGATCGTGCGCCCAAGACTCAAGACTACATTGCCCGCCGCACCGAGATCGATTACGCCACCTACACCCGAATGCGCGGCAAGCTGGTCATGAAATAAATTCCCCACAGGAGCAACGAGTTCACCATGACTGATGTTGTAATCGCCGGAGTTGGTCAAACCCCGGTCGGAGAACACTGGGACACCTCCCTGAGAGAATTGTCCTTGAACGCCATCGAAGGGGCCATTCAAGACGCGGGCGGGATTCAACCCCAGGCCCTCTTCGTCAGCAACATGCTCGCCCCAACGATTTCCGGACAGGCTCACCTGGGGGCGTTGATCGCAGATTTCGCCGGGCTGACCGGCATCGAAGCGGTCACGGTAGAAGGCGCCGGCGCTTCTGGAGGCCTCGCCTTGCGCCAGGCTTATATGATGGTTTCTGCCGGCTCTGCTGATGCAGCCCTGGTGCTCGGCATCGAGAAGCTGACCGACCAGACCGGGAGCGGGGTCGAAGCTGCCATCGCTACCAGTGTGGACAGCGACTATGAAGCCGTCCAGGGATTGACCCCCACTGCCCAGGCCGCATTAATTATGCGGCGCTATATGCACGAGTTTGAACTTGAACATGAAATCTTCGCTGGTATACCAGTCGTGGCGCATGCCAACGGCGCCAGCAACCCCAACGCCATGTTTCGCCGGGCGATCAGTGTCGAGGCCTACAACCGCGCTGGCATGGTCAATGATCCTTTGAACATGTTCGATATCGCCCCGGGAGCCGATGGCGCGGCCGCACTGCTCCTGGCCAGGCGCGAACTTCTGCCACCCGCCTTCTCCCATCCCCTGGTGCGCATCTCTGGATCGGCGGCGGTAACCGATACCCTGGCGCTTCACGATCGCCCCGATCCGCTGGCATTCCACGCGGCTCGCCTCTCGGTTGAACGCGCCTGCCGCCAGGTCGGCATCATGCCGCAGGACGTGCATCTCTTTGAGCTCTTCGACGCCTATTCGATCTACGCTATCCTCTCCCTGGAGGCTGCTGGCTTTGCCGAAAGAGGCCACGGCTGGGAGTTGGCCCAGGTCGATCGCTTAAGCCTGGGGGGTGAACTACCCATCTCGACCTTTGGTGGTCTGAAAGCGCGCGGGAATCCAGGTGGGGCGACCGGTGTCTACCAGGCAGTGGAAGCTGTCCTGCAGCTGCGCGGCCAGGCTGACGCAAATCAGGTGCCAGACGCCGCGCGCGCCCTGGTGCAGAGCCTTGGTGGACCGGCCTCCTCCGCCGTCACCCACGTGCTTGAGAGAACCGACCAGTAGTCCTAACTCCTCATAACTGTCGAGAAACTTTATCTCATCGCGAACCGATGCAATTCGGCAAAGCGATTCCCTGTTTTTCCGACTCTTCCCCTCCCCCAAGACTTGTCCTGAGCATAACTGAAGGATTGGCGGAGGGGATATAGGGGTGGGGGTTGAATTTTTGCTTATTTAGCGAGAAATTCATTTAGCCTTTAGATCACAAGTTATTTCGGAAGAATTCCACTGTTCGCAGTATTGCTTGGTCGAAATATGGTGAGATCAGGTTGTGTCCCCCGCCTTCATAGCTGTAAAACTCGTATTCCTTGCCATTCTCCTGTAATACACCAGCCAGGTCGAGCGAGTAGCCGATATTCACTACAGAGTCATCCTGTGCATGGTGGAGCTGCAAAGGGCCCTTGAGAAATTCAATATTTTCCGTCAGGGACACGGCCTTCCAATAATCTACCTGGGTGTCTGGCCAGCCGTATGTATCGAATATCTCCCGCGATCTTCTTCTGCGGTCAGGGGTTTCCTGACTTTCAGGGGTCGCTGGTGGCCTGTACGTATTGTCGTTGATCCCGTATTTTGCGAAATCATCATAACTATAGACCGCCCCGGCCCAGATCACCCCTGCCTTGATGTCCTGTTCTATTAGCATTGCCCGTAAGACCAGGTTGCCAGCCATGCTGTGACCCCACATCCCGATCCCTTGGGGGTCGATGATATCCAGCATCTGTAAGCTTTTCAGCGCCGCGATAGAGTCGATGGTGTAGCCGGGTGAGAAGTACGATCCGGACGGTTCCCCCTGCGACTCCCCATGTCCTCGGTAATCGATCTTAAAGACCACAAAACCGCTTCTTGCCAGGTAATCCACATAGGCGGTGTAACGTTCTGTGGTTCTGTAAGCTGCTGGTGGTATATACCCGTGATTGAAGACGATCGCCTTGAACCCGCCTTCCGGGAGTTCTCCGAAGGGGATGGTCAACAGGCCATAGATCTTGTTACCTTCCGAGATGTAGCTAACCAGGTGTTGGTGATAATTGGAGCGATCAGCCAGCTTCTCCTCAAAAGTGATCTCACTGCCGGCGATCTCCAGCTCTCGCAGGTAATTAATAGTTATCTCTCTGCCGATTTCTATTTCCGTCGGGGTTGGAGGGATCGTGCTGGTTGGCGAGACCGTCTGTGTTGGGGTCTTAAGTCCTTGGGTCAAGACCGGGTTGATGATCGTCGGTAAAACGGCTGCAGTCGCGTTGACCGAAGTCGTGGATGGGATCACCGTTGCTGTAGCATTTGGAGTGAGTCCGGCTGATTCGAGTGCAGTCATTCTGCCTTCTCCAGCGACGTTGCAGCCTGCAGAGACCAGCAAGAAAATAATTAGAAGAAAGATAAAATGTAGCTTCACAACCATACCTATAAATCCTTTACCAGGACTAAGCAAGTTACCCTAAACATTAACAAATCGATTCTACCTGCTATTCCTTCGCCACACTTAAATATTTATTTAGAAAAACTTCTCGCCTTACATGCATGATGAACGCCATGCTCTTCTCTAGGTTTTTGCTCAATTCCTAAAGCGGGTTTGGCACTTTGTTTAGACATCCCTCTCTGATCACAATATCGTCGTCTGCAGAGGTATGTTTTATCGGGAATCTTGTGGATTTACACCTTACAAGGGTGTTAATTGCGCAAGTTGATAGTTCCTGATAGTTTAGTATGGCTAAACTTAGGCTGGATTTTCACGAAAACTATCGGTTCTAGGAGTCATGAACATGGAAATACCCCGTCACTGGAGATTAAAACACCAGCGTTACCAATTAGTCGGCGAAGTCTGCCCGCACTGTGAAGCCAAGATATTCCCCCCGCGCGATGTCTGCCCGGAATGTGGGGATGAAGCCAAGACCCTGTACACTTTCAGCGGTCGTGGAGAGGTTTATTCCTACACCACCGTCTACGATGCCCCTGCCGGGTTTGAAGAGCAGGCGCCCTACACCGTTGCGCTGGTCAAGCTGGAAGAAGGTCCACTGGTGACCGCCCAGCTGACCGACACGAGCGAGGCCGAGGTGCAGATCGGCACCCCGGTGGAGATGGTCACCCGCCGCCTGCGCAGCGATGGCGACGAGCGCGGCATGCTGGTCTATGGCTATAAGTTTAGACCTGCCTTGGCTGCATAAACCAAGTCTCACTTTATTATCTCAATTTCATAGACTTCTAGGATCAGGTATCCTGGAAGTTTTTTGTTTAACCCCACCAATCGAGTGTAGTTAAGGAAAATCAACAAATAATTTCATTCTATATATCACCCTTCTGCGTCCAGATGACTCTGTCGTGCGAGGTGATGACTCAAAGTAGCTTGAAAGATCAACAAAATAATTGCAGGACTATTTGATACATTCTTCCAACAATGGGGGTTTGAAGCCTCAAGCAGTAGGCTATCACCCACCTCTAAATGATATTTTTGTTCATTGACGTAATAATCAATCTCTCCTTTAAGACAATAAACAAATTCATGACCTGGATGGGAAATCGGTTCATTTGCACTTCCAGAACCTGGCCCGACAATGAGCCTAAAGGGTTCTAACTGTTGATTTGGAAGACCAATTCCTAAACTTTCAAGTTCTACACCGTTATTACGGTAACGCACCCCTTGATCATTTTTTACAAATAAAGTTGTTGGTTCTTTCTCTTCGTAGAAGAAATCTGTGATGGGCACATCAAGCGCAGTAGCCAACTGGTGTAAGGAGGAAACATTGGGTGAGTTTTCATTACGCTCGATGAGACTGATTGCATTGGCTGAGATACCACAAAGGTCGGCTAGTGCCCTTAAAGATAACCCCCTCTGCTTTCTCAGTTTCAGTATCTGCTGCCCGACGATTGATTCTGTCTTTTGATCAAGCACTATACCACCTCCATATAAACCTTAGGAAACCATAATTTAACTCAAATATTGTACCATTAAAATTGACATATGTAAATTAAAGTAGTACAATCGTATTGTAATAAACTCGAGATTAAATTAAAGAAATAACATCAGCAGACATGAAAGGGAAAACCATGAAAATCGCTGCAGTAACAGATGACAATGAAACCATCAGCCAACACTTTGGCAGAGCAAAGCAATATTCCATAATTACGATCAAGGATGGTCAAATTATCTCTAGAGAACTCCGTGAGAAAGCCAATCATGAAGATTTTCAACGCGAGGGTCTTGAAGCACAACACCAGCACCATAATGATCCAAGGGGCAGAGGTTTCGGTCGGCATTCTGGTGAAAAACATAAACGTATGTTCGCAACCATCAATGACTGCCAGATCTTATTGGCACGAGGAATGGGCCAAGGAGCACACAATGGTTTACTACAAATGGGAATTCAGCCCATTATTACTGATATCCCTGAGATTGAAAAAGCAGTGAGAGCTGTATTAGATAAGAGTATCGAGGATCATTTAGAGCGTTTACACTGAGAAACTTTGATTTTGGCTATCGACAATCATTATCTCGTCCACAATTCAGAATTTTTCTGAAGGTGCGGAATAATTGGGATACATAATCTCGTCAGTAGATCACCTTAATCGTTCTTCTCAGCATATGGTGAACATTTTAGTGATATTGAATAATGAGGTGAAAAAATGAGAACTGTCATTGGTTTATTTCCCTCCTGTCAAGATGTATCTGAAGAATCCAAGAGAATTGAAGAAGCTGGTTTCTCTAAGGATAATATGCGCGTGATAACCAAAGAAGGATCAATTAAGTGTCTATTGGGATGTGAGCCAAATTCAATCGTGGCGAAGTATGCATCCTGGGGAGCACTGCTTGGCATTTTGGTATACGGGATATTTATTTTAGTAGCAGCTTGGTGTGATTGCACAATATATCCAATAAGCCAATTAATTGTTTTCGAAATCGTTCTCTTCGGCATCCTCGCTGGCACCATTATTGGCGGGATCCTTGGAGCGTTTATCGGGTGGGCAGAATACGAAAAAGATATCCATCTCTACACCCAAGGGATAAATTACGGCGAAAAAGTATTCGTCCTGCAAACTGAGACAGATAATGTTAAAAAAGCGATGGAAACATTGAGTCAGATTGGCTGCTTGGGTGTGCGCATACTTCCTTTAACATAACAGAGACGACATGAATGGTCACGGTGTCTATTATTCAGAATCGATCTTGAGAAGTTAATAGAAAAATCTGGAGTTTGATTATTGCATCAGGACTTAACAGAAAGATGGAGAGGAATCTCTTTCAACTCTCACATTTAGATATGTTTGTGAAGTAACTGTGCTGGGACTCCTATCAGGTCTCTAGTTCCAGTTGGAATGCAAGTCCTGGATGAATTGTTCAAATATGGACATTAAATAGATTGATGTTATGAATGGAAGCACATTTGCGGCTATCATTCTAGCTAGTTCAATGGCTTGTCTGGTGACAAGCATGGGAATTTATATCATTAGAAAGTACGAGAAGTGGGGAATCGATAACATTGCTTATTTTATGAGTTTTGCTGCAGGCGTGTTGATCTCTGTCTCATTTATCCACATCATCCCTAAATCTTTTGATATGAACCGCTCTTCGCCCATCTTTCTGTTAGTTGGATTTTTTTGCCTTTATTTGATAAACCGTTTCCTTAATGCATATGTCTGCCAGACACCCGAACGTGCTAACTACACATTTGGACTCGTTCCAATGTTGGGTATTGGTTTTCACTCTTTTCTTGATGGGGTAATTTACTCGGTGGCTTTCAATGTTAGTGCCTTCACCGGTTTATTAGCCGCCCTTGGAATGGTTCTCCACGAGTTTCCTGAAGGAATTGTTACTTTCCTATTGTTAGAACGAAGCGGATTTTCAGAGAAAAGATCAACCCTCTATGCATTACTCGCCGCGGCATTTACAACCCCGCTTGGTGCGCTGGTCTCTTACCCTTTTATCAGCCGGGTGAACATTATAACTTTAGGTGCACTCTTAGCGATCTCTGCAGGGGCACTGGTTTATGTTGGCACTTCCCATTTGCTGCCTGCAGTTGAGAATGAACAAAAGAAGTACACCATCATATCTCTCTCATCTGGGATCATAGTGGCAATATTTATTGTTTTTGCAAAGTGAATCAACTATGGAATTCTAAATAATTCATCTGAACCTCAGAATGAAAATGGATTTCTTAGACAGCAATATGAGACACCTGAATTAGATGAGAAAACCTTATGAGGTATTTCCAGTGTTTTGATTGTCGACACGTTTGGAAAATTGTTTTCTGGGAAGATGGTAAAGGCACAAAAATGGCATGTCCTGAATGCAAGAGCCTTGATGTACACCAGATAGAGAAAGTTCGTGGATGGGACCGGGAAGGGAAATATACGACATTGGTTAAGGAAGACGACCAGACATTGATGAGTCCTCTTTATGAGAGCGTTAGAAGAGTGTCGTCAAAAAAGGAAAGCTAAATGGCGTTATTGAGCGATTTGATTAACACCCTCCCCAATGGGGATATATCACAGGTCATCATAGGCCTTCACTGGACCGCGGTCGTATCTGAAATTGAAGGCCATAGGCACTGTGGCTTAGCCTCCACATTTGCAGAAAAACACGATCACCACAATGCGCCTGATGTACCGAATGCTGGACAACTTGAAACGTCAAATAGATTGGTGTTGGCATCTTATGCCCAATCAGACTCTCCCGTGATGAGAAGCGTGGGAATAGCGGCCATCAACTCCCTATTGCCCTTCCACAATCAATCCCTGATTGAACAAAACGCTGAGCAGGTTATTGCTACTCAGGGCAAAGGGAAGAATGTTGTTCTGGTGGGAAGTTTCCCTTTCATACCCAGGTTAAAGCCCCACGTGAGGAAATTGACGGTATTAGAGATCAACCCGCATCCTGGGGAGCTCCCTGAGACATCTGCACATGATGTCATCCCTGCTGCAGACCTCGTCGCCATCACAGGAATGTCACTGATTAACCGTACGTTTGAAAGTCTTCTCGAGCTTTGCTCTCCCAAGGCACTCATTATGCTTCTGGGTCCAAGCGCTCCGCTAAGCCCGGTTCTATTTGATCATGGGGTTGATTTGATTTGTGGTTCGGTGGTAACGAATATAGAACCAGTACTAAAAGCAGTTTGTCAGGGAGCAAATTTTCGTCAGGTTCATCGGGCTGGTGTGCGTCTAGTCAGCATAGTGAACCAAAATAAGTTGGATGAATAAAAAAGAAAGGAAGAAATAATGGTGAATACTCGTAACCATAAATCTCTTTCCGGTAAGAGAATTGGGATCTTAGGAAAGGGAGGCTCTGGAAAAAGCACTGTCGCGGTTGTGTTGGCAAAAGCGGTCAGAGATTTGGGATACCATGTATGCTTATTGGATGCTGACTCAACCAATATTGGATTAGCTCAGGCGCTTGGCTTTGATCACTCACCTGAGACATTATTGGAATATTTCGGCGGGATGGTCTTTAGTGGAGGTTTCGTTACTTGCCCTGTGGACGATCCCACTCCTTTACCAGGTGCTGATATCTACCTGGACAAAATCCCCTCGCAATTTTTCGTTCAAAAAGATGGACTTACTTTGCTTACTGCAGGAAAAATTGGCTCTTTGGGACCAGGCGCCGGATGTGACGGTCCTATTGCAAAGATAGCTAGAGATTTAATAATTCATATAAACGGGGAACCTGTCGTCACTCTGGTTGACTTCAAAGCTGGCTTCGAAGATACAGCCCGTGGCGCGATCACCAGCTTGGATTGGGCAATTGTCGTTGTAGATCCCACCTTGGCTGCGATCGAAATGGCATCTGAGATGTACGACATGATTGCGAGAATGAAATCTTTGGAATTACCCGCAACATTACATCTGGAGAGTCCAGAACTTGTTGCCTTGGCAAACAAAATTTTCATTGAATCGAGAATTAAAGGAGTCTTGTCCGTTCTGAACAAAGTCCAGAACCAAGAGACAGAAATCTATATGACTAAAGAACTGTTAGCGCGAAGCATTAAACCAATCGGCATCATCTACGAAGATCCTTCCATGTCCATTAAGTGGCTTAAAGGAAAACCACTTGTTGGGAGTGAGATTGAGCAGGAAGCACAGAACATCGCCAAGGTATTGGAGGCTTCCGAGACTCTTGTTAATGAGATGGAGGGAACATGAAGTACGTATTTGGTCCAGTCCCATCAAGAAGGTTAGGTCAATCGCTGGGGATTGACACCATCCCACTTAAAACCTGTAACTGGAACTGTGTGTATTGCCAGCTTGGCCGCACCCGGCCTGTGACCAATAGACGTAAGGAGTACTTCCCTGCTGAGGAGATTATTGTGGAAGTAGAGCAATCACTGGACTCACACGATCCTGGAGAAATCGATTGGGTGACTTTTGTTGGATCTGGCGAGCCTACATTGCATGCCAACATTGGATGGCTGATTCGCGAGGTCAAAAAGATTACCGAGCTTCCAGTGGCAGTAATCACAAATGGTTCCTTGCTGTATCTACCAGAAGTGCGGCTGGAATTAATTGCCGCCAATGCCGTGTTACCATCCCTGGACGCTGGTACTGCCAAGCTTTACCGCCACATCAATCGTCCCCACCCAGGGATCACTTATGAACGCTTTTTGGAAGGACTTGTCGATTTTCAAAGAAGATATTGGGGAAAGCTTTGGATCGAGGTTATGTTAGTGAGGGATCTCAATGATACGGAAGAAGCTTTGCGAGCGCTGGCAGAGGTGCTGGAATATATTGAACCAGATGAAGTGCATATTAATTTCCCAACCAGACCTCCGGTAGAGACCTGGGTACAACCCCCAGATGATGAAGGCTTGATGCGCGCAAGTGCAATTCTGGGAGAATTTGCCCGGGTAGTACATCCAGCAGAAGGCACCTTTGATTTGAGCGGCTATGAGAACCCTTTGGATGCTATCGTCAGCATAATCACCCGCCATCCCATGCGGCAGGAACAAATTGAGCACTCCCTAAGCGACTGGGACCCCGAGCAGGTGGAGCAATCATTGACTGATTTAATCACCAGCGGTCGAGCACAGGTGGTTGATCGATATGGGATTCACTTTTGGACCGCAAGCCCTTCACACTTCCCCAAGATACCGCAAAGTTATTTGACCTCACCTGAGAGCTTGTTAAATCGAAGATCGTGAGAGTATGTTGAGATGCTCAACTCAATTTTGCTACTCCAGGTTGTGACAGATGAAGACTCACCATTCCCAAAGAATTTCTCAGCAAGAAAACACATTCGGAATTAAGGTTCAAGAGGTTGATGATAATGTCAAATGTAATTACAGAATCTTCGATATTTAGAATATTGACTGATGTTATGCACCCTGATTTTCCGGACCGTAATTTGGTGGTTCTTGGGATGATTCCAGATGTTTACATTGAGAATGATCTCATTTCTGTAACTTTGGCATTACCTTCTTTAGTCGATAGCAATGATCAAGCTCTAGTTAATATTGTGAAGCAGTCGATAGAACAAATCGCTGAGGATTTAGCCGTAAGGGTTAATGTCACGCAAATGGAGCCAGACCAACTCTCGAAATTCTCAGCTTTGACGGACGGATCGCAAGTTGACTCCAATCCACTAAGGCATATCAACACAGTGATCGCAGTGATGAGTGGTAAGGGCGGGGTGGGAAAATCTACCATTGCTGGATTACTGGCATCATCTCTGCGTCAACGGGGCTTTCGGGTCGGCGTTCTTGATGCCGATATCACTGGTCCCAGTATTCCAATGATATTTGGCGCACATCAGATGCCAATTGCTGGCACACAAGGTATCGTACCAGTGTGTTCACGCACAGGCATCAAATTGATGTCGATAAATCTGTTGTTGTCAGATAAAGATCAACCAGTCGTTTGGCGGGGACCGCTCATCGGTCGGGCAATCCAACAATTCTGGGAGGAAATTGAATGGGGTGAATTGGACTTCCTGATCCTGGATTTGCCTCCTGGAACTGCAGATGCATCTCTAACAGTTATGCAATCGTTTCCCTTGGATGGCATTGTATTGGTTACCTCCCCTCAGGACCTCGCAGGTTTGGTAGTTCGTAAGGCAGCTAATATGGCCAAACACTTAGGGATTCAATTGATCGGATTAGTAGAAAACATGAGTCACATAATTTGTCCAAAATGTGGCGAAAGGATATTTATTTTCGGTGAAAGTCAGGTTGAAAATTCTGCTGAGATGATCGGAACACCAGTGCTTGGCAATCTACCCCTGGATACCCTCCTATCAGTATTATGCGATTTTGGAAAAATTGAGGATTACCACAGTGAAGAGTTAGATCATATCACTGATCAGTTGATCGATTTTGTATCAACAAAAAAGGCGATGTCCTCTAAGGCTGTTCCCGCCAGGTAGAGAATACTATGAATAACCACATAATTTATCGAGTGAGTTTATCTGTCATCATTTTGATCTTGATTCTACCGGTAAGTGTCATTTCTGCCGATGAACCTGTCGTGCGCGCTTTCCTTTTTTTCTCCCCATCCTGTCCCCATTGCCATAAAGTAATCGCCGAGGATCTGCCGCCGATAACAGACCGATTTTAGATTCAAGAATGATTGGAAACTCAGTGAACAGTTTCAGAAATTCAACAGGAAGAAATGAGAGAGAAGCTATGGAATTCATTATGCATCCTATTGGTGTAATCCATTCACCATTTACCGACAAAAGTAAAACCCCGATACAACCGTCCCGATCGACAGCGAAAGGTACTGTTGAGATTTTTTCGGATTTCGCTGAAGGATTGGCAGATGTGGAGGGATTTTCTCACATCATCCTGCTATATGTTTTTCATTGCTCTTCAGGTTACGAACTTCAGGTAAAACCATTTCTCGATAACCAATTGAGAGGCTTGTTTGCTACGCGTCACCCCTGCCGACCCAATCCAATTGGGATGTCCATCGTAAGGTTGTTGAATTGTAAAAAAAATGTATTGGAAATCGAAGGCGTAGATGTTTTGGATAACACGCCACTTTTAGACATCAAACCATATGTGCCGGATTTTGATGTAAAAACTGAGGTGCGGACCGGATGGTATCAAGTTCGAAACATGGATGACCAAGTGTGAGCAGGGATGGAGACCTTCACAGCACCACGGGCATTTGTCAATAACCCTCACTATCACAATCAAAGGAGGGCATCTCTTCAGAAGCTAGATCTTTCTAGCATTGATCCTCCCATCATCGACCTGGTTCGTGGCTTTTCAATGCTTCAATACTGCTTCACTTTACAGTGCTGTTATGGCCACTTTCTTTACCCTGGCAACAGAGATGCGGTCAATTTAGAACCACTGCCGCTTGCAGGTGGCACAGAAAGTATCGATTACCGAATTGCCTACCTGGCAATCTGCATCGAGGATTCCATTCCTGGTAAGGATTTATTTGATAATTTGAGAGAAATCCCATCAGTTGATCCGGAGTACATTCAATTTGGTTCAGCCGACTGGTTTTGGGAGAGACAACTCAACTCATATGTTCTGCAAGTCGAACCTGTTAGACATATGACACGCGATAAATGTCGCATCGATTATAGAGAAGCCTTGCACATTGAGAGAGTTAGAATCCAGTTCTTTAAGCAGCTGGATGCGCTGCTTCGGTTGAGGCAAGGGAATTGAGGTCGCCTGATCGCTCTCTGCATAGGCAGAATCCGTGCACCCTGTAGCTGGGTACGAGACCTTTGGACTAATTGTTGAATCAAACAAAAAAGAGATCGTGATGATCCGTTTCAAAAAGTTGTTTTACAACCTGCATCCCTATTTATTGTCATCTTTAGCCAGTGTTTTGACGATCGCACAAATTGTACTGGCTTTCTTCCTGCACAGTCATGGATTTGAAGAGCTCCAGTCGGCTGGATGGATCTGCCTGTGGATTTCGGGGATCTTTGGCATACTGCCGATCATCACATTTCGCAGAAAGGGTGGCGTACCTAAGGGAGAGAGCTACACGAAAACTACGATCCTGGTAGATACCGGTATTTACGCGTTCGTGCGACATCCGCAGAATGGAACAGCCTGGCTATTGATCAATCTGGGCGTCATGTTGATTGCTCGCCACTGGACAAGTGTAGTTCTAGGCTTGGTTTCGATGGCTTTGGTCTATGCAGACACATTCAAAGCTGACCAATACTGCGTTAATAAATTCGGTGAAGAATATAGTAGATACATGGAAAGGGTGCCCAGGGTGAATTTCGTGGCAGGGATACTCAGGCATATGCAGAGCAAGTAAGAACTTGTAGTTTGCCTCGTTGGCATTACTTGGTTTGGACAACAAGTTCAGGATTAGAAAAGCCAATGGTGACTCTTCTTGGTGCAGCATCTATCACATACTTCAGACCACTGTTACCTTTCAGCTTAGATTTTGCTGGTGGAGTGATGCTTCATGATATTTCCGGTGAATTTATAACTGCCAGCTATGGCCACGGAAATGGACATGGAGCAATTTGTGGATTCAAACCCGGATTTATACTACTTCCTGTAATTTTTCATTGGTTAGGTTGAATCCTATCTTGGATGATTATGAAACCGCAGATATTTTTTCTTTGAGGTTAGAGATGTCAATAAATAAGCACATACGAACTGCGATCTTTCTATTTGTGATGCTGATCACACTAACCACGCCAACTTCTGCAATTGGTAAAGCTTCTAGTGAAACTCC
>Ga0209742_10000850_pt1 | contig 15235 bp, 16 predicted proteins | sample DeeMarSeWOR38_10_FD_187462 | JGI IMG/M metagenome (GOLD analysis project Ga0209742, IMG submission 187462) | Marine sediment microbial communities from White Oak River estuary, North Carolina - WOR-3-8_10 (SPAdes) (version 2) | ecosystem: Environmental > Aquatic > Marine > Intertidal zone >... | reverse complement strand
GAACTGGAAGAACTGGCTGCTGCAACGACCGCGAACTGTGAACGGCTATTTTCTTTATAACCATCTACTGTGCGCAATTTAGCTTTAAGCAGACACTACTGGCTTAAGATGATTTCAATTTGATTGCAGACTTTTATATGTGATTAAACAGAAATGTTGGAGTTATATCGTGATAAATAAATTCATGCTTTTTGTTGTTCTATTTCTTTACATCAATGTATCTGTTGCGGGCTCCTATGAAGAGGCAATCGCCAACTGGAAGTCTCATGAAGATGTTGCACGTTGGCTGAATAGCAACTTCTCATTTGAAAAAAGTCGCCAAAAACAGATATCAAAACGACTAAAGCAACAAGGGCCGAGCGGGCTCCTGGTTCGAAACCCGGCCAAGTTGTATGAAGATAGTCATCGGGGATTTTGCGCGGATTCTGCAAATTTCGCGATCCAGTCATTAAATAAGATCAGTCCATCCTATAACGCCAGATGGGTATTTATCTGGAACGATGCAGGCCGACCCAACCATTGGGTGGCCGCATTCGACTATGAAGAAAAGCTATATATCATGGATTATGGAACTGGCAAGAAGTGGAAGGCAATGCAGGGTGTACATGGTCCCTACGATTCGCTTGATCAATATAGAGACTTCCTGGCTTCATTAAGCCTGCCGAATTTTAAAGTCGGAGATGTCCTATTTAGAGATATGCCAGGACAAGAAGATTAAATACTATCGATCCTATGCACTCTCTCGTGCGTGCTACTCTATACGTCAGTTTGACTCGAAGTTGAACTTCTTAGAGGAAATAAGCAGTAATTCAGAATGGTCTTGTGACGCAGTTGTCCGCTTCTGGCCTAAAGCGTAATATTTCGATCTTTCAATAGCGAAGGGTGTCAAGACCGCCAACGAAGAAGCGGCTGACGACACCACGCACTTCATTGCGAAGTTCTTCGTCATCGCGTCCGCAATAGCGCTCGTAGAGATCGCCGGCAATTGCAGCAAATTTCTCCAGCAAGTCCGGATCGAAATGCTGACCTTTACCCTCATCCAGAATTCGCATGGTTTCGTCGTATGAGAAGGGTTCCTTGTACGGTCGGCGCGATGTCAGTGCATCAAAAACGTCCGCTATCGCAAAAATCCTCGCTTCAATCGGTATCGCCTCGCTCGCCAACTGGTCGGGATAACCACTACCGTCGTACTTTTCGTGATGGCCACTCACTACCTGGCCAGCATCATTGAGCCAGCTGCTGCGCGCGACGATATCGATACCGTGGTTAACATGGGTTTTCATGATTTCAAATTCATCGGCATCCAGGCGTGCCGGCTTATGCAATATGTTGTCGCGAATGCCAATTTTACCAACGTCATGCAGGAACGCGCCCTTGATCAAACCGCGAATCCGATCTGAATCCAGCCCGGCAGCTTCAGCGAGACGAAGAGAATAGAGCGTTACACGATAATTATGCGCATCGGTATCGCTGTCTCGCTTGGCGATGGCGCTGCCCAGTACTTCAAGCGTTTCCAGATTCGAGGCCAGCAGGCCCTCGGAATAACGCGCCAGGCGACGTGTGAGATTCAGAATTACCGGGTAGAGCAGCAGGGCGGTTGCCAGCACAATCAGCGCCACGTAACCTGCGGTTTCGATCGCGGCCGCTCTAACACTCGCGACGGTTTCGTCTGAAATGCGAAACAGACCCTCGCCCCAGGCGGCAAGTTTTCCATTTCGACCGATGACGGGCACGACCACATGAACGTAGGGGTGCTCGTTGATCTCAACGGTTTTCAGCCAGTTATCGTTGGCCTCGGGGAACCTTTGCGGTGTCGAATCGATAGTACTGGTCAGCGTGGTCACGTCTGTTCCAATGGGCGTAGTGCGTGCACCTAGAACGGACGCGTCGCGGTCGTAGAAGCGAACGTAGGTGAACTCACCATGCCGGCGGTCACGGCTATATACTTTTCCCCTGTCCAGTACTTGTTGTACTGCAGAAGGGAGGTTAATTTTTGAACGTTCACGCAATTGCTGTACGTCCAGTCGTATCCATTCAATTCCGTTCTGCGCCGTCAGTAGCACAACCTCGCCAATACGATCGTACCCCCTCAGGTAGGCGACCGCGCCAAAAACGACAGCGACGACGATCGTCACTGCCAGCAGCCGTAGAGCGAGCACAGTGCGTACAAATGTCTTTAATGAGTAGTGTTTTGCTGGCATCGCTTGTTCTGGTATCAGGTGTACCTATCTCAACACGCTATTTCAGAATATTGTTGCAAGATTAATTCGCAATCGATGCGGCGGTTTCAACGGCCGTAACCAGGCTCTCTGGTGAAATATAGCAATGCGGGGAAAAACGAACGCCGCCACCGCGCATCGCACAAACAATCTTATTGTCTGTCAGCGTCTTATGTAATTTCTCGGCTGGTACAAGATTGCTCGAGAAGGTAACAATACCAGCGAGGCGAGCGGGGGAGGGGTCGGTGATCAACTCCAGGGCAGTGTGCCTGCCAATCTCTTTAACCAGTGTTTCGACGTTGGCAGTGATGCGACGCTCGACTTCTCCCATGCCAATTTCTTCCAATAGCGACAGGCTGGCGGACAGCGCCTGGATACCGAGCATATTGTTGCTGCCACACTCAAAGCGTCGCGCACTGGCAGCCGGTTCCCAGTCCTTGGTATCGAAATCGAAATGATGTTCAATCATGTGCCAGCCATATTGATGCAGCGCCAAACGATCACGCCATGTATCCGAACAATAGAATACGGCGATACCTTCTGGTCCAAGTAGCCACTTGTGTGCATCGGCCGCAAGAAAATCGATATACATGGCCTGTACGTCGAGTTGGACGGCACCCACCGCCTGGATTGCGTCCACGCAAAACGCGACATCGCGTTGGTTGCATTCGCTGCCCAGTCGCTCCAGATCCATTCTCAGGCCACTGGCATATTGCACGGCGCTGATTGCCAATACTCGAGTGCGAGAATCGAAAGCGGAAAGAAGGGCGTCTTCCGGAGAATCGCCACCTCGCAAACTGACCTGCCGTACCTCAACCCCGAGGGAATGCAGCGACTCCCAGACGATGCGATTTGACGGGAACTCCTCGTCACTGATGACGACATTGTCTCCTGGCCGCCAGGGGAAGCCATGAGCGACGACAGACAGGCCTTCAGAGGTGTTTTTCAGGAATGCGATGTCATTCGCCGACGACGCCCCGATAAACGCCGCGAGGCGCTGTCTGAGGCCGTTTTCCAGCTCCAGCCATTCGGCAAAGTGACTCGAACCCTCGTTAACGCATTCGTCTGCAAACGCATGTACCGCTTCGGCAGTTCGTTTGGGCCACGGTGCAACCGCCGCGTGGTTCAGGTAATTCAGCCGTTGCGTAACCGGGAACTCACTTGCCAATAGCGCATCGATCGCAGTTATTGCATTGTTTGGGGACATAACGGGTACAATCTAACAGAGGTGATAGAGGACCGGATACGCCAAATCTCCTGAAAAAGGTCTATTTGCTGGTCCTAGTATCACTTCGCATAATGTATATTATGTTAAATAATGGAAATACGCGGGGATAACTTTAGTCTTTAGTTTCAATGTGTTTTGTAGATACTTTGAAGTACTGCCCCTGCCGTTCGACAAGGTTTAGACTTACGACCACATCAAAATAAAAAACAAACTCAAACGTCGATCCAAACTTATCTCGCCATGCAGATACCGCTGACCAGTGTTATGCATCGCGCAACCCAACCAGGCCAATACATCGCATGCAAACTCAATCGGAATTCCTGAAGCTCAGGCAACACCTGGAGCAGATTATCGTGGGTCAGCGTACCCTGCTGGATCGACTGATGATCTGCCTGCTTACCGGTGGCCACGTGCTTCTGGAAAGCGCTCCTGGCCTTGCCAAGACCACCGCGGTCAAGGCGCTGGCCAGTGGCGTCCACGCCAGCTTTCAGCGAATTCAATTTACCCCCGACCTGATGCCGTCGGACATTACCGGTAGCGAGATCTTCAATCCGAAAACCGGTGATTTCCAGTTTGCCCAGGGGCCGATATTTCACGAAATCATCCTCGCCGACGAGATAAACCGGGCGCCACCCAAGGTGCAATCGGCCTTGCTCGAGGCCATGGAAGAACATCAGGTTACTATCGGCGGTCATTCACACGCGTTACCGAATCTCTTTATCGTGATGGCGACACAGAATCCCTTGGAGCAAACGGGTACTTATCCCTTGCCCGAGGCGCAGCTCGATCGCTTTTTGCTCCATGTTGTTCTGGATTACCCGTCGGAAGATGAAGAAATGCAGATTCTGGAGCGGGATCGACGGCTGCACTTTGCCAGTGACGAGAGCGCGCCAGATACGCGAATTAGTCCGGATACCGTATTGAAGGCAAGACATGAAGTTGCCGAGGTGCACATCGAGCAGTCGCTGGAGCGGTACGTGGTATCACTAGTCAACGCGACACGCGATCCCGGTAAATGGATCGACGGTTGGCAAAAACATATCCAGTTTGGTGCGTCACCACGCGCGACATTGGCCATGGTGCGCGCCGCCAGCGCCCACGCATACCTGGTTGGGCGTGATTACGTCACGCCAGACGATGTGATTGAAGTCGCGCCCGATGTCCTGCGTCATCGCATCATTCCCGGTTTTGCCGCCCGCTCCAGTCAGCTTGATGCTGACCAGTTGATCCAGGGAATTCTGCAGGCCGTAACCATTCCCTGAATGAGATGCGTGCTCCAGCTATCCAGACCTTATGGCAACGTTATCGAGACTTGATCTCAAGGACTCCCGTTTCGTTTACAGAACCGCTGCTGGACAACAAAACCCTCGATGACCTGCAACACCGTGCGCAATCGGCGTTGCAACCGTTGATCGCACCCCGACAGGTTTCTTCTCATAAGCTGATTGGTGAGCAGCTATCGCGCTTTCGTGGCCGGGGTTTCGAGTTCGAGGAAAACCGGAATTACCAGACTGGCGATGAGCCGAGACTGATCAACTGGCGACTGTACGCCAGAACCGGCGATCTCTATACAAAGGTATTTAATGAAGAACGTCGGCCCGAGGTTTATCTGGTTGCGGATCGCCGGGCCGGTATGCGTTTTGGTACACGGGGCCAGCTCAAGGCGGCGCAAGCGGCGAAAATTGTCGCCTCGGCTTTCTACCAGGCGCAGCGTCAGGCACTGGCCGTTGGCGGCATCATACTCAATGAAACCGTTGACTGGTTTGCGCCGGCTATGGCTAAAGCAACATCGCTGGACTTTGTTCGGTCGCTTGCCCTGCCGTGCCCCCCGCTTGGTTTCGATACACCCCAACCCGACCTCAATTCCGCTTTCAGCCTGTTGCTGGACCGAATACCGCACGGCAGTTATATCCTCTGCGTCAGTGACTTCTCCGATCTGGACGCGGACACCTCAGCATCGCTATTGCACCAATTGAGCCGCCACAACGATGTCGAGGCAATCCTGATCAGGGATCCGGCTGAAGATCGCATGGGTGCGCATGGCACCTTGCTGCTGGATGATCCGGATTCAGATGTTCCGATTCGTATTGATGATGGTGATCGGGAACTGCGTGCCCGGTACAAGGAGGCGATTGCGAGACAAGACTCCGAGATACGTGAAGTCTTCCAGCTCGCGGGCATTCCTCTCAGATCTTGCAGTACCGAAGACGAGATTGATGCTTGCCTGGATCACCCGCATGCCTACCAGTAGCCTGGCGGATACCGAGTGGGTGGATATCGTTCCGCCGGTAGCCGTGACGGCATCACCCGATGTTGCCCTGGTGTTACTGATCGTGGTCGCCGTGCTAGTGGCGGCGATGATGGCAACCTGGTTTTATTCTACCCAACCCAAACAACAGGCTCTGCGCAAACTCAGGCCCCTGATCCATGCGCCCGGACTGAATCCAGATCAACGTCGTGACAGGTGTCACCTGATTGCGCAGCAACTCGGCGCGGCGTTCGGGGTAACACGCCTGTCTGCCGTATGTATTGACGATGCAAGGCAGGAGCGTTGGCAAGAATTTCTCCAGCAGCTAGATCAAAAGCGCTTTAGCCCGGAGCCCCCTTCAGGTGAAGACCTTGCGCAACTGGCGGCCCAGGCGGTCAACTGGCTGAGGCCGCGTTAGTGGACAGCCTGCTGACCCAGCTCTCGCAAGTCCAGTTTGTCAGCCCTGCGTGGTTCTGGCTTTGGCCGTTTCTGGTATTTGCCGTCGCCCTGCTCCTGCGCCACTCCAGGCTGGATCCGGTTAATGCCTTGCCACAGCCACTGTCAACGACGCGCTATCGTCATCCGGCCTATCGACTGTTGAGAGAGCTGGTTGCGGCGCCTGAACGAAAGTCGGAAGCTCGCTTTAACAAGGGTCGACTTGCAGTCTATGCCATTGCCCTGCTCGGCCTGGTCACCGCCCTCGCCCACCCCTTCCGCCTGGGCGAAGAGTTGCCGGCGCCACCCGAGTACCGCGATACCGTTTTTCTGGTCGACAGCTCGATCAGCATGTTGCGACGCGACTACCTCGTTGACGACAAGCGCGTTGATCGGATGACGTTGCTTAAAAGCGTGTTGACGCATTTTATTGACCAGCTCGAAGGCAACCGTATATCCGTTGTCGCCTTTTCTGAACAAACCTATACGTTGGTACCGCTGACCGCTGACTATGATTTCTTGCGCGCCATGGTGCGGCGACTGGAGCCGGCGCTGTTCACCGGTTCGCGCAGTGATATCAGCCGGGCCATGCTTTATACCCTGCGGAAACTGGAACACAGTGGTTCCCTGCCAGCATCGGAACGACCGGCGCTGGTGTTGTTGACCGATGTCAACCGACCGGTTCGTGACATCGATCCACGGGTAACGGCGAGTTACCTGGCCCAACAAGGCTACCGTTTGCACGTGATTGCCATCGGCGCGCCCAGTTACGCAGCGGATGAAAAGGCGATCGCATCGCTGATTTACCACCCGGTGAACTTTGATTTACTGAAAAAGATTTCCGCAAACGCCGGTGGCAAGTTTTTTTGGGCCAGGGATATTGGCAGCCTGCAACAGGCAATGCTAACCATCCAGCAAACGGAGCGGCGTGCGGTAGAGATTGCGCCGCGCCATGTCCCGGTCTCGTTATATCAGTGGCCACTGGCGGCCAGTATTGCCTGGATTGTCCTGATGCAGTTGCCGCGTATACGCAGGCGGGTGTCATGAGTCCGCTGATGACCGGTGTTGAATGGCGTGAACCGATGTGGCTTTGGCTGGCGCTGTTTCCCTGGGCGCTGCTGCTGGTGCGTCAACTGCTTGCCGGTTCCATGTCAAAAGACTATGCCGAGCACAAGCTATTACCCTGGGCGCTGTCGGCGCGCGGGCTTTCAGTCAAACACCATGCTGTCTGGCAACAGTTCCTGCTTGGCTTTGCCTGGTTGTTGCTGGCAATGGCTGCCGCCGGCCCTCGTGTTGCGCAGACCGTCTACGACACGGATCAGTCGCACTATGGACAACTGATAGTGTTAGTCGATGTCTCGCGCTCGATGACCGCTGACGATGTTTCTCCCAGTCGCCTGCAGCGAGCGAGACTGGAACTGCTGGACCTGGTTTCGCGTATTGATCAAAGCCGGGTTGGACTGGTGGTCTACGCCGCGCGCCCGCACTTGCTCTCCCCGCCCACCGCCGACAAGTCGCTATTACAGTTTTACCTGCAACAGTTGCGTTACGGCTTGCTACCGACGCACGGTTCAGACCTGCGCACAGCACTCGAGTTCGCCGGGAGCCAGTTTGGTCGTAGTTCAGCTGCAAAATCGATTCTGATCGTTAGCGACGGCGAAATCAGCAGCGTCAACGCCAACGAAGACCGGGCGCTGGACGAGGCGGTGACCAGCTTGCGGCAACAAAACATCAGTGTCTTTGCTCTTGGTGTCGGCACCCGCAAGGGCGCCGCGATTTTCGCTGACGATGGTAGCTGGCTGGCCTACGAAGGCACAGAAGTCGTTTCGCGGCTTCAGGCAGATCGGCTCGAGCGCATCAGCACCATTGGCGGTGGCGACTACAGTGAAATTCGTGCCAACGACAGCGAGTGGCGGATTCTCTATGACCAGGGAATTGCGAACCAGCAGACCCGGTCTGCCATCGCTCGCGGTACCGGCTGGATTATCTGGCAGGAGTTCTACAGCTGGTTTCTGGTTCCGGGTGTAATGCTCTGGTTGGCCGCCTACCTGCGACCGCGTGCGCGTGAACACAACGTATCGTTAATGATTATGTTTGTACTCGCCGGGACGGCATTGACACCCAATACTGACGTATTCGCCGCAGATCTGACCGCGTCGCAGCGCGCCGTTGCGGCGTATCAGCAAGAGGCATACCAGGATGCGCGCCAGTGGTATGTGCGTGTTCCCGGTTACGACGGGCGAATGGGTGAAGGCAGCAGCAACTATAGGCTCGGAAAGTATGACTTGGCGGTTCGGCAATTTGTTCGCGCCACGCTAGAGGCCAACAGTGATTCGCAGCGTGCCGACGCCCTGTTCAACCTGGCCAACAGCTATTTCAAATTATCGAGGTATCGGCAGGCAGCGGAGATCTATACCGATGCGTTGCGCTATCGGCCACAGGACAAACACATTTCGCGCAACCTTGCCTATGCGCAGGCGTTGATTAAAAAGGAACAGGCAGGCGGAGCCGCTACTGGGAGGCCTGGCACCGGCCCACGGTCGGCAACACCGCCTGATGGAACCGATATCAGTGATGCTGGAATTCTTCTGGACACGGAAACCGGGGCCAAGCGCGCGCCCGCGCCGCCGGTAGGCAAGATTGCCGGGCACCCGGACTCGGACCTGGTGCGTAGCGGTATTCGACGCGCAGAACTGGCGGCGACCGACATCGAACAATCTGACGATCCGGTATGGACCTATGACATTACCTCAACCGATGGTGTTGCCCTGAAAGCTGCCGAAATCCAGATCGATGAGAGCATCTTGTGGCAACGCATCCTCGAGTACGAAGAGGAATTTCCGGTGCTGGTGGAGACGCCATACGAGCTGCCCGGAGTGCAACCATGGTAATTCGTGCTCTGGTACTCGCGGTAATCCTTTTGGTTGCCGGCCCGGTAACGGTTGGCAAAGCCGACGAAAGTCGACTGCAGGTGTTGGTAGGCGGTGGCGTGATCGAACAGGGTCGCATGATGACCATTCGCCTGGCGTCACCCGATCCCGGCCTGCTTGAGAATATCGACTTGTCGCCACTGGAGGCTGACTTTGCGATTCATAAAACGGGAAGCGTTGCCCGTGATTCCCGAATGCACTCCTACGTGCGCCAACTCCAGCTCTATCCGCGTCGAAGCGGTCACGTTAACGTTCCATCGTTAGGTCACGGCATTCATGCGACACAGGCGATTGCGATTGACGTGGCGCCGGCTACCGATCGGCAGGACCGTGCACCCATCACCGTTCATACCCGGATCAGCGAGAAATCGCTTTGGCTGAAACAGGGTTTTTATGTACGGGTTGATGTCGAGACCAACTCCGAGATCGTGGATATTGAAACGCCGCCCTTTGAGGCGAGCGGGTTCAAGTCGTTTGTACTCCCACCTGAGAGCAATACCGTTTCCGGCCGTACGATACACCGATTGGGCTGGGCCATTTTTCCGTTGGAAGCGGGATCGCAAAGGCTGCGTCTGCCTCCGCTCATGTTCAAACGTGACGGCGTTGTGACGCACCGATTCTTTCTTCCCGCGTACGCGATCGAGGTTAAATCACTACCCTCCTATATCCCGGTCACCATCCCGGTAGGTCGGGTTAACGTCATGGTGCCGCCACGCAAGTTGATCCCGACCACCAGCGGCGAATTATCTTATCTTGCGTTTCGTATCGAAGCCGAAGGGATGCCTGCACAGTTCGCCGATTTTATCAGTCAACAGCTGACATCGTCAGAAACCACGGCGCTCTACCCTGCGGAGTTACAAACGGAGATCGGCTTCAAGGCAGGCGTTGCCGTGACGCGGCTGGACTATCGCGTGCCGTTTGTTGCCACCGGGTTTGGCTCAAGCCAACTACCCACCATGCGGGTACAGGTCTTTGATCCGGCCAGTGGAACCCTGGTGACACAACAGCATGCCCTCGGCACGATCATGTCGGTTCCACGATGGCTCCAGGTTTTGCTAACCGTGATGGTGGCCCTCGTGGTTTTCTATTTCAGCGTACGTGCGCTGCATGTGCTGCGTGCGTACTGGCGCAAGTTCCGAATTTACCGGGAGGCGACACGCAAGATCCGGAACGCCGACAACGCACAGGATATCCGGCAGGCGCTGATCGCCATTGCCCGGGCCGAGGCATGGCCGGCAAATATTACTGTCGACAACTGGGCCCGGCAGTGGACGCGCAGGTTCTTCACTAGTGATAATCTGGTGCAGTGCCTGAACCAGCTACAGGCCCTTTTGTATGGAAAGGCAAAAACATCGGTAGCGCCCATACAGGTTGAGCTACTGAGCGTGTGTTACCGGCGTCTGCCACTGCTAAAGGTAATCGACTTACCGGGCAAATGAACGCTAAAAAGAAAAGTCTCGATATCAATTTGCACATCGCCGAGTTGCTGCGGCTAATGGCCGGTATTCTGGAACAGCAAGATGCCAACCCGTTCCGTATCAATGCCTATCACCATGGTGCGGACACCATCGCCAACCTGGATGAACCGGTCGACGCGATCCTGAAGCGCGGCGGCGTGGATGCCCTGATCGCACTCCCGACCATTGGCAAGGGTATCGCCCTGGCGATCAATGAGATTATAAACACCGGCCGCTGGTCACAACTGGACCGTCTTCGTGGTGAAATCGAACCGGAAAAGCTGTTTCAGACCGTTCCCAATATAGGGCCGAAACTGGCTCACGATATACACGAGCAATTGCATATCGATACGCTCGAGGCGCTTGAATCGGCGGCGTTCGAAGGCAGGTTGGAGGCTGTTTCCGGTGTCGGCCCAAGAAAAGCGAGCGCCATCCAGGCGAGTCTCGCTGCCATTCTCGGTAAAGCTCGTCCCACGCGCCCTGCTGGCGACACCGGCATCAAACCGATTGTCGCAGACCTGTTGCGCGTGGATGCGGAATACAGAAAAAAGGCCGCGGCGAAAAAACTGCCGACGATAAGTCCCAAGCGCTTCAACCCGGACAACCGGGCCTGGTTACCAGTACTGCATACTACTCATGGTGATTGGCACTACACCGCGGTGTTTTCCAATACTGCCCGCGCGCATCAACTGAAAAAAACCGGTGACTGGGTGGTGATCTATTTCTACGACCACCATCACCAGGAGGCGCAGTGCACAGTGGTCACAGAGACCCGTGGTGCGCTTATCGGCAAGCGCGTTGTCCGGGGTCGGGAAGCGGAATGTAAGGAGTATTATCGCTAAGCTGAAAAGCGCGCGATCGCGCCGAGTATCTGCTGGTTCAACTGATTGCGTTCGGTCACGATATCGCTAACGGACTCAACCGCGGCAATACTGGAAATATACTGTTCGGGCAGACCGTGGTGGTCGGCGCCGCGCAACACCAGCTCCCGGTACCAATGATACGGTTGCAGGTCTGGTTCAATATGGCTTGCCTGGGCGATGTAAACAAATGCCTCATGTAGCCCGTTGTCGCTGGCGACCTTCAATTGCTCGACCTCGTAACCCTTGCCCACGCCTTCAAAGCGGTCCAGCACGAGGCGTTCACTCGCCGGCATCTGGTACAGCGCACCATAAATGATGTCGTTGGCATCCCCGGTATACCACGCGTCTGCCTTCGCCGATCCGTCATCCGAGCGCTTGTGAAAACACAGCTGGTAGCCTGCCAGGGTTGCTGTGCACAGAAAGGCACTTTCCGGCACCCGCTGCTGCAGGCGCACCGGATGCAAATTGGAGCCATACGCAAAATATTTTATTGTCGACATGTTGCTAGAGAAATTCCTGCTGGTACCTGGCTTCATCGAAACCGACAATGAACTTGCCATCATTGTCGATCACCGGGCGTTTGATAATGGTCGGATGCTTCAGAACCAGATTTGCAGCATTGGATTTATTGAGACTTTCCCGCTGCTTTTCGGGGAGCTGGCGCCACGAAGGCCCACGTTTGTTGATTAACACCTCGAGCGGCACCTGTTTTATCCATGCGTTGACGATCTGCGCAGTCAGACCGTCCTTGCGCATATCAAAGAAGATAAAGTCGACCTTGTTTGCCCCGAGCCATTTACGTGCTTTACGCACCGTATCGCAATTGGGAATACCGTAAACCGTAATCATGTTCGCACTATCAAGATAACAAATACGTTCTGGCGTGAATGCTGTGTGGCAACAACGATGTGATGCAGTAAGCGTCCTTCGTGGAGATGCTAGGTTTCTTCGTCTGTAGACGGGTCCATGGAGCCACGCCAATCGCTGGGGGCTTCCACCCTCTCCAGGTCAAGCGTCGCCCATTCCGACGCGTCGATTTCGTTCAGGTCGCCGTCCTGATGCTGCAACTCTATCATTCCCGAACTTTCGTCGATCGAGACTACGCGGAATATCCGGTTTCGGGTGGTCTCGTACCATTGGCCTTCGATGGGCTCAAGCGTATTCGGCATATCAATTTCCTCCAAATTGCCCTTTGATGATGCCCATTCTGCTTCAGTCAGGGGCGAGGAACATTGATTTCAGTCATACGAAGCTGAAAACGCCTACTGAGCTCTCTTGATCTGGATGGTGAATATATTGCCGAGCGCCGATTTCAGTTCTTCCAGCGTCAGGAAATCGATTTGGCCGCGATCGCCCCAATGGAGACAGACCATTTCTTTGACCTCGGGCTGCTTCTCGGAACGCAGGCTCAGTATGGTCGCGTACTTGATCAGCGACGGCCCACCACTTCCGACGCCGACACCCACACTAAGGCCGCCGCTGAACCCGCCGCTTGCGCTCAGGTTGGCAACATCAAGACTGGCAACACGTATCGTCCTGCTACTCGTATAGTCTTCCCACTCGTTTACCTTTGTGAGTTCGAAGCTATCGGGGGCAATCTTGCGGGCCGTGGCAGAAACCTTGTGCATGAATATCTGGCAATGCGGATAGTAGACGTCGACGTTGTTATACGGGACTACCTTGCCGCGGAAAATATATGCAGACCGGCGCTCCTGTTCGATCACGATCGGCTGATTCAGCACAAAGCGCGATCCCACCGGTACCAGTTGCTTTATGCTGGAGGGCGTATTCTTCAACGACATGCCACAGCCGCTCGTCAGCACGCCCAGTAGTAACGTGGCTGAAACGAGAAAAATACGGGGTGAGAGATTCATGGGCGCAGCTCCTCAAAGAGATATGTGGAGACTATGCTACGTCCAGTGACCGGCGGCCGTAAAGTGGTGCCCGGGGCCGGAATCGAACCGGCACGGTGTCGCCACCGAGGGATTTTCTTACCCGCTACAGCTTTCGCTGCCAGAAAATGGGGTCGGAGTTGCTACTCTGACCCATTTTCTGTTTGGGGTCTGGACTTTCTCTTTATCCTATCGGGATCGAAAACCCGACTTAGACAGGAGCCGTCAAGTCTCTACACTTTCCCGGCCTATTGGCCAGGCTTAGCTCGGGATTGCCACCGCCTTCAAAGCACTGAGGTTTCCCCGAATTTGACTCCATTCACGACAGGGGTTTCCCGCCTGTGTGCTCAAAATTTAAGTCCCTTGCGTCTACCAATTTCGCCACCCGGGCATGGGTGAAGAGGCGGCATTCTAACGGTATACATAAGCTGTATCCATACGCGGGGGCATTTGTTTCTACGCACAGAACGCCACAGGCATTGCTAAAATGACATTACTTAAAACGATACGATTAGCAGTTCATTGCGTTTACCATATAATGGAAGAATCTAGACAACGGTAGATGTCATGCAACCCCACCTGAACAAGCGGATATGAAGCTGCACAAATACACTCTGGACCAACTCAAAGAAGCCATACGCGATTCTTCTTCTATGCGACAGGTTTTGCTGCGTCTCGGGGTGGCCCCGTACGGGGGTAACTACGACGTACTGCGCAAGTCGATCAATTACTTTGATCTGGATATCTCGCACTTCACCGGTCAGGCCTGGAACAAGGGGCAGAAACTGGCTCCAAAACAATCGATCAAGAATTATCTCAATAACAAGGTCCCGATTCAGTCGCACAAACTGAAGAACCGGCTTTTAAACGAAGGCTATTTTGACCACCAATGCAGAGCTTGCAGCAACACGCGTTGGCAAGACCAGCCAATACCGCTGGAGCTGGACCATATCAACGGAAACAACAAGGACAATCGACTGTCGAACCTCCGACTGCTGTGCCCTAATTGCCACGCGCTGACTCCGACTTACCGGAGTAAGAATCGATCAAGGAGTTAGTGGGTAAGGAAAGATGGAGGCCGGGGCCGGAGTCGAACCGGCCTACGTGGATTTGCAATCCAGTGCATAACCGCTTTGCTACCCGGCCTATGTACTAATGATCTTATTATAAAAAAGCCCCGGATACCCATCCGGGGCTTTAGGGAGTCTGGAGCGGGAAACGAGACTCGAACTCGCGACCCCAACCTTGGCAAGGTTGTGCTCTACCAACTGAGCTATTCCCGCGCGGGTTCCGTATTGTATGTATGCCCCTGCCCCTGTCAAGCACGGGTTTTTGGCTGGCTCAGTGGCCGTTACTGGACAGTGCCGGCCATGCCGCCCGCAGGTAGCTCAGCATCGACATCAGGGTCAGGATCGCAGCCAGGTACAGCAGGATTTCGCCGATGGTCATGATAGGGATGGACCACAGTGAATCCCTGAACAACAAAAACGAGATCGCCACCATCTGCATCACGGTTTTTACCTTGCCCAGGGACGAGACCGCCACTTTCTTGCGCTTGCCGATCTCGGCCATCCATTCACGCAGGGCCGAGACCGTGATTTCGCGGCCAATTATCACCAGCACCATCACCACGAACAGGCGGCTGTCCCAGACGTGTCCATGGACCAGCGGGTCCGAGGCCAACAACACCAGTGCCGCCGCTACCACCAGCTTGTCGGCCACCGGGTCCAGAAAGGCCCCCAGCGGCGATGCCTGCTCCAGACGGCGCGCCAGGTAGCCATCGAGCAGATCGGTAAGCGCGGCGACCACGAAAATGGCGGTCGCGACCGCCGCGGCCCAACGACCTGGCATGAAATAGACGACCACCAGGGCGGGGATCAGCGCCAGCCGTATCAGCGTGAGGATGTTCGGGATATTCAGCAAAAATCAGGAATCCTGTGAGTGAAAGACATCATATATTTTT
>Ga0209742_10000849_pt1 | contig 15242 bp, 16 predicted proteins | sample DeeMarSeWOR38_10_FD_187462 | JGI IMG/M metagenome (GOLD analysis project Ga0209742, IMG submission 187462) | Marine sediment microbial communities from White Oak River estuary, North Carolina - WOR-3-8_10 (SPAdes) (version 2) | ecosystem: Environmental > Aquatic > Marine > Intertidal zone >... | reverse complement strand
GACTTCGCTGATAGCCCTTCCGTGGCCCGCCTGTTGCGCGAACAGCGGCTCGAGGAATCCCGTTTCGCCAGTCGCAAGTCCCACGGCCCGAAACACAGACGGCAGTTCGACAACGATGACGAGTATGACGATCTCGGCGATTACGACAAGTACGACGACTACGACGATTACGACGAAGATTACGAAGATTACGACGAACAGGAATTCGATTCCTATGCCGGTGGCGGCATAGGTCACTAGGAGCAGGGTCGACCCTACCCGCGGCCCCTGGTCCGGGTCTTGCCGGGGCGGGCATTTTTCTCGATGAATTCGATAATCATGCTCGCCACGTCCTTCCTGGTCGCGGTCTCGATACCTTCGAGGCCGGGGCTCGAGTTGACCTCCATGACCACGGGGCCGTGATTCGACCGTAGCAAATCGACGCCGGCTACGTTGAGCCCCATGACCTTGGCTGATCGCACTGCCGTCGACCGTTCTTCCGGCGTGATCTTGATCAGCTTTGCCGTGCCGCCACGATGCAGGTTTGAGCGGAATTCCCCCTCCTTGCCCTGGCGCATCATCGACGCAACAACCTTGTCGCCGATGACGAAACAGCGAATGTCTGCACCGCCGGCTTCCTTGATGTATTCCTGCACCATGAAGTTTGCTTTCAGGCCGCGAAAGGCTTCGATGACGCTTTCTGCCGCTTTCTTGGTCTCTGCCAGCACCACGCCGACACCCTGCGTACCCTCCAGCAGCTTGATGACTACGGGCGCTCCTCCCACGAGCTTCAGCAGGTCATCGGTATCCCCGGGTGCATTGGCGAACCCGGTGACCGGCAGGCCGATCCCCTTGCGCGATAATAGCTGCGAGGCGCGAAGCTTGTCCCGCGAGCGGGTGATGGCAACGGACTCGTTGACCGAGTAGACGCCCATCATTTCGAACTGCCGCACGACAGCAGTGCCGTAGAACGAAACCGATGCACCGATTCTCGGGATGACAGCATCGATGCCCTTGATCGCCTCACCATTGTAGTGGATCTGCGGGTTGTGGCTGACGATGTTCATGTAGCAGCGCTTGTGATTGATTACGCGCACGTCGTGTCCGCGCTCCTCGCCGGCCTCGACGAGGCGGCGCGTGGAATACAAGTTGCGATTTGTCGACAGAATTCCGAGTTTCATTTCTGATGTCCGATCAGTCTGCAATGAATCAGGCGCCATGGACGGCGGCAAACTCCTCCACCCGGCCCTCGGCCCGCGCCACACTCTTGAAAGCCGCGACATGGAAGAGCGCATCCCCTTCGTGCGCGAGCGGCAGTTTGCTGTGGCCGATAATGATGCCGTCGAACGGTGCCTTGACCGATTCTTCCTCTTCGCTGACCGGGTCGCCGATCACGGCGAGCGACTGGCCTTCCGTAACGCGGGAACCGAGATCGACTTTCGGAATTACTATGCCGCTCTCGGGCGCCCTGACCCAGCTCGTCGAGTCGGCAATGACCGGCGAGACCGGACTCGACCGCTTGCTTAACGGTAACATGCCGATGAGGCGCATTGTATTGATCACACCGCGCAGGCCGGCGCGTATGGAGAGTTCGTCGAACCGCAGCGCTTCGCCGGCCTCGTAGATCAGCATGGGCATGCCCTTGTCCGCAGCACACTGGCGCAGAGAACCGTCGCGCGCATTCGAGTTAATGATGACGGGCGCACCGAACGCTTTGGCAAGCTGCAACGTCGCATCGTCGTCCAGGTTGCCGCGAACCTGGGGCAGGTTGGAACGGTTGATGGCGCCCGTGTGCAGGTCGATGCCAAAGTCCGCCCCTGCGACAATCTCGTGCATGAAGGTGTATGCCATCCGTGCCGCGACGGAACCCCTGCGGCTGCCGGGGAACGAGCGGTTGAGATCGCGACGGTCCGGCAGGTAGCGGGACTGGTCGAGGAAACCATGGACGTTGACTATGGGCACGGCGAGCAGCGTGCCTCGAACAGACGACAGGGCCTTGCGCTTCAGTAATCTGCGGATGATCTCCACGCCATTCAGTTCGTCCCCGTGGATAGCCGCCGAGACGAACAATACCGGCCCCTCGCGGCGCCCGCAGACGACGTGCACCGGCATCGCGAGCGATGTGCCGGTGTAGAGATCGGCGACCGGCAGGCGCACCGTTGCCCGCTCACCCGGCTTTACCAGCGTGTCGCCGACCTTGATCGCGGAATTCTTTGCCACGGCTTCAGCTCTCCTGGGGTTTCCTGCCGACGAGGTAGGAACGTGCGGGATCGACGACAGCCCGGTTCCGGATGGCAGTCCGGCCGAGCAACATACGGAACAACATGTCGTCCCTCGCGGTCAGGGTCATCTCGATCCGCCAGGTATTTTCGCCGATGGTTACGGGCGTCTCGATGACCCAGCGTTTCTCTGTGTGACCGCCCGAATCCCGCACGACACGTTCGTCGATTACGTCGGCCTGGCAGACGACGACCGTCTCGTTGTCCTTTTGCCTGGGATGCATCCTGAATTCCACTCGCCGCCTGCCATCGACGTCGAACTGGCGCACCTCGAATGCGTGCAATGCAGACGTGCGCGCGCCGGTATCGACCTTGGCCTTGATGTTCTCCAGGCCCAGGTCAGGCAGGTCGACCCATTCGCGCCAGCCGAGCGTCAACAGGTTCTTCTTGCGGGGTTTGGTGGCCATGAACGACGCGCCCGGCACGAGTCAGAGCATCTGCAACTGCCGATCGGCCGAAAATTCCCGCCGGGCAATTGCGGCACGCTCGGCAGGAGTGGCGTCGGCGTCGTAGATCTCGTCGATGCGTCTTATGCGATTGCTGAGGCCCGTGCCGTTCGCAATCTGGATGTTCAGCCCGGGCCTCGCGTTCATCTCGAGAATCAGTGGCCCGCGATCCGCGTCTATGACCATGTCGACACCAAGGTAGCCAAGGCCGGTGACCTCATAACCACGCGCAGCGGACTCGAGTATGAAATCCCATTGCGGAATTTCGAGTCCTGCGATCAGGGCTCCGGTATCCGGGTGTTCCTCGACAAGGTCATTTTTCAATACGCCGGTCAGTGTCAGACCCCGCGAAATATCGACCCCCGCGCCCACCGCGCCCTGGTGCAGGTTCGCCTTGCCATCGGACGCACGCGTCGGCAACCGCACCATCGCCATTGTCGGATACCCGCGGTAGACGATGACCCGGATGTCGGGGACGCCCTGGTAGCTGACCTCGGCGAAAACCGGGTCGAAATGCACGCAGTATTCGATCAGCGCCTTGTCGAGGCTACCGCTGAGGCTGTACTGGCCGCTCACGATATTCGAAATGTGGTGGGCGATCTCATCCTCGGTGATCAATACGCCACTCGACAGGCGGAAGCAGTCACGTTTGCGCTTGCTGCGCCCCGTGATGACGAGAATGCCCTCGCCGCCGCTTCCCTGGGCCGGCTTGACCACGAAGCTGTCGTAGTCCGCGACAATCTCACCGAAACGCCGGATGTCTCCCTGGTTATCGATGATGCCGTAGAGATCAGGAACCGGCATGCCGGCTTCGAGCGCCAGCTGCTTGGTCAGCGCCTTGTCATCGACGCGCGGATACAGGCGCCTCGGATTGAGACGCATGATAAATTCGGCATTGCGCTCGTTGAGCCCGAGCACGCCGGCCTCGCGCAATTTTCTGGCGGTCGCGAACATCAGTTATTGGCAAGGGCCTTGAAGCGGCCGAGTTCGAGGAGTCGGTAGCCGGTATAGCGGCCGGCAAGCAGAACGAGTGCGAGCACGATCAGCAGGAGTTCCGGGAAGGTAAACACCAGGTGTTCCAGCCACTCGAAGCCCATGAAGATATAGGCGATTGTGGCCACGAGCAGGCTACCGCCGCCTGCCCGCATAGCGTCGGCTGCGCCACGCTCTTCCCACACGACCGACATGCGCTCGATGGTCATCGCGATAATGACCATCGGGAACAGGGCCACCGACAAGCCGGTCTCCATGCCCATCTTGTGGGATACGAGGCTGATCAGGAGCATCAACAGCACGACGACAATCAGTACCGCGCTGAGCCGCGGGACGAGCAGCAGGCGCAGGCGCTCCAGCAGGAAACGAATGCTGAGTCCCAGCGCGATCAGGACTGAAAACAGCACGATCCCCCAGACCAGTTTTGTCTCGCGGAACGCGAGCGCTATTAGTACAGGCATAAACGTGCCGAACGCGTCGATGCCGACGATATTGCGCATTACGACCATCACGAGGGCGCCAATCGGGATCATCAGCAGCACGGCATACACCGCCTGCGTCTGGATCGGCAGGCTGTATAGCGAGAAGTCGAACATCGTGGCGCCGCTCTTGGCAGCCTGTGACTTCGCGATGGCGACAGCGTCGAGATGGGCCTCCTGGATCGCGAAGTCGACCTCTACGTTACTGCCCCCGTCGACGTTAATGAGCTGCTCATTGCCACGCCACCAGATAAAGAAGTGATCCGGAAGATTCTCTTCGCCGGTGGTCGGGTTGAAGAAGCGCCAGCGATCACCATCGTGAATTTCCAGCCACGGTTCCAGGTCTGCGCTGCGCTGCCGCCCGCTGAGTTCGAAGCCGCGAACCATGCGTGCCGGAATGCGCGCAGCGGCAAGCATCATGGTGGCCACGTCCACGAAATCGACATCGCTCTCGATATCGGACAGCAACAGCTCGACGTTGGGGTCCGGCGAGGGATCGTTGAGACGCCGCAGCAGCTCGGTCGTGAACGATGCGGTATCGGCCGAATGCTCGCGCACTTCCGCGACGATGACGTCAACCGCCGTCTTGAACGGCTCGTTGATCGCCGGGGGCGGCGGGAAAGGCGGCGTGGTATCAGCCTGTTCGCTGCCGGCATCCTCGAACACCGTGATGCGGTAGTAGATCGTCTGGCGGCCGTCCGCACGCCGAATCGCCCACTGGGCCTCGCGCCCGCCGCTACCGTAGTTGAGACTGAAGCCGTAGCCCCGCGATACGGAGTTTTCATTGAGCGTTCGAAAGCCGGGCGTCAACGTCGGAATGTGCAGGTTGACCTTGATGGAGCCCGGCCCGGAATCGAAGCTGATCGCGGATTCGATCGTCCAGACAGGGGTTTCCTGGTTCTCGGACAGGGGGAAGCCCAGCACCTGCCACTTGTAGACGAACATGGCAAGCCCGGCGAGCGTCAGCAGCACGGTAAGCACCAATACATATCGCTGCGTCATAAGAACTCCAACCCGACTCGGCCGGCTAGCGCCGTCCGGCGCCCAGCGCGACCTTGACCGCACGCTCGCGCAACGGCCCGCTCACATTAAATAGCCGCATGCCTGCGCGGCGCAGCTCTCCAATCGTCGGTGAGCCCGCCGCAAACAGCTGGTTCAGACCTGTCATCAAATGAAGCATCGTCGCATTGGCGCCCTTGCGAGCCCGTTCGTATCGCCTCAATACGGGTCTGTCACCCGGATGTTCACCTTTCTTGATTGCTTCTTCTAGAACCGTGGACAAGGTGTCTGCATCCGCCAGGCCCAGGTTCGCACCCTGCCCGGCCAGCGGATGTACAGCATGCGCTGCATCGCCGATCAGGGCAAGCCGCGGCAACACATAATTCCTCGCATGCTGTGCGCACAAGGGAAAGGTCCCGCGCGGCCCTGCAGCAACCAGGTCGCCCAACACCTGGTCCGAGGCGTCGGTCAGCATGCTGCCGAGCTCCTCGTCACTTGCCGCCATCGCCTGCCGGGCCGTTTCGTCGACGGTCGACCAGACAACCGAGATGCGCCCGTCGGCGAGTGGCAACATCCCCAGCGGACCGTCGTCGAGAAACCGCTGCCTGGCCGTGGCACCGTGCGCTTGCTCCGGGCGAAGGTGTGTAACGAACGCGGTCTGTGCGTACGGCCGCCTCGTCACCTCGATGCCGGCAGATTCGCGTACGAGCGAACGTGTCCCGTCCGCGCCAATCAGGAGGTCGGCGTCCATTTCCCGACCATCCTCCAGCTGCACCCGGTACCTGCCCTGCGTCTGCGAGATGGAGGCTATGGGCGTATCGAATCGCAGGTTCACGTCTGTCCGGTCGAGCACTTTCAGGATTGCGTCCTGGATCAGCACGTTCTCGACGATAAAGCCGAGTTGCGGGACGGCGAACTCGTCGGCATCGAACCTCAGCGTCGACGGACCGTCAGGGTCGTCGGCGCCGTCCCAGACGCGCATGTGCTCGTATGGGCACGCACGCCTGGAGACCACCGCTTCCCATGCGCCGATACTGTCGAGAATCTCTGCCGAACCGGTCGCAATTGCGGATACCCGCAGTGCGATGTCGTCGTCGGGATCGAAACGCGGCCGCGGCGCCGCGTCGATGACTGTCAGCTTGAGCGCGTCCGCGTGTCGGCCCTGGGCGAGCAGGGCAGCGATCGTGAGTCCCGTCATGCCGCCGCCTGCAATGACTATGTCGTAACGCTGTTTCATTTGAGCGGCACGCCCCTGGACAGTCGGGGCAGGCGACCGGCCAGCCCCATCATGTGACGCGCAAACAGGGAACGTACGCCGGGGATGATGTCGAAGCCCAGCATCCCGATATTGCGTGCGGCCCGTAACGGTGGACTCGAGCTCCCGAACAGGCGAACGATACCGTCAGTGAGTCGCACAAGCTTTCCCTGGTCGTCCCGGCGCCATTGCGCGTAGCGAGCAAGCAGATCGGGATCGCCGAGGTCCGCCGCAGAATCGCTGGCGCGCGCATCTGCGATGCAGTCGCACAGTGCAGCGACATCGCGCATGCCGAGATTAAAACCCTGTGCGGCCACCGGGTGCAGTCCGTGCGCGGAATTGCCAACAAGCACGGCGCGCTCGGCTGTCAGCCGCAACGCCTTGCTCAGCGACAAGGGATATGCGGCTCGCTTGCCGACACGCGACAGGCGGCCGAGCCGGTAACCGAACGCTTCCTGTAGCTCGGCGAGAAACTCCTCGTCTTCGAGACCGAGCACGCGATCCGCATCGTAGCTCGATACGGTCCAGACAAACGCAGCGCGATCGTCCGCAACCGGCAGCATCGCGAGTGGGCCCTGGTCCGTAAACCGTTCGTACGCGCAGTATTCCAGCGGCTTCTCCGGAAGCAGGTTGCCGATGACGGCGTGCTGGCCGTAGTCGGTCTTTTTCGCGCAGATCCCCATCATCGGACGCAGGACCGAATTGGCGCCGTCCGCGGCAACGAGGAGCTGGCAGTCGAGCTGCTGCCTGCTGCCCTGGGACGACTCGACAACGGCACTCGCGGCGTCACCACTCACATCGATATCGACGACGCGGGCGGGGCAGATCATGTCCACCGTCGCCGTCTTCGACAGCGCGGCCTGCAGGACCTCGCCCAGCACGCGATTGATGACCACATAGCCGAGCGCTTCCACGCCCTGCTCTGCCGCATCGATGTGCGAAAAGCCGAATCGGCCACGGTCCGAGACATGTATGCGCCGGATCGGTGTCGCCGCCGAGATCACGTCCTCCCACAGCCCCATTGCCTCGAACATGCGCTGGGTACTGCGCGACAGCGCCGTGGAACGATCATCGAAACTGGGCTGCAGCGCCTCTCCACGAGGCACGGCCTCGACAACGGCAACGCGCAGCCCGAGCGGCGACAGGGCAAGCGCGAGGCTGGCGCCGATCATGCCGCCGCCGGCAATGACGATGTCGTACCGGAAGTCCCTCGAGTCGGTCATGTCCCGCCCTGCATCAGCGCCTCGACAGCATCTGGCTCCTTCGCCAGCCCTTTGCTCAGCACGTCGGCCCCGTTGCTCGTGACGACAACGTCGTCTTCGATCCGGACGCCAAGATTACGAAAACGCGCCGGCACCTTGCGGCTGTCCGGCAGGTAGATGCCCGGTTCGACGGTCATCGCCATGCCGGGTTCCAGCAGGCGCCATTCGTCGCCAACCTTGTAGTCGCCGACGTCATGTACGTCCATGCCCAGCCAGTGGCCGGTACGGTGCATGTAGTACTCGCGATAGGCGCCATCCTTGAGGAGTCGCGGCAGCGTACCGTCGAGTAAACCCAGTTTCTTCAGGCCCTTCGTGATGACCTTCACTGCGGCATCATGCGGGTCGTTCCAGTGATTGCCGCGGCGAATCTTGTCTATAGCCGCGAGCTGCGCTTCCAGCACGATCTCGTAGACAGCCCGCTGCTCGGGAGTGAATCTGCCGTTGACCGGCATCGTCCTGGTCACGTCGGACGCATAGAAGTCCAGTTCGCATCCGGCATCGATCAGCAGCAGGTCCCCGTCCTCGAGTTGGGCGGTGTTATCCACGTAATGCAGCGTACAGCTGTTGCGCCCGGAACCGATGATCGGGTTGTAGGAGGCCCAGGCGTCATTACGACGAAATTCATGAATAAACTCCGCCTCAACCTCGTATTCGAACATTCCCGGGCGCACGACCTGCATCGCACGCGTATGCGCCTTGACGGCGATTTTCGCCGCCTTTCGCATGGCCGAAATTTCGGCGCGACTCTTGTACAGGCGCATATCGTGTAACAGGTGGTCGAGCGCAACAAACTCCTGTGGCGTGTGCCCGCCCTTTGATACGCGGGACCGCAGCGATTTTACCCATTCCGTTATGCGTGCATCGAAGTCCGAGTACATGCCCATCGTGTAATAGACACGCGTGCACGACTCCATCATTCCCGGCAGGATGTCGTCGATATCATCTATCGGGAACGCATCATCGGCGCCATAGTGTTCGACTGCACCGTCTGGGCCCATCCGCGACCCGTCCCAAAGCTCCTTGTCGCGATCGCGTTCCCTGCAAAACAGGAGGAATTCGCCGGCAGAACGACCCGGCACCAGGACGGCGACGGCTTCCGGCTCGGGAAAGCCCGTCAGGTAGTAGAAGTCGCTGTCCTGGCGGTAACGGTGTTCGACGTCACGCGTGCGGGTACGAACCGGGGCCGCGGGAAGGATGGCGATACCCTCCTCGCCGACCATGCTCATCAGCTGCTTGCGACGACGGAGAAATTCCTTGCTATTCATTGAAAAAGTATGGGGCGGGAAACCGGGGGAGCTATTCTAACGTCGCATCCGGACTTAGTGCAGGGTGTCATTGGCCTCGGCGGACGACGCATCCGCCTGGCCGCGGAATTCCGCAAGCTCTTCGTACGTCAGCTGTACCGCGACACGGACGTACTCGACGATTTCCGCATACGCCGCCTCAGTTGCCTCATCGTCGCTGTCCTCGTCGGCCGCCGCACGCGTCAGCTGCAGCATGTCCCGAATGATATCGGCAAGCGGGTCACTGCCGAGGCGCCGCTTGAGTGCCTCGCCGTGATCTATCGATACGAGCCCGTGCAGAAAACCCTCACTCCAGTGAGCGAGCGCCGCGGCCCTTGCCGTCGCGCTCTCGCGGTCGTCCGGCAACAACGGCGCAAACTCCGACAATCGTTCCGACAGTTGCCGAAGCGTGTCCTGGTAGAGCTTATTCAACAGCCCGGCGCATTCGGTACGCAATGCGTCGGATTCATTCGTCCCCTCCAGAACCTGCTGCAGCCAGTCCGGGCCCGCGGCGGCACCCGCCACGGCCACGCGGCTGGACAGCAAGCCGTGCGCCTGGGCGGCATCCCAGGTCGCCCCGCAGCGTCGCAACGCGTCGTCCAGGGTGTCGTAATCAACGTCGGAATTCATGGGCCCCTTGCCCGGCCTGCCATATCATCGCGCAATGATCCCATGTATGGCGCCCCCGGGCCACGTCGCCACCGATTACGTCGCATTGGCGATTGATTCTGCCCCGTCGCGTGTCTATATTGATTGCCATGGCTGACAACAAAAATACGACGTTCGAGCACGAGCTCAGGCGCCTCGAAAAGCGCGTAGATGCGCTCGTCCGCGTCTGTGATCAGCTCCAGGACGAGAACAAGTCGCTGAAACAGCGACAGGACATACTCACCGCTGAACGCGCCAATCTGCTGCAGAAGAATGAGCAGGTGCGGGCACGTGTAGAAGCAATGATTGGAAGGCTCAAGGCCATGGAACAAGGTACCTGACAATGAGTGAACCCTACGCACAGGTAAGCGTTCGAATTCTCGATAAGGAATACCAGGTTGCCTGCCCGGCCAGCGAGCGGACCGACCTTCTCGATTCAGCGGAAGTGCTCAACGAAAAGATGCGCGAAATCCGTGACAGCGGGCGTGTCGTGGGTCTCGATCGCATTGCCGTCATGGCCGCGCTGAATATGGCCAACGACCTGTTACATTCACAGGCACGAGACAGGTTGCTCGAAGGCGATATCAGCGATCGCCTGAAACACATAGCTGATCGTGTCGAGAGCGTCCTCGGAGAATCCCAGCAGCTGGATTTCTGAGGCGACCGCCACCAAATTGAAAATGGCGCCCCCTGCAGTGTTCGATAGCGACCTGGAAACCTTTCGACCCTAAATCATAACCTCGGGGTCGCGCACTGTCGGCAGCATTTGAGCAGGGCCGGAATCTCGTTCGACGAGACTGCGGAAAGCCTGTTGCTGCCACGGCTGACCCCACCTGTTGCTCTGGTTCGAGAGCGACGGCTCGTACCGGCACAGGCGGGGGGCGCTTTCTTCCAAAAGGCGGCGGATTCCTGTGACCGAGCCAGCGACTACGATGCAGAACCTGCGGAAGAACGCGAGAGCAGCACGCCGCGCGATGTCGTCTGCCGAACGTAATCGCGCATCGCGTCGCATCACCGATCGTTTTCTCAACAGTCGCTACTTCCTGGTCAGCGATGCGCTAGCCTGTTACGTCTCGACGTGGGATGAAGTAGATACAAGTGCAATTATCGAGCGCGCCTGGCGCGCAGGAAAGCGCGTTTTTCTCCCGGTAACTGCTGCGCACGGGAAAATGATTTTCCGGGAAACGCTTCCCGACACGGAGCTCGCGCTCAATCGCTTTGGCCTTTGGCAGCCGCTATCCGGCCGGTCCATCGACGCCAATGACATCGACGTAGTAGTAACCCCACTCGTTGCATTCGACAGCTTTGGAAACCGTATCGGCATGGGAGGGGGTTACTTCGATCGCACTTTTGCATTCCTCGGCAACCGTCATCACTGGCTCCGCCCGAAGCTGATAGGTGTTGCATTCGAATGCCAGCGCATCGAGAAAATCTCGCCAAATCCTTGGGATATACCACTTTTCCGCGTTTTTACCGAAGCAGATTGAGGCCATTTCCGACCTGCTGTCACGCTTGCGCGAGAGACTGAGAATGGCTGCAGCTGCTTACAGCAACACAAGTGCCCGGGCGATTGTCAAAAAATAAACGACACCGACGATTGGAGCGGAGTTTGCAAAGTCGTCGTCGACGTTAAGGACTTCACTTCGACTGCATCTTCGAATACGGCTTTCGTACCGAAAAAACCAGTGTGAAATGGCAATTTCAAAGTGTCGACCAAGTCACTTAACTTGCTGGATTTTTTAGTTGTCTTGTATATACTCAACGCCGGGTACCCGACACGGAGAAAATTATGGCTACCAAAAAGAAGTCACGTAAGAAGGCTTCGAAGCGCAAAGTCGCTAAGAAGCGTAAAGTAACAGCGCGGAAGAAACCCGCGAAGCGTCGTGCCACTAAGAAGAAGGCAACGAAACGCAAGACAAAGAAGAAAGCAGCAAAGCGCAAGACTAAGAAGAAGGCTAAAAAGAAAGTAGCCAAGCGCAAGACCAAGAAGAAAGCTGCGAAGAAGAAGGCTAAGAAAAAAGCCAAGAAGAAGGCTAAGAAGAAAGTAGCCAAGCGTAAGACAAAGAAAAAGGCCAAGAAGAAGGCCAAAAAGAAGGCTACTAAGCGTAAGACAAAGAAGAAAGCCAGCAAGAAGAAGGCCAGCAAGAAGAAAGCTTCGCGCAAGAAGAAGTAGCGCAGGCTGACTGGCCGTCGCTGGAGATACAGGCGATGCCTGAGCCTTCTTCCAGTAGACAGGAGTGCCCGCATACGCGGGCACTTTTTATTTGGGGCCCTTGAGTACCGTACTTCCCCGACGTCTCGACTGTGACGCCTGCCATGGCGGTTCTGCAGTCGATCAGCTAAGCTCTTTAGCGTCAGAATAACGGCCGCAGTTCCATGACATCAGCTGACAACAAGCGCAGAGCCGCCGAAGCCTCGCTCGAGTTTATCGAGCCGGGCATGATTCTCGGCGTTGGCACTGGATCCACCGTCAATATCCTCATCGATATGCTGCCCGGCATCCGGAATCGTATCGACCGCGTCGTATCGAGTTCGAAAGCCACAACGGCATTGCTGGAGGAGCGAGGCTTCAGCGTGTCGACCCTCAACGAAGTAGGCGATCTCGACCTCTATATCGACGGCGCCGATGAGGCAACAAAGCGGCTGAACCTCATAAAAGGTGGCGGTGGTGCCCTTACGAGAGAGAAGGTGCTCGCTGGAGCTGCACGGCGTTTCGTTTGTATCGTCGACGACAGCAAGCTCGTGGGCATGCTCGGAACGTTTCCACTTCCGGTCGAGGTACTTCCCATGGCGCACGCGTTCGTGTCCCGCAGGTTCGTCAAGATGCGTGCGAACCCGGTCTGGCGCGAGAATTTCGTGACCGACAACGGCAACCACATCCTCGACGTGCACGACCTGGCGATTTCCAATCCGCTGGAGATGGAGGATCGGCTCAACCGCATCCCGGGAATACTCACGGTCGGGCTTTTTGCGCATCGGCCGGCCGATATCCTGCTGATCGGCAATGACGACGGCGTGAGGGAACTCCGGGGCTGAAGCGCTGCGCCGCTCCTGGCGGCGAGATGGCCGTCACGCCCTGCCGGATTGACGCGCCACATGTGTCCGGGCATGTGACCTAACGCACAGATATGGGCCAGATCAGGGTCTAGTCTCGAAACCCTGGTTTTTCATAATCTGTGGTGCGATGAGTAAGATCCTGTATTTCCTGGCGATTCCGGTGTTCCTCTCGCCGCTTGCAACGGCTGTTGCAGACCCTGGTGACTGGTATTTCGGGGGCGCAATCGTCTATACGGACGACGATCCGGACCGCAGACTGGATGACGTGATTGGCGGCGGTCAACTGAACGTAGGGCGCCGTCTGACCGACGTGTTTGCGCTGGAAGGCCGCGTCGCCTACTCGGATATTGACGGATGGCCGGACTGGCCGGCCGTGACAGAGAAAGGAAGCCAGGAATTTCTCGATATCGGTATCGATCTCCTGAGCCACCTGAATCCCGACGGCAGCTTCTCCCCGTACCTGGTTTTCGGCGCCGGCTATCTGGGCACGAAGACGAATTCGGGTAGCGAAGAGAACCGCCCCAGCGGCAGCGCGGGACTCGGCTTCGAATGGAAGCTGGGTGACAGTGCGTTGTCGATCCGTGGCGACTATCGCTTTCGACTGGCGTGGGAGGAAGACAACAACCTGACTGACCGAATTGCCACACTCGGTCTGCAGTATTCCTTCGGTCACCGCCGCTCCGCACCACCCGTTATCGACAGCGACAACGACGGAATCCAGGACGTCTTCGACCAATGCCCCCACTCGGAACCAGGTGTCACGGTCGACGAGACCGGATGCGAGATCTTCGTCGACAGCGACGGCGACGGCATCATGGACCGCCAGGATTTGTGTGCCAACACGCCTGAGGGTGCACCGGTCGACAAGTACGGTTGCCTGCGCGACCAGGATGGCGACGGAGTCACCGACGACATTGACGAATGCCCGAACACAGTCTCGGGAGCCGCGATCTATGTCAACGGCTGCGAGCGGGACGACGATGGAGACAACGTAGTCAACCATCTCGACGAATGCCCCAACACGCGAGCCAATGCGCCAGTCGATGCGCGCGGCTGTGAGATCGGCAGCACCGTGGAATTGCGTGGCGTGAACTTCGCCAGCAGCTCCGATCGCCTGCTGACGGGCGCGGAACAGGTACTGGACAACGCCATCGAGTGGCTGCAAAGGAACCCGCACCTCGTCGTGGAAGTTGCCGGACATACGGACAGCGATGGTGCGGCCGCGGCCAACCTGGGGCTATCGGAACGCCGTGCCTACACCGTGCGCGACTACCTGATCAATGGTGGCATCAGCGAATCCAGGCTGACGGCGCGCGGTTACGGCGAATCGGAGCCGATCGCCGACAACAACACCAGGGAAGGCAAGGCCGAAAACCGGCGCGTGGAACTCAGGATACTGAATAGCAAGCAGTAGCTTGATCTGGCAGATGCAGAAAAGGCCCCGCGAGGGGGCCTTTTCATTTTCTGGCTGGGGGAGAGGGATTGATTCGCGGCTGCGCCGCTCACCCCTTCGGGGCGCACTTCGTGCGTCTTCCCTCTCCTACGGCCCAAACGCAAGAAGCCCGCGTGCGCGGGCTTCTTGTGTTTTGGCTGGGGGAGAGGGATTCGAACCCCCGTTGACGGAGTCAGAGTCCGTAGTCCTACCACTAGACGATCCCCCAAATCCGGGATCGATTCGATTAACGCTTCGAGTACTGCGTCGCGCGACGGGCTTTACGCAGACCCACTTTCTTGCGCTCGACCTCGCGCGCGTCGCGGGTAACGAATCCGGCCTTGCGGAGGCCCCCGCGCAGCGACTCATCGTACTGCATAAGGGCTCGCGTCAGGCCATGGCGAATCGCGCCAGCCTGGCCCGTGGTACCGCCACCGCTTACCGTGACGTTGACGTTAAACTGCTCGCCCAGGTTCATCAGTTCGAGCGGCTGCCGCACGATCATCTGGGCCGTCTTGCGCCCGAAGAAAACGTCGAGCGGCTTGTCGTTGACCGTGATATCACCCTGGCCGGGCTTCAGGAACACGCGCGCGGTCGACGTCTTGCGCCGGCCCGTGCCATAAAAAACTGCTTCACTCATTATTTCGCCTCAATTCTCGTTCGCCCGGACTCAGGCATTGACGTCCAGGGGTATCGGCTGCTGCGCCGCGTGATTGTGTTCCGGACCCGCGAATACACGCAGCTTGCTGAACATCTGTCGACCCAGCGGCCCTTTCGGCAGCATGCCCTTGACCGCATACTGAAGTGCACGCTCGGGCGCCTCGTCCAGCAGGGTCTCGAGGTTGGTGGACTTCAGGTTTCCGATGTACCCGGTGTGGTGGTGGTACATCTTGTCCTTCAGCTTGTTGCCGGTAACGCGGATCTTCTTCGCGTTGACGACGACGATGTAATCGCCCGTATCCACGTGCGGGGTATATTCGGGCTTGTGCTTGCCACGCAGGCGACGCGCAATCTCCGTCGACAGGCGACCGAGGGTCTTGCCCGTTGCATCGACGACATACCAGTCGCGCCGTACCTCTGCGGGTTTGGCAGAAAACGTCTTCATGATATCCAGATTCCTAAGGGAATTC
>Ga0209742_10000848_pt1 | contig 15252 bp, 12 predicted proteins | sample DeeMarSeWOR38_10_FD_187462 | JGI IMG/M metagenome (GOLD analysis project Ga0209742, IMG submission 187462) | Marine sediment microbial communities from White Oak River estuary, North Carolina - WOR-3-8_10 (SPAdes) (version 2) | ecosystem: Environmental > Aquatic > Marine > Intertidal zone >... | reverse complement strand
TACTTGTCTCTGGCTCCTGGACTTTTTCAAGGCCTTCAGTGCTTCTTCACCGGCTTCTTCCTTGGTGAAAGCCGCCACCAGGATGCCGACTCCGGCAACTGCTTCTTGTTTTTCTGGTTTTTCGCTCATGGAAAATTCTCCTTTTTCAATTTATCAAGATGAACTGCCAATTGAATTATTGAACTTTGCTATTCAAAGTCAAGCTTATGGATAACGATGACTAATGACAAATCTACTGCTTCATTAGAGGCTATCACTAGTCCAAATTAGCTATCGTGATCGACCATCCCATTTTCCAGTGATCCAGCAAATTGTGATGGCCTAGATAAGCGCGCCGGGGATGGGACGATTGTGGAACAGCGGTCGAGCTAGCAAATCCTTGCGGATTGTTTCAATCATTTCTGCCTTAACCGCCGCGAATTTGGGGTCATCCCACAGATTGACCAGCTCTCCTGGATCCTCGTTGAGGTCGTAGAGCTCGCCTTCGGTGCCTTCATAAGTCTTGCTGCGTTCGTAGAGCACGCACTTGATCCCATTGGCAAACATCGCGTTCATGATGATGGATGCATCTGGCGTGTGGCTTTCGTACTGGGTGAAAGTGTATTCACGCTCTTGGCTATCACCATCCTGATTACTAACCGGTAAAGGCTTACCGTCCATCCATTCGGGCACATCAACCCCAGCGATCTGGCAGAAGGTTGGGGAGAGATCAATGATGCCAACTGGTGAGTTAACTACTGCAGCTGGTACGTTGGCATTCTTGGCCGGTTTCCAGAGCATGGGCAGGCGGCAGATGTGGTCGGTCATCGAAGGGCCGATGAGCAGTGTGCCGAAGGCGCCATCCATACCGCCGTGGTCGGGTGTGAAGAAGATGTCCACCTCGTCAAGTACGCCCTTGTCTTCCAGATACTTGATCATCTTGCCGATGCCGTCGTCGATCAGCTTGTTGCTAGTGTAGATCTTCTGGTGGATCTCGCGGATATGGTCGGACTTGAGATTATCCCGGTAGGAGTAGCCTTCGATAGCTTCGAAGGAGATGAAATGATCGCCCGTGTACCATTCCTTCCAATGCCACGGTTTACCCTCTAACCAGGCCATGCGTTGCTCGTCTGATTCGCCGAAGGCGTCATAGGGAGCGATGTCCTTCCAATTTATATAATCCTCTTCGACTGGTGGGTCATAGGCATGGTGGGGGTCACCATAGCTGGCCCAAACGAACCAATCCTCTTCATCATCCAGGGAATCGATGTAGCGGATGGCGTTGTCGGTGGTCCAATCGGTCTGGTAAAGCTCGCGCGGGATGGGGCTATCCTTGACGAAGATTGCGCCAGTCTCGCCACCCCCCTTGACGATCATCTCGCTGTGATCGCCCGACAAGTCGAGGAGTTGGTAGTAAGCTTCCACGTATTCAGGGTGGTTCTCCCGCAGCCATATGTTGTAATGACTATTTGCGGGCACGGAGCCGTGGGCCTGGAGTTTGGCGAAATCAAAGCCCCTCAGCGGCCCGTAGCGGTTATTGACGCCCAGGTCTGATTCCATGCTGATCGGCGAACTGAAGGGTTCCCAATGGGCCTTGCCAATGATGGCGGTACGATAGCCGGCCTCATCGTGAAGAACATTGGCGATGGTCGTGGCATCATGGACCAGAGGGATGCCGTTATTCCAGGATCCGTTGGTGCGTGGGTACTGCCCGGTAATGAGCGAGTTGCGGCAGGGCATACAGAGGGGATTCTGGTTGCGGGCCGCATCGTAGCGAATGCCATCGGACGCCAATTTATCCAGATTAGGCGTCCGCGCGTAGGGATCGCCATAGTAACCTAGGGAGTCCCAACGCATCATGTCAGTGGTGATAAATAAAATCTTTCTACCCATTTTTTGTCTCCTTTTCAATAAGGTATTCTGGTGGACGTTATGCGTGTTTGAACCAGAATGCGATTGAATAAATTACTGCTCTCCTAACACGATAGTAATCGTGTCTTAATACAGTGTATCGTCTAAGACGTCAACCAATTCGCCCCGGCCGTCATCGTTGGCGGTCACCAGCCACGATCATCGGCGGTTCTAATTCCTCGGCCGCTTCTTCCTCAGCGGTCCCGTTGCAGGCCGCAAGAAAGGCGAATAACAAGAGAAGGATTACCATTTGGGGCCGTTGCCAAAGCTTTATCAGGCGATTCATTCTTTTTCCGTCTCAGGATCTACCATTGGCGCCTCCACGGGCTCGGCCAGGAAAGCATCGGCCCCGGCATAAACCGAATCATAGATGTGCTCATGGCCGATCACCTCATCCAATCCGGTGGTGCGCATGAGCTCCAAGACGTGAGTCCGGACCCGGGCCAGGCGCAAGTCGATACCGGCCTTCTCCAACTCCTCGTTCAGTTCCCGAATGGTGATCAAAGCGGTGGCATCGACCTCGGTGACCGATTCAAAATCGACCAAAACAACGCGGGGCGCAGGATCAGTTACTTCAATCCCGTAACGAATCTCGTCGGCCAGGTCAGGCGCGTTGGCGAAGAAGAGCGAGCCATCAAAACGGGTGATGAGCAGGCCGGGCACCGTCTCACCTTCGGGGTAATTCTCCAGGCTGCGATAGATCTTCTCGCCGGGTACTTTGCCCAGGACGGCCGTGGTCCGGCTCTTGGTGGAATACAACAGCCCTAGTAGGCCCAAAAAGACGGCGATCAACAAGCCTTCGAGAATGCCGATGGCCAGGACGCCCAACGCAGCCACGAGACCGGTCCAGAAGTCCAGGCTGGTGATGGCCCGGTATTGGGCGATCTTCTTGTAGCTGATCAGATGCCAGACGGCATGAATGACGATGGCACCTAAAGTGGCTTCTGGTAAGGTGCGAAAGAGAGGAGTTAGAAACAAGGCTGTGATCAGGACGGCTATGGCGGCGATGAGGGAGACCATCTGCGTCTTGGCCCCGGCTTCAACCGAAGCAGCTGTCTTGGACAGGCTGCCGTCGACGACGAAAGCGCTGCTGAAGCCCGAGCCTAGATTGGCCGCCCCAATGCCTATGAAATCCTGGTCGGCGTCGACCTTGTAGTTGAACTTGGCCGCGTAGGAACGGGCGACGGCGATTGACTCAGAATAGGCCACCAGCATCACGGCCAGCGCCCCTGGAATCAGCGAAACGATCTGCTCAACCGTGACACCGGGCAGGCCAAAGGGTGGCAAACCACCGGGGATCTCGCCCACGATGTGGATGCCCCGGGATTCAAAGTCCAGCAAGGCGGAGACCACGATGGCCAGGACCAGCACCGTCAAGGCACCGGGCACCTTAGGCAGGTACTTCTCGATGATGAAGAGCAGGGCCAGGCTGACCAGGCCGACCACTAGGGTCGGCAAATGGGTCATGCCCAGGTCGGAGATGATCAGCAGGATGTCGGGGATGAAATCCAGCTCCACTTCGGCAACTTCGTAGCCCAGCATCTTATCCAGTTGCCCGACGGCGACGGTGATGGCCACGCCGACCACAAAGCCGTCCAGCACCGGCCGGGAAAGGAAGTCGGCCAGCACGCCCAAGCGCAACAGCCCACCGATCACCAGGAAGAGGCCGGTCAAGATGGCCAGGGCGGCCGTCAGGGCGATCCACTCCTCGGTGCCAGAGGCAACACCCAGCCCGGCGATGGTACTGAAGGATAGAGCAGCAACGGTGGAACTTGGCCCCACGTTCATTTGTTTTGAAGTGCCAAAGATAGCATAGCCTAGCAGAGCCAGTGGCGCGGCATAGAGGCCATATTCCGGCGGCATGCCGGCAATACCCGCGTAGGCCATGGCCTCCGGCACCAGCAACGCCCAGACCGTCAGGGCGGCGATGGTGTCTGGCTGCAATAAGGATGCCTTGTATTTAGGCAACCAGTCGACAATGGGAAAGAATGACTTGAGCGTTCTCACGCTCTTTTGACGGGTAAGTGTTGTTGTAGTCATGGTTGCTTCCTCTCCAGGGATGTTGCTAAGACAACCGATTTGAGATCAGGGATCTGGGAACAGGGATGGGACTACTGATCCCCGTACGCCAAGCGTGCAAAGCTAAGCCGGGGTCGTCGCGCGACATCCCCAATCCCTACTCTTCCGGCTCAATCACCGAATCCACCAACCACTGCGGGATCTTGGCCTTGCTTCGTTCACCCATGGTACCTCGAGGCGCATCCGGTGGCGGTGGCGGCGTCCAGTGCAGCAAGTTAGTTTGGGCCTGCCGGGTGACGATCTGCCCTGGCGTGATGTTGATCACCGTGAAGTCCTGGGCCAACACCATGGGGATATCAGAGGTCTTCCACAGCAGTTCGTACATGGCGTCAACAGTATCGTCATCCAGAAAGTAGTGATAGCCAACGCCCAACTTGGGTTGGACAAATTCCATGAGCTGTCCGAAGCGGTCGCCGGTGGTGTGCTCGCCAACAACATTCTTGGCGATGGGCAACGGGATGTTCGATTTTCTGGAGAAAGTTACCGGGTCCAAAAAGACTTCGTGCATGAACACATCCACACCCTTGGCCTGTTCGGCTTCAACCGCGCTGGGCGAGCCGTCTCCGTGAAACGAGAAGGAAAGGCCGTTCCACTCCAAGCGGTAACCCACAGCGCCATAGATGCAGTGGACCACTGGGAAGGCATAGATCTGCACGCCATTCTCGTCATAGACTAGCATCCTTGGATTTTCAGGCCCAAGTTTTCCGTAATCGAACTCATGGGGAGTTATTTCCATACCCTCACTGGGAACGATGCCGATCTTGCTCTGGTCGTGCCAAAGGGTTGCCTTTTTCATCAATAGGCAGAAGTGGGCTGTGCCCATTTCATTGGTATAGCCCGAGGGACCCCAAACATGCAGGGGCGAGTTACGAGCCCAGCCCAGGGCATCGTAGAGGACGTGGAAGTCGCCGACGTGATCCAGATGCAGGTGGGTCAAGAACAGCTTATCCAGGAGCGCCGGGTGGATTTCCAGGCTCCACAGGTTTTGCACCGTACCGCCGCCGACGTCGAATACGAATTTGTCGCCGTTGCCCAATTCACACAGCCAGCCAGTGGCTGCTTGGGCTCGACGCACAGGAGGGTTGCCAGAACCGATACAGGTGAGCCGGATTTCATCTTCACCCAGCGCTTCCCGGCCGGGGATGAAAGTTTCGGGATATTGTTTAAGGTCGACCCCTTCTTGTTTCACCACCACTGGGGTCTTAGTCAGCGGCTTGCCTGTCAAGGGCAGCGGGAAGCCATCTGGCGTCTCGGTAGGGCCGGAAATGCGTCTATGCCCTTGGATCATGCCTTCAGTCATTGTTCTTTTACTCCTTTGCTAGTGGCACCTGTGGATCGATTTACATGAAAGTTAAGATTATACTTCGGTTCAAAGTGCATATCTGCAACTGTCATTCTTGAACGTCAGTGAAGAATCCCTAAGGCAGGCCTTGTCAGAAAATCGATTATCTGGATAGCGAAGGTGTTAGGGATTCCTCCCATGCGGTCGGAATGACAAGCTCAATCAGACGGCTATTACCCAGGTAAATTCTTTATCATCATCTAAATCGGTCCCGCACTGCTTATTCTTCGTCTTTGGCGGCCTGGGCGGCTGCATCCAGCGCATCGGAAGCGCCGAGCTCGGCCGAGCCGACGGCCACCTCGGCCACGCCTTCGGCGGCCACATCCCGGGCTACTTCGTCGAGGGCTTCCGCCGCCGCCACTTCGCTGACGCCGGCCACGAAGTCGGCCGCGCCAGCTTCGGCCAGCTCTTCGCTACGTTCGGCGATGCCGCCAGCCACGGCCAGTCGAGTCAGGCCTTCGGCCATCTCGTTAACGCCCAACTGGGCCACATCAGCCCCAGTGGCGCTCATGGCCGCGGCCAAGGCCCGCGTCGCCCCGGCTCGCAACATGGCCTTGGTGGCCACGCCCTGCAACTCATCGCTTTGCTCTTCCAGGAAGAGTGACATCACCGGCATACCCAGGACGGCCGTCAGGTTGCTCACGGCTTGTAACCGGCCGGCCATGGAAGCCAATTGCATGCTCACGGCCAGATCGGCCTCGCTCAAGGAGCCGACCAGGGCGCTCTGGACGGCGATATCTTCCGATGCCGCCAGCATATCCGCGCCCTCGGCCAGGTCGGCTGCGCCGGAGGTAGCCACCACACCACTTAGAACGGCCGCCCGGTCGGCGACCACCATCTCGTCGACGCCGCGGGTCATATCACTGGCGCCGGCCGCCAGGGCCGCTTTGCTGACGTCCTCGATTTCGCCGGCCGCTTCCAGGTCGTCCAAACCCTCGGCCACATCCATCACGCCAACCACGCCGGCGACGTCACTCATGGTTTCGGCAGCCTCTATCTTTTCTTCTTTGCTCACATTTTCGTCGCTCATGAATGTTCTCCTTCTTAAATTGTTAGCGCCATTTGACTTTTAGGCGGGGTAAAGCGTTCACCTCGCTCTTGTCCAGCTTGAGAGTAACCACCTGACCATCATAAGCCTCAACCAAGTCGATGGGGATGGCCACATCATGCTCTCCCCAAAAGTGTCCTTTCTCCAGGACCAGGTGGGTGATGTGACTATTCTTGGGGTTAACCATGAAGCCATCGACTACACCGATCTTGCCGTCAGTGGCGTTCACTTGCGCGCCGCGCCGAACGACCAGATCTTCCGGCGGCACCTGGACTTCCACTTCAACCATGGGACCTTCATCTTCAGGGGGCATAAAAGGCCAGAATATCATGGAAGGATCTGAGCTGTCTTCTGGGGGATCTCCCTTGGACAGGTAATGAACCTTCTCATAAGTGTCCAACAACTTGAAGTCATTCAAGGAGATTGTGAGCGTCACATCCTTGGGTGTACTGTCAGCGATCGTGTTCACGGGGACCAAATATTCTACTTCGAAGGCCCCTTTGGCCTTGACAGCAATATGGGTCATTTCCTGCGTGATGGGATTGGCGATCACTCTTGTAACCTTGCCCGTTCCACCTTCAGAGAAATAAACCACCGCGTCTAGAGCGATTTCCATTGTTTTATTCCTAATTTGGGGGCTGGGGGTTAAGGGTTAAGGGCTGGCAACTGTTCCAGACCCCAGACCCCAAACCCTAAACCCTAAACCCTATTCTAGTTCCAACATCTCATCGGCCGAGGCGCTGACTTGATCGTGCTCCAGGGCCTTCTTCAGGTTTGCTTCGTCCTCGTTGGAGAGGGAGGTCTGGTAGACGGTGCCGCCATACTTCTGCAGCTCAGGCAAAACCTTGTCCGGGGTGGCTTTAACCACCAGTAAGAACAGGGCCGAGCCACCGGGATCCAACGAGTCGCCTACTTGCTTGATGAACTTGTTGTCAATGCCCAAGTCAGTGGCCTTGCCCATAATGGCACCTAACAACGCACCCATAAGTCCCCAGAAGATAGGCGCCAGGAAAAGCAAGCCAATAAGCAAGCCCCAAAAGCCGCCCCACAGCGCGGCCGAACCTGTTTGCGCATTTTCCAGGGTTTGTTTGACCTTGACTTTGCCTTTCTGGTCCTTGATGGCCAGGGCGGCATCCTCCAGGGTCAACACCTCCATCTTCTGCAGGCGGTCTAGTTCCTCGAAGGCACCTCGTCCAGAGGCCTCGTCGGCATAGGTAATGGCAATTAAGTCACTCATGTTACTAACTCCTTTTTGTTTTGAATTAGACAATAGATAGGTTTGGGTGGCCCAGTTATGTTTCTGGACTACCTTTACCGCCACGAAAGCTACTCTTCCTTTTTCTCCTCTTCGGCATCACCGCTCTCTTCAGTTGGGGTTAATACGGCCGCTCCGGCAACAGCTTCATCTTCGGTGGCTGCAACGCCGGCGACCACCGCGCCTTCCTCGGTGACGACGCCCGTTTCGTAGGCAGCGCCTTCCTCGGTGGCCACAGCGGCCTCATAGACCACGCCCTCTTCAGTGGCCACGGCCGCCCCGGCAGCGACGCCTTCCTCGGTGACGACCAGGGCCTGGATGTCGGCTGCGTCTTCGCCAGAAGCCATCCGCTCGGCGACCACACCTTCTTCAGTCACGGCGAAGGCATAGGCCACATCTTGGCCAGACCTCAAGGTATTGCCGATGTCAGTGGACAAAGTGTAGACGGCTTCGGCCGCGCCCTTATCGACCTCTTTCATCGTCGCCTTGTCCACCCTGGCTTCCTGGAAGATGGCGATGACGGCCGAGTTGCCGGGCTGGAGCACGCTGCCAATTTGCTCCAGGCGTTCGTTAGGGATGCCGGCGTCATGCAGGGCCGCGCCAGCTCCGCCAATGACCGCCCCGGCCGCCGCTCCGGCTGCCAGACCGGCCGGCCCAGCCAGGATGCCCAGGGCGCCCCCGACGACCGCGCCGACGCCGGCGCCGACGCCGCCAGACATATCGCCGGTCTCCTTAATTTTCACCTTGCCCTTGGCGTCCTTACGAATGACGGCCACGTTTCGATAGTAAATTTGTAGCCGGCGCTTGGCCTTTTTGAGCGCATCGGCTACCTCATCGGCGGCCGCCTCGTCATGGTAGGCGGCGATAACGACTTGAGTGGGTACTTTTGCCATGGTTAACCTCCTGATAACGAATTTTGTTACAAATTTTTTTGGTTACAATCATGTTTGTGAGCAACAGCAGTGCCGCCGCAACTGAAAATTGCAGCCAAAAAAATCCAATACACAAATTGATTTAGCATCATGTTTAATACGCCTGTTGATGACAAGCGCTGATGCAGAAAGTCTGAGGCGACCCTGAGTCAATAACAGCGCCGTTCCATTCCCAATTACCTTGCCTCTATCGAATTGAAAGGCACTCCACTGATAACAATGGCAGACGCTGATTATAAAGAAAGTTTAGGACGCCCAACAGCGCTGCCTGGTCTGGAAGTCTGCCTGTTAACATGGTCACAGGACATTCTTCGTCATCTTCGACTATGATGTCCATACCCTGGATATAATCACGCCATCGGGCTGGAAACATACCCTGCACCCGAATCTGATAAGATGCTGTTTGATCCAGCCGCAATCTTTTTTTCCCTTCAACCACAAGTTGTCCTGATGCTGGCTGCCATATAGCTATCCAGATAATCTAAAGTCGCCCTTGGTTTTTGGATGCCGTGATTAGCCTGAATTGACCAAAGCATAAGGGATCAGGTAGGGGAACACATCATCCATTTTGTATGATTTTGTGTACCATTTGGCCGGTTAATTAAGTTCAGCCTGAATGATTCGGCCGGATTTTTGAGGTAAAGGTAGGGGTTAGATTAGGGCAGAATTCCTAGAGATTTGGCCTTCTCGATAGCTTCTCCCCGGTTCTTAGCGCCAAACTTGGCGTAGATATGGCTAATGTGTTTCTTAGTCGTCGGCATAGAGATAACTAATGACTGGGCGATTTCCCGGTACTTCAGCCGCTTAGCCAGGAGTACCAGCACTTCACTCTCGCGAGGGGTCAGCGGGTCTGGCATGACTGCCCGAGCCCGTTGCCAGGCAACTTCTTTCGGGCCAGTTACTGCTTTCAACTCGGGAAAGGCAGCCAACAATAAAGACACATAATTACTTAGCGATTCATCCAGCTTTTCCGCCGCCGCCATTTGTTTGAGCAAAGTAGACATCTCCGGCCCTAGATCGACAAATGTTCGCAAGAAACCTTGTGGTAAAGCAAGCTGAAGAGATCGTTTTAATTGTTTCAAGGCCATGTCTGTCTGACCCAACTTGGCGCCAATCAATGACAACTGGGCCAGAATCTTGATCTGCCGGCGGACATTGTGCCTCGATTCGACCAACGCCAGCCGCTGCTCCAAGAATTCCTGGACCGCTTTCAAACTGGTTCTGCCTGCTTGGTCTGTAAGGACTTGCGTCCAGTGAAGGCTTACTTGCTCGTCGGCGAACATCGGCTCAATTAAACTGTCCGGATCAACTCGATTAGCCCACTGCAATGCGCGGTCAAGATCGCCCATCTCGATGGCAAATTGGGCCTGAAGTGCTTCGACATCCATCATGAACGCTGGGTTCCCACTTTCAAGCACCTTTTCTTCGTGCGTACTAAGAATCTCTTGGGCTGTCCCTTTTTGTCCCATAATCCAAAACGTCTTGGCCAAGAGAAGTATGCTGCTGTGGTAAGTCAAAAAAACCGCGAACTTATCAAGGTCGGCGACCACTGAAAAGTGTTCAACCGCTTTCTGCAGTTCGTTCCATTCATAGACCACTAACCCAGAAAAATAGTTTGCCCAGGCAACAGTGGGCAAGCGCCTGAGATCACTGGCGTACGACAAATAACGAGCCGCAGTAGACGATAGCGCACTTAGATCTCCGGCATTGAAATGAACGAAGCTAAGAGCAATAAAAGACTGGGTTTTCACACTACTGGGCTGGAGGGGATCGCTAATCAAGTCTTCCAGCAATTGAACGGCGTCATCCAACCGGCCAAGGACCTGGTAGGCGAAGGCTTTGAAATCTTGGGCCAGGCCCCGGGCGGTGGCATTTTCTTTTGGTAATCTCCTTAGGGCCTGCTCTGCTCGGGCCAAGCTAAGGTCTGGTTTTGTGTCAAAGGTTTGCAAGAAGTAACTATACAGGGCGTCAATTTCGCCTTGCACAGCCGCGACCTCGTCAGGCGGCAGTTCTTCAAGCCTCTCATTTAGTACTATCTCAGTTCTGCCCAAGAGAGATTGTATGGCCAGCGGATCAAAATGATAGACCGCGATCCAGGTCTGGGTAAGCAATAGGGCTGGACGTGAGGCGATGACTTCTTTTGGGAGTTGATCGAGCCACCGGCGCAAAGGCCGCCAATCTTCTCGATTCAAAAGCTTGACCCGGTGCTCTTCGATCAGCCGGGCGGCCGACTCTACCTCCCCAGAGGCCAGGGCATGGCGGATGGCTTCCTCGATAAGACCCTGGTCGGCAAGCCAGGCGCTGGCCCGGCTTTGCAGGCCTTGTATCTTCTTCAGATCCTTGTGCTCACGAAGCCTGCTTTGTAACAGATCCTGAAAAAGGTGATGGTATCGGTACCATGTGCGTTCTTGGCCTAATGGAATCACGAAGAGATTGGCTTGCAGTAGCTCTTGGAGAATTGACTCGCTATTACTAGATCCCAGGGTAGCATCGCAAAGTGGGGCGCAAAAGCGATCCAGGATCGAGGTACACAACAAGAAGTCCTGAACATCTGGTTTTTGGGACGCCAGCACTTCTGCTGCTAGGTATTCCACGATGAAGGGATCAGCCATTTTCTGAAAGGTGCGGATAAGAGCTGCTTTGTCGGCGGTTTCGTGGATGGCCAAGGCTATCAGGCGCAAGCCTGTGATCCAACCTTCTGTTCGCTTATCCAACATGAAAATTTCATCAGCCGTCAACTCTTCAATTCCCATCGTCGTTAGGAAGGTTTCAACCTCCTGATGTGTAAAGCGTAATGCGTTGCTACGAACTTCTTTCATCGCCCAGGAGGCTCGGAGGCGGGGCAGTGGTAAGGGTGGGTCTTGTCTTGTAGCGATGACCAGGTGTAAGTTTCGAGGTATGTGGGCAATGAGGTGGATGATGACTTCGCGTATAACCTCATCCTCGATAGCATGGTAATCGTCAAGCGCCAGAATAAATGCTTCTTCCAGTGCGGAAATATCGTTAATGAGCATCGCCGAAATGACTTCTGGTGATGGTAGACTTGGGGCTTGTAATAAAGCGTATGTCCTCTCAGCTCCCTGGGGGTACAGGCTCCGGACAGCGGCCAGAAAATAGCTCAGTAATAAGGTGAGGTCGTTATCATATTCGTCCAGCGACAGCCAGGCTACCGGCCGTTCAAACTCGTTCAACCACTGGGCCAGCAATGTGGTCTTGCCATAACCGGCTGGGGCGGAGATGAGGGTGAAGTTACGGTCCAGATCGTGATTGAGGTAATCAATGAGGCGCGGCCGGGTGACGAGGCCACTACTGATCTGCGGTGGTTCGAGTTTTGTTTGTATAAGGGTGAATCTTGTATCGCTTTTCGTATCCATCAATCTCAAGTCATGGCCGGGAAATGCCAGTTTACACCAGTGCGCGTTTCGGCCAGGATTCGCCCCTGGCGCAAGACGTAACGCCGGTCGCCCCGGCGGCGCAGGGCATCCACGGCCGAATGAGCGTCTAAGACGACCAAATTGGCTTCGTCCCCTACTTGTAGTCCGTAATTTTGCAGCCGGAGGTTTTTGGCGGCGTGATAGCGGGGCATATCGAAGGCCATTTGAATCTCATGCGGGGCGCTCATGTGGGCGGCGTGGGCCGTGATCAAGGCCACCTCCAATGGGTCCATGTTGCCGAAAGAGTAGAACATATTTTGCAGATCATCCTGGCCGCAGGTCACGTTGACGCCCGCTTCCAGCAGTTCTTTGACCCGGGCAATACCTCGCCTTTTAGGGTGGCTGTCACCGCGCCCTTCCAGCATCAAGTTGATGGGGGCCATGGTGATGACGTTGATCTCGGCCTGGGCCACTTTTTCGATGACTCGCCCGGCCAGGGCATCGTCCCAGGCCGACATGGCACAGCAGTGACCGGCCGTTACCCGCCCTTGCCAGCCGTTTTCGATGGTCTGCTCGGCCAGCAGTTCCAGGCTGTGCCAGTAGGGGTCGTCCGTCTCGTCGACGTGCATGTCTACGTCGGCATTGTGGGCCAGGGCCATTTCAAAGGCGATTTCGATGTGCCGGGCGGCCTCGTCCATATCCCGCTCGGCGTGGGGCATGCCCCCGACGACGTCGGCGCCCTCTTCCATGGCCTGCCACATGAGGTCGATCACTGCCGGGTCGCGAACCATGCCCATTTGGGGGAAGGCGATCAGTTGGATGTCGATCAGCCCTTCAAATTTTTGGCGCACGGCTTTATTGCCTTCCAGGATGTGCAACCCGGCTGTCCGGTCGATATCCACATGGCTGCGCAACCACAACACCCCGTGGGCGATGGCAGACTGCAAGGCCAGGGAGGCCCGGCCGACGATATCCTCGATAGGCATATCACCCTTGATTTTGGCGTATATGTCGATGGCTTCTTCCAGGGTGCCGCTGTGGTTCAGGGCGCCTTCCCACAGCAAGGCGTTTTCCAGGTGAAAATGGGGTTCAACAAAGGCGGGAGAGATCATGCAGCCTTGGGCATTGATTTCCATCTCGGCCGCCGGTAAACCTTCATGGGCTACAGCTGTTATCCGGCCGGCCGTGATGCCGACCTCGACCGCTTCGCCAGTTGAATCCAGCTTTCCATTTCGAATGACTAAATCCATTTGCCTGATTCTAGCATTTGACTCCCCTGAAACGAAATCGCGTGTATAAGCATTGCTTAGCGTTATCTACCCGTGACATTTGTCGGGCTAATAGATGACATCCGTCAATTGTTCAAAAACAGGCAAGTTGGATATCATTTTATGGTAAACCATAACATTGTGCCGGAAAAGTTTATGGCAAAGCATAACATAGTGGAAATAAGCGAAAGCGAAGAGATGTATCTGATCACCATTGCTCGCCTGGTCGAGCGGGGTGTTGAGGAACCGGTATCCATCCCCCGGCTGGCCAGCGAGTTGTCTATCCAGCCGGTCTCCGCCAACCAGATGGTACACAAGCTAGCCGAGGAAGAACTCGTGGAGTATTTGCCCTATAAGGGCGTTCAAATGACCCCGAAAGGGCGGGATGCTGCCTTACAAGTCTTGCGAGATAGACGCCTGTGGGAGGTCTTTCTAGTGGAGCATCTCGAGCTGCCCCCCCTTGAAGCCGACGCCCTGGCTTGCCGCCTAGAACACATTACCCCAGATGGGGTGACCGGCCGGTTGGCCAAGTTTCTCGGCCATCCATCTGTTACCCCGCAGGGGTTGCCTATTCCCGAGATAAACGGAGAAGAGATCGGCCAGCAAATTCGACCTCTTACCGGACTGGCCGTCGGCGAACGGGCAGAGATCATGTGGATAGAGGGTGACACGGCCACGCGGGCCTTTTTGGAAGCGGAAGGGCTCCGGCCGGGCCTGGAGGTGTGCCTCCTGGCCATCGGCGGTAGTGGAGCGTTACTGCTCGGAGTTGGCGAAAACCGGATCCATGTGGCCGAGACCGTGGCCGACAAGATTATGATCAGCGTTCAAAAATATAAAGACTAATGCCTTGTAAACCTGAATAGTGAGAGGATTTTTTGTGAATACTTTTATGATCGCTCTACATGGAGGGAGACTAAAGGTCGCAGCGATAACTGCCTTTATCGCTAAATATTTTTGCCCTACAAAGTGCCAAAGCTGGCAACGTTGGTTCCTTGTCGGGTTGGGGCTGATCGTCATTTCATTGAATCTGGTTGCTTGCCAGTCGGCTCCCGAAGTTGCGGCCGATGCCCCTGAGGTAACTGGTGTGGAAGGCGATCAGGTGGTCGAAGCGAACGATCTGGTCATTTATTCAGGTCGCAGTGAAAGCCTCGTTCAGCCGATTATCGACCAATTTCGACAGGCAACCGGCATCGACGTCGAAGTGCGCTATGGGGGCACGGCCGAGCTGGCCGGGGTTCTTTTGGAAGAGGGCGCAAACAGCCCGGCCGATGTGTTTTACGCCCAGGATCCGGGTGGCCTGGGAGCTGTTCAGGCCGCCGGTATGCTGGCCCAGCTTCCTGATAGTACCCTGGCCTTCGTGCCAGAACGCTTTGCTTCGGAGACCGGCGAGTGGGTGGGCATCTCCGGCCGGGCCCGCACCGTGATCTACAACACCGAGGTCATCACCGATCCGGCGACGCAGTTGCCTGAGGATCTGTGGGGTTTTACGGCTCCCGAGTGGAAAGGACGCCTGGGCTGGGCGCCGACTAACGGCTCCTTCCAGGCCATGGTTACCGCCATGCGAGCTATCTGGGGCGACGAGAAAACCCGGGAGTGGCTGCAGGGCATTCAGGCCAATGAACCAACTGTCTTTGAGGGCAACACGCCCATCGTAGCTGCCGTGGGCGCGGGCGAAATCGATGCCGGGTTTGTCAACCATTATTACCTTTACCGCTTCTTATCAGAGGAAGGGGCGGATTTCGCCGCCCAAAACTACTTCTTGCCAGGTGGCGGGCCTGGTAGCCTGATCATGGTCTCGGGCGCAGGCATCCTCAAATCGGCCGCCAGTCCGGAAAATGCCCAGAAGTTTATCGACTTCCTGCTTTCGGTGCCCGGCCAGCAATATTTTGCCGCCCAGACCTTTGAATATCCGCTGGTGGAGGGCGTTACCACCGTGACCGGGCTGCCCCCATTGGCAGATCTGGACGTTCAGGCAATTGATATCGACCTCTCGCAAATGGCCGATTTGGCAGGCACTCAAGAGATGCTGCTGGAATTGGGGATTATTGACTGATGGCAAAAAAG